>ERZ808252.581-NODE-581-length-34242-cov-5.961360_pt1 | contig 34242 bp, 22 predicted proteins | sample MGYA00521242_ERZ808252 | MGnify/ENA primary metagenome ERZ808252 (study PRJEB31516, sample SAMN03275581) | gut metagenome | biome: mammalia-associated habitat; material: feces | host: Papio cynocephalus | place: Kenya | collected 2012-08-07 ...
CTCGAGCCGCCCATATTTTTGTATTCTCTCAAATTATTTGTTTTAATGGCAACTCCTTAGAGTTGAAACTTATAACCAATCGTAACTTGGAACACGCTGTTCTTGCTGTCCAAAGCATCAAAGGCCTTTGTCACACCCCAATTGTAACGGGCATCGAGCACGACATTGCTGAACTCATAAGACAGACCCACAGGAATGGACAGAGCCACCGACTTGATGCCATCATAGTCTTTCTTGCTTGAACTTTCTGTCTGGCCATTAATCGTTACGCTGTTGCCCACGTTGAAGCCAGGCTGCACACCAACCTTAACGGCAAGGCCCTTTGTCAGGTAAACGTTTGCCAGGATTGGCACGTTAACGTAGTCGAGCTTAACCTTGTTGTCGGAATTCTTCATCTTGAAGCCCTCCTGAGAGTAGTTCACGCCAAGAGAGAGCGAGAAGATGTCTGCTGCCTGATACTCACCTTCAAGACCTCCCACGAAACCAATGCGGCTTGTGGTACCCTGGGTATCGGTCATGTCAGCAATGCTGATACCAACCTTAGGCTGAAGTGAGAAAGAACCCACTGCATGCTGTGCGAATGTCGCGGTTGATGCTGCAAAGAGCATCAGAGCTGAAACTAAAAACTTTTTCATAGTCTTGTCTCCTAAATTTTAATTACGTTTTGTTTATGTTCAATTCTATTATCGCATCTGGCTTGATACAAGCAGAGCGCGTCGTCTCTTTCTAAAAGACGATGCAAAGATATAGCCAAAACGTGACATGCGCAGTGGAAAAACCCTACTCAGCAGTTGGGTTTTCCCTATTTGGATTGGATTCTTGCTTTATATCAATTATCTTTACATGCAAAGACTCCTCACATCATCCTCAAACGTTTCCTTGTTGATGGCCTTTGCCTTTATGGCAGAACGATAGTTGTAGATGGTGCGAGGCGTGCAGAACAAGAGGTTGGCTATCTCGCTGCTCTCTTTCACGCCAAGGCGTATAAGGGCAAACAATCGCAGTTCGGTGGGCATGTTGCCGGATTTTAGGCTGACCAAGTTGCCAGGGGCAAGAAGCTTGTTGAACTCTGCCACGAACGATGGGTACAAGTCAAGAAAAGCCTTGTCGAAACCATGTAGGAAAGACACTGCATCCTCGTCGGACAGTCGTGAGGAAGTGACGGCGTTTTTCAAGTCGTTGATTTGATTGACCTTTACCTTCCTGTACACAAACGTCTGATAACTGTTCAGCCGGTCGATATACTTTGAGCAAAGGTCAATATAGAGCTTGGCAAGCTTTTCCCTTCTCTGGTTGACGTCCACGAGGTTCTCGTTACGCGTGGTGAGCTTGCCATTCAGCTCCGACAGCTCCTCGTTCAGACCTTTCAGCAATTTGTTTTGCTCGGCAATCTCTTTCCTGCGTTTTGCCAACAAGCCATTTTGCCTGACGATAAACGCAGCTGCCACGACAAGGGCCAACAACAGGAAAAGCCCACCCAAGAGAGCAAGCCGGAGCCTCTTGTTCTGACCGTTTATCTTGGCCTTGAACCTGCTCACTATCATTGGCAACTTGTCGGTGCTGCTGATGATACGAAGCCTGTTGCTGTAAAACTTAGCGTCGTCTATCGACAACGACATGTAAGTCTCCGCACGTCTTATGTCGCCATTTGTACTGAATAACCACACGGCGACCTTATAGAGCGAGAGATTCTCCTTGACAGGTGTCATGATGTCAGTGATGGCTGTCCTGACCATATAGCTCTCATACTTTTCGTATTGCTTGAGATGCTCGTAGCAGCAAGCAGCGGCAAAGCACGCCGTCGAATAGAGACGAGTATTTTCCGGCTCCAGCGACAACACCTTATTATAATAATGTAAAGCATTCGTATGGTTATTGTTGACATACATTTCATATTCTCCAAGCAGATAGTAATAGTCGTTTGGCCTGTCTTTGGCCACGGCTATGGTCTTGCGAAGGTACTCCAACTTCTTGTCCCAATAAACTGACCGATACTCGCTATTGTCAGCATAATCGCTCCAATATGTGTAAAGCCAATACAGGGCAAGGTTATAATCGTAGACAAGCCCTTGGGAAATAGGTGTATCATCAAGCTTGTCCAACAAGGCAAGAGCCTCGCTGTAAAGTCCGGCGGAAGAGAGAAGCGTTGCCTTATGTATGATGTTGAGTTGCGTATAATACGAATCGTGGGATTCCTTTGCCAACCTAATACCCTTGTCAACGTACACCATCGCGGAGTCGAAACGGAAGTAATGATACTCATTGAAAATATCGTCATAGAGCTTCAAACGTGTTGTAGCACTCTTCGTAAGCGAAATATGCTTCTTCATTTGATAGATATGCCGCTCCTTCTCCATCGTGAATGTGGCACTCGCGTTCACAACGCTGTCAAGCCGCCAATATAGATTGGAATTATCGGCAAACGCACCTGCCGTTGACAAGCAGGCCAGCAAGGAAAACAGGAAATATCTCATAAGAATAAAGCCATAATCATTGTTTTTGCAAATATAGGTAAAAATTCACAAATGCCCAAATGTACTTATATCATTTTTTATCACATATCAATAAAGCTGATTTATAATACTTTACGCATATATTTAAGAAAGCGCATTTACTTATAGTGTACTATACATAATACACTATTCAGAAATTTCCTATCTTTGCCAACAAATCTTAAAAGTTTAAGAGATAAAGGCTAAAAGTCAACCTATACGATTATCATTTAATACAATCAACTAATAAATTCAACATGATACCAATTGAAAGAAAAGATTTCAAATGTCGATTTATGCTATTGGCATTGCTGATGTTTTTCGGATTGGCAGTATCTGCTCAACAGGTAACAGTCAGCGGTAGGGTAACCGACCAATCTGGCGAACCTTTGATTGGCGTGACCATCAAGGCTGAGAACGGTGGCAAAGCCGTCCAAAACACTATCACCGACATGGACGGAAAGTACACCGTCAACGCTTCCACCTCTTCAAAGCTCGTGTTTTCTTACGTGGGATTCCAAACTGCCACGGAAGTGGTCAACGGTCGCTCCGTCATCAACGTGACACTCAAGGAGAAAAGCGATGAGCTCAACGAGGTTGTGGTCATCGGTTATGGAACGATGGACAAGAAAGAGCTGACCTCTGCCATATCACATGTCAGCGACAAAAACTTCACGCAAGTGGCAAGCGTGGATCCATCGATGATGATCCAAGGCAAGGTGCCTGGCGTTAGCATCACAAACACGGGCGCTGGCGACCCAAACACGGAAGCAAGCATCCAGGTGCGTGGCGTGTCATCGCGCGCCGCTGGACTCGGCCCACTGATTGTCATTGATGGTGTGCCGGGCGGAAACCTCACTAACCTAAACCCCAACGACATTGCCTCGTTTGACATTCTGAAAGACGGTGCCGCTTCCGCCATATATGGCACGCGAGGCTCAAACGGCGTCATTCTCGTCACCACGAAGAAAGGCGCGCGCGATGGCGCGATACACACCACATACAATGGCACTGTTTCTTTCGACGTAATAAAGAAAGAACTTGACATGCTCAACGCCGACGAGTATCGCGCTAACCGCATTGCCTCTGGCACTGGCTACGACCTTGGTGCCTCCACCGACTGGCTCGATGCCGTGAGCCGCGTTGGAGTGCGTACACAGCACACACTGACATTGAGCGGCGGCAACTCCCGATCAAACTATCGCGCGTCGATTGACTACCGCAACGCTCAAGGCATTGACAGATATTCTGGACGTAGGGAATATGGAGGCCGCATGTCGTTGAACCACACCAACAAGAGCGGGTTGCTAACTTTCGGCGTGAACATCGCGCCACGAATTGCTTACCGCAAAAACGCCTCTTGGGACGTGTTCCGCAACGCCATCGAGGCAAACCCTACCACGCCTATCATGGATCCACAAAATCCTACGCAATATTATAATTTCAAAGGTCAAACAGCAAGCTACAACCCCGTGGAGCTTGAGAATCTCGACAAGAACACGGGAACTACCAAACTTCTCGACTGGGACGTGTCGGCAAAGCTGAACCTTTTCCCATTGCTCTTAAAGAACCCTGGCAAGCAGATGCTAACCACGCAGCTGACTTTCGCAGATCATCAGTACGACAACTATAACCAATTCTTCCGCCCGTCGACCAGCACGCTATGCATCAACTCGGGTCGTAACGGAGAGGCTTCGCAAGACTACTCGAAGACATCCATCCAAAGCGTGGAATGGATAACCAATTATAGCAACTCTTTTGGCAATCACAACGTCAAGGCAATGGCTGGCTACTCTTACGAGTACAACAAATACTCTGGATTGAACGCCTACAACAAGGACTTTCCCAACGACGCGCTCCAAGACAACAACCTCGGTTCCGGCACATTCGCCAAGGACGAGGGCGAAGTGGACATGGGATCCTACATGAACGACAGCAAGCTGATAGCTTTCTTTGGCAGAATCAGTTACGACTGGAAAGGCCGCTATATGCTCACGGCCTCGCTGCGTCACGAGGGTTCTTCAAAGTTCGGTGCCAACCACAAGTGGGGCAATTTCCCAGCCGTGTCAGCAGGATGGCGCATATCCGACGAGCCTTTCATGAAGGGAACGAAAGGATGGCTTACTGACCTGAAACTCCGCGCTGACTATGGCGTGACAGGAAACCAAAACTTCGACAGCTACAAGTCGTTGAATACCATGCAGGGCTTCGGCTATTACACTTACAATGGAAAGTATTATCAAGTGTGGGGGCCAGGCAAAAACGTAAACCCAGACTTGAAATGGGAGAAAGGAAAGAACTGGAACATCGGACTTGACTGGACTTTGTTCAAAGGCGCGCTCTTTGGCTCATTCAACTATTACAACCGCAAGCAGCAAGACTTGCTTGGCGACTACAACGTGTCGGTGCCTCCCTACTTGTTCACCACGACTTTCGTCAACGTGGGCACTATGCGCAACAGCGGATTCGAGTTTGACATCACGTGGAACGCCATAAAGACAAAAGACTTCAGCTATACACTAAATGTCGTGGGAGCCACGATGAGCAACGAGTTCGTAAGCTTCAGCAATAGCAATTTCGTAGGACAAGACTATTACGACGTGGTAAGTCCCGAAGACCCATACCCATTCCATACACTGCAACGCATAGAGAAGGGAAGACGCATCGGAAGTTTCTATATGCTCAAGTACGCTGGCGTGGACCCACAAGGCCGCTGGATAGTTTACGACAAGGATGGCGACATGGTATTGGCAGACAACGCCACCGACAACGACCGCCAATATGTCGGTAACGGAATGCCTAAGTTCACTGGCTCCATGACCCACACCTTCCGCTACAAGAACATAGACCTCTCACTGTTCTTCCAAACAGCGCTTGGCTTTGACATCTTCAACATCCACGACTTCTACTACGGCACGAAGAATTTCCAAGGCAACGTGATGGACAAGGCTTACAGCAAAAACAAGATAGTTTCTGAGAACCCTATCGTATGCGACTACTTCCTTGAGCCTGGTGACTATCTGAAGCTTTCGTCGGTCAACATTGGCTATACGCTTAATATCAACAAGAAATTCATCGACTCTATCCGCGTTTACGTCACTGGAAGCAACCTGTTCACGTGGACAAAGTTCTCAGGTGTAGACCCATCCACCTATCAGGTTAATGGCTTGAACCCAGGAGCAACAGGCTCACGCACCTACTACCCATCGACACGACAGTTCATGGTTGGCATGCAGATGGATTTCTAAAAGAATGATTAATCATAGGAGAAACAATGAAAAAGCTATATAAATATGCCGCGCTGCTGATGATGCCCGCGGCAATGTTCACAGCCTCCAGTTGCACGAATCTCGATGAGACCCTTTACGACCAGGTGGCTTCGCAGAACTATTACAATACCAAAGAAGATGTCATCCGCGCGGTCCTCCGCCCGTTTGAGCATGGCTTTTGGAGCATACAGAGCCGACAAGTGCTGAACGAGGAAACAGCCGACCAGCTTATCACGCCCACTCGTGAAGACTGGTGGGACGATGGCGGACGATGGGCACGCCTGCACCGCCACAAGTGGCTCAATACAAACGGAGAGGCACAGAGCGCATACAACGGATGCTATCAAGGAATAGGACAGACAAACCTCGTCATTGAGGACCTTGACAAGCTCTCGGCTTCCAAGTTTGGCTTTTCAGACGCAGAGTTCAACAACCTCAAGGCCCAAAACCGCGTCTTGCGCGCCTGGTTTTACCTGACATTGCTCGATGAGTTCCGCAACGTGCCTTTGTGCGTGAGCTATTACGATTTGTCAAAGAACTCAGAGGGGCAAGTCGAACCACGCAAGATTTACGACTTCATTGAGTCGGAGCTTAAGGCCGCCATACCCAACCTGACAAAAAAGTCATCCCTCGGCGGCAACCAAAACCTTGAGGGACAATGGACACAAGCCGGTGCCGCGGCACTCCTTGTGCGTTTGTATCTCAACGCGAAGGTCTATATCGGCGATGATCACTTTGCCGATTGCGAACAATACGCTCAAGACATTCTCGATGGCAAATACGGCACCTATGAGGTGGATGACCGTTGGGACGCGGCCTTCGACTGGAACAACGAGACTTGCGACGAGGTGATATTCGCCTTCCCCGGCTCCGCAGGCTACTCGCATTGGCATTATAAGGGCGACACCTATTGGTGGTCAGTGCCATCAAAGGCAAGCGATTGGCTGAATGACACCAAGAACAAGGAGGGAAGCCACAACATCAAATACTCGGCCTCGCCAAGCTACAAGCCCAATGGCGAGAAATACAACTTCGAACTTGGCATGCCAATATCACGCTTCAAGGATTACCCATCAGATGTCCGCCTGAAGATGTACAAGAATCTCGGCAACAACAAGCGCGAAGGTCTCTTCATCTACGGAAAGATTGCCTACAAAGACGAAAATGGCAACACCCAGTATTTGAAAGACCACAACGGCAAATACACTCTCGACATCCGTGATGCCGTTGGCAGGTTTGGTGCTACCGATGGTGACAAATGGTTGGCCACGTCAACCAGCAAGTTGGAGAATGGCGACGACAACTCTGGATGGATGTTCGTGAAATATCCGCTTTACTCCGACGACGAGAAAGGACAATTGGAGGCCGACTACTGCGAGATTCGCTTGCCAGAGATAATCTACAGCCTTGCCGAGTGCAAGTTGCGCCAGGGAAAGGAGGAGGAAGCCGCCAAGCTGCTCAACTCCGTGAGGAAACGCAACTACCCTTCATCAGACTGGAACACGGCTCTCTACGCTCCTGAAGGCTCCGCGAAACTCGACATGCAGGAAATGCTCAACGAGTGGGGGCGCGAGTTCTTCGCCGAAGGGCGCCGACGCATAGACCTCATCCGCTTCGACAAGTTCTTGAAATCTTGGTGGGACAAGGAGGCCGATGCCGACGACCACACGCTTGTCTTCCCATTCCATCCCGACATTCTCGGCGCCAACAAGCATTTGAAGCAAAACCCGGGATACGGAGACAATTAATAGAATAATGTGTAAATTAAGTTTTTGAAATGAGAAAGACTATGAAATATGGACTCTTTGCCATGCTCGCCATTTTGGTAACCATGGCATTCCAGTCGTGCAATGATGATAAGGACATCGTCATCATCACCGAAGAGCTCCCCCTGAAAGTTGACCACCTTTACATGGTCGGTGACGCGACACCCGCCGGATGGTCAATCGATGATCCCACGGAACTCACCAAGGATCCCGACAACAGTTACGTCTTCACCTACAATGGCAAACTGAGCGTGGGCGAGCTCAAGTTTCCTTTGGCAAAAGGCGATTGGGGTGCCACATTCGCCTACGCTCCCGAGTCGGGTACGGAAATCAACTCCAAAGGCGTGGCAAACAATGGCATAGACGTTCGCAAGGGCGGAGACGACAACAAGTGGAAAGTCACCGAGGCTGGAATCTACACCATCAGCCTCAACCTGCGCGAGCGCACCATTTCCGTAGTGTATGAAGGCGAGGAGCCTCCCACTCCTATCGCGTCTGAATGGTTGTCATTTATCGGCAGTGCCACACCATGGGGGTGGAACAACGGTGACCTTGAGGCCGGAATAAACGACGGAACCAAAAAGTTCGCGAAGACATCCGACAATCCACTGCAATTCACCTATGAGGGACACCTCAACGCCGGCGAGTTCAAGTTGGCTTACGACCAAACCAACATACCTGGTTGGAGCAACTACATTCAGGCGCCAGACGCTGACGTGACGCTCAACCACGAGGGCGTGTCAAAGCAAGGCATGGCCATTGGTGGAGCCGACTACAAATGGAATGTCACCGAGGCCGGGACCTACAAGATAGTGTTCGACCTTACCAACCTCAAGGTCAACGTGGTATCATGCACGCCCGACCCCGTGACTCCTGCCAAAGACCCTTGGGCCACAGAGACTCTATATCTCCTCGGAAGCGCAGGCAATGGATGGGCCATTGGAGAAGCTCTTGCCTTCACCAAAGGCGAGAGACAAGAGTTCTGCTTTAACGGTAAGCTCAACGAGGGCACGTTCAAGCTCATGGCAACCAACGAGGGTGACTTCGGCACGGACGACAAGGATTGGTTCTACGCCCCTGAAAACGAGGTGGTCGTCAACGAGAAAGGCGCTGCCAAGTCGGAAGTGGTCTACGGCAATGGCAATGCGGCCGACAATCAGTGGAAAGTGACAAAGGCCGGGAAATACAAGCTCACCATCAACATGAAAGACCATAGCATAAAGGCTGAATACCTTGGCGAATAAACCCAACATTAATGAACCAAGATGTAACAAACTTAACAACAAAACGACATTTCAAATGATTAAAAAATATATTTATAGTCTTGCGCTCGCTACGCTTTTTCTGAGCTGCAACAACAACGAGTGGGACGTGTCAAGCAACTTATCTGTTGACAAAGAGGACCCTACAGTTGGCCTGACACCAATGGCCGAGCAAGAAGGCATGGACTACGCTCCGTTGTACTGGAGCGTCTACGGCGCACTCCGGCAACAAGAAAAAGACGGTTCTTACCCAAACATCTTCACGGAAGCCGACTGGGACAAGACCATCGATTATGTTGCAACCAACCTCAAGCCATATGGCTACGACATGCTTGTCACAGACGGTTTCGCGTCAATGACTGGTGAGAATGGTTACATGACGCGCTACAGCCATACCGAGAAAGATGAGAATTCACCTGAAGTAGAGCTCACGACCATCATATCTAAACTGAAAGCCAAGGGGCTCAAACTTGGCATATACGACAGCCCGTTTTGGTTGCACTACACCAATCCCGACGCTATCATTCCTGGCACCAACGGCATCAAGGTAAGCAGCTTGCGCTATGACCCTGCGAAAGACACCGACGTGCTGCATCCAAACAAGAACGACCAGTTTGGCTGGGTCGTCACCGACCACCCTGGAGCTGAGCAATTCTTCGAGGGATTCTTCAAACATTATGCTGACCTTGGCGTGAAGTTCATCCGCATCGACTTCCTCTCTTGGTACGAGGACGGCATGAACTACAGCGACCAGATAGACCGTGGCTACGGACGCGAGCGATACGTAAAAGGCATGCAATGGATAAACAAGTACGCGCATAAATACGGAATATATGTGTCTCTCGTCATGCCGCATTTGAAAAACAATGCCATCATCGAGAAATACGCTGGCAACATGATACGTATTGACGCCGACGTGTTAGAGGGCTCATGGTATCGCTTCTCCGACAACAATCGAGGCACACTCCGAGGCGGTTGGCCTAACTCAGAAAATGCCTTTGACGGATTCATCAACTGGTCAAAGATATCTGGGCACGGCAAAGTACGTCTCGATGGCGACTTCATACGCATTGGCAGCTTCGACAACGACGACGAGAAAATGTCAGCGGTGTCTTTGCCTCTGATAGCCGGAGGCCCGATTGCCGTGACAGACTTGCCCACAGGCCATGACCTCACGTTCTTCCAAAATGAGGAGATTCTTGCCTTGCAGAAAGACGGGTTCGTGGGGCAACCTTTAAAACGAGACCTTTGGAGCACCAATGGGGAGATATGGTACGGACAGATGAAAGATGGTTCTTGGATTGTCGGACTGTTCAACCGTGAACAATCAGCTGCGACACGCACACTTGAACTGTCAAAGATCGGACTGTCTGGCTCATGGAAAGCCCGCGACCTATGGAAACATGCAGATGAAGGGATCGTGACCGACAAAATAGAAGCCATCATACCATCACATGGATGTAAAATCATAAAACTTAGTAAATAAAACTCACGCTATGAAACAAACATTGCACAACATCATAACGCTTCTCTGCTTTTCCTTCTTTGCCCTGTCCACATCTGCACAAAACTTGAGTTCACCTGATGGCAACATCACGCTAAAATTCTCCCTCACAGGCAACGGTGTGCCTACCTATGAGGTCTCCTACAAGGGCAAAACAGTCATCAGGCCGAGCAAGCTTGGCATTGAGCTCGCTGAGGAGAACTCACTTATGGACAAGTTCCGCGTCAACAATTTTTCCACGTCAAGGTTTGACGAGACCTGGAAACCTGTATGGGGTGAGGAGAAAGAGATACGCAACCATTACAATGAGATGTTAGTAGAGATGGAGAAGCCAAGCAATGGCCGGTTCATGAATCTTCGCTTCCGTGTCTTCAACGATGGCGTAGGCTTCCGCTACGAATTTCCACAACAGAAATACCTACCCTATTTCGTGGTCAAGGCAGAGCACACACAGTTCGCCATGACAGGTGACCACAAGGCATGGTGGATTCCTGGCGATTACGACACGCAAGAATACGACTACACTGAGTCGAAACTCTCCGAGATAAGAAGCCTCTTGCCAAAGGCGGTTTGCAGCAATGCCTCACAAACCATATTTTCGCCAACAGGAGTTCAAACGTCACTTCAAATGAAAACCGCCGACGGCATCTATATCAACATCCACGAGGCCGCACTGGTCGATTACTCTTGTATGCACCTTAATCTTGACGACAAGAACTTGACATTTGAGTCGCAACTCACGCCAGATGCACAAGGAAACATGGCTCACATGCAAACCCCATGCACCACTCCTTGGCGCACCATCATGGTGGTCGACGACGCGCGCAAAATTCTGGCTTCCAGGTTGATTCTCAACCTCAACGAGCCGTGTAAGTACACCGACACCTCATGGATCAAGCCTGTGAAATATATCGGCGTGTGGTGGGAGATGATTGGCGGTGGCAAGCAATGGTCTTATACCTACGACTTCCCGTCGGTAAGGCTTGGAGTCACCGATTACAGCAAATGCAAGCCTCATGGCCAGCACCCCGCCAACACAGCAAACGTGAAGAAGTATATCGACTTCGCGGCCAAGAACGGTTTTTCACAGGTCCTCGTGGAAGGTTGGAACATTGGATGGGAAGACTGGTTCGGACACAGCAAGGATTATGTCTTCGACTTTCAAACTCCTTATCCCGATTTCGACATCAAGGGCCTCAACGATTACGCCCACTCCAAGGGGGTACGCCTGATGATGCATCATGAGACATCCGCCTCCATACGCAACTACGAGCGTCACATGGAGGCCGCTTACGACCTGATGGACAAGTATGGCTACAACGCCGTCAAGAGTGGATACGTAGGCAATATCATCCCACGTGGCGAGCATCATTACGGCCAGTGGCTCAACAACCACTACCTCTATTGCGTGACCGAGGCGGCAAAGCACCATATCATGGTCAACGCTCACGAAGCCACCCGTCCCACTGGCCTTTGCCGTACTTACCCCAACCTCATAGGCAACGAGTCGGCACGCGGTACCGAATACGAGTCGTTTGCAGGCAACAAGGCTTTCCACACCACGGTGTTGCCGTTCACACGCCTGCAAGGTGGACCTATGGACTACACGCCAGGCATCTTGGAAGGCAACATGAACAAGATTGACCCCAACAAGCATCACCACATCAATTCCACCCTGGCCCGCCAGTTGGCACTGTATGTGACGATGTACAGCCCTCTTCAGATGGCTGCCGACATTCCAGAAAACTATGAGAAGTATGCCGACGCGTTCCAGTTTATCAAGGACGTGGCAATAGATTGGGACGAGAGCCGATATCTGGAAGCTGAGCCAGGACAGTATGTCACCATCGCCCGCAAAGCAAAGGGTACTGGCAACTGGTTTGTCGGATGCACTGTCGGTGAGAATGCCCACCAGTCAAACCTCAAGCTCGACTTTCTCACTCCTGGGAAAAAGTACGTAGCCACAATCTATGCCGACGGCAAGGACGCGAGCTACAAGGCAAAACAGCAGTCGTACACCATCACAAAGCGCACGGTCAACAGCAAGTCGGTGCTCAAGCTGAAAACTGGGGCTGGCGGTGGCTATGCCATCAGTATTTTCGAAAAATAATCAAAAAATATCGCTGTACGCTTATACTTTTTTGAAGAACCCGATAAGGCTATATTCCGCATTGGAATCCAGCCCTATCGGGTTTTTCTTACCTATGAGAAATATATGTCCCAAAGCTATGAACAAATGGACGTGTCGTTTGCACGTTTCATAACCCTTCCATTTACGACAGTGTATAGCCGGTCAAACTCTTCCTTGGTGCGTTTCCACCGATTGTGAGTCCAAAGATAATAAGCCGGAGCCTCCCGTATAGACTGCTCAAGCATCTTGAAAAACCTTCGCGTCACCTCGCCGTCGGGCATACTTGCCGGGTCATCAGTGATGGGCACATACTCCACGTCGTAATAGCCACGCCGCGGACGCGTCATCTTCACATAGTAGACGGCATCGTTCATCTTGCGCGAGATGCGCTCAGCCCCAGTGAACACTGGTGTATCTGGATGGTTGAGGAAAGGCAACCAAAGATGAATGTTCTCCCACTTGGGCGATTGGTCGGCAATGTATCCAGACAGACTGAATATGCCCTCTCGCCGCCAACCTACGAGCCGCCTAAGTATGTCTTTCTTGGGTGTTGGCACGCCTGTAGGCAAATAAGTGCGAAGACGGAGAAAAAGATAATCAATAGCCTTGCTGTGCAATGGGTCATAAATGAGACAGACACGCCGCTCGGGATTCATGTCCTTGCCCACGCGAGAGAGCCACTCCCAGTTGCAGTAGTGCCCAAGGAAAGCAGCAGTGTTGCGACCCTTGAGATACCATTGCTCATGCACTTCCGGATTCTTGATGCGCAATCGGCGATTAAGTTCCTTGTCGCTAATGCTCAACAACTTTATCGACTCAAGGAAATAGTCGCAGAACCAATGATAAAACTCCTTTTCTATCGCCACTACCTCGCCAATGGACTTCTCCGGAAACGAAGTGACAAGGTTTCGCCTAACTATGCCACGCCTATACCTTATTACATGATAAAGCAATGGCATGAGCAAGTCGGAAATGGCATACAGCACCTCAAAAGGCAAAGTGCTGATACCATAGAATATATAATAAACAAGTTTTGTCATCGCAAAGGAATCACTGTTTTTCCACGGCTTCCGTCCTGTCTGCCTTTATGAGCCTCAACAGATGATCCACAGCCTCGTCCTCTGGAATATTGCGCTCCACGCAATCCTTTCCCTTGTAGAGCGAAATCTTGCCTGGGCCAGCACCCACATAGCCATAATCAGCATCGGCCATTTCGCCAGGGCCGTTGACTATGCAGCCCATTATGCCAATCTTTAGACCTTTCATGTCCTTAGTGGCTTCATGTATTCGCTTTATGGTGTCGCGCAAATCATAAAGCGTACGGCCACAGCCAGGACAACTTATATACTCTGTCTTTGAAATTCGCAAACGGCCTGCTTGCAATATGCCAAAGGCTGTGCTCTCTATTGTCGAAGGGGCTATGTCGCCGTCGTTCATGAGCCATAGTCCGTCACATAGTCCGTCTATCATCAGTGCGCCCATGTCGGCAGCCGACTCAAGCTGAAACTCTGCTGTGTCGTTCAGCCTGTACATTTGCGCGAAGACAACTGGATTGTATACGCCGGCAATCATCATCTCATGAACCAAGGCGCGTTGAGAGCCAAGCCTGTTCTGGTGGTTGCTCACACATACGACAACAATCTCTGGATGCGCCTTCAAGCAAGCGAGATACTCGTCAGACGGAGTGCCAAACTGCAACACAAGGAACTTCAGCTTCGCCTGAACCATGCTGACAAACGGCATGGCAGTAACAGGGAAGATAGGATACAATTGCGACTTGTCCTCAGCCTGCACGTAGAGCTGATAATCCACGACATATCTCTTGCCTTCTTTCCTCTCCTTTGGAAGTTTTGAGCCAACGTAGATGTAATCAGCCTTCGACGAGTTCTCGTCGCAAGTGGCCTCATCGCCATTATCGCTCACCATCACCACTGGAACATTACTGCCACCAATATTGCCCACCGCCTTTGTCGCTCTCCGCTCCGGCCTTAGCCAGTCGAAGCCATCGTAGGCCTCTGCTGGTATAAGCTGGTGTCCGGCCTTTCGGTCAATATAGTCCACCAAGTGGCGGGCCACCGGAATCTCAGCCTCCGGTTCCTCGGTCAGCGACACACGAATGGTATCGCCAATGCCATCAGCAAGAAGCGCACCTATGCCCACGGCGCTCTTTATGCGCCCGTCCTCGCCTTCTCCAGCCTCTGTCACGCCAAGATGCAATGGATAGTGCATGTCTTCCTTATCCATTGTCTCCACAAGTAAACGCACCGAGCGAACCATGACAACGGTGTTGCTCGACTTGATGGAGATGACCACGTTGTCGAAGTCGTGTTTCTTGCAAATGCGCAAAAACTCCATGCAGCTCTCCACGATGCCCTCAGGCGTATCGCCATAGCGGTTGCGTATGCGGTCGGACAACGAGCCATGGTTCACGCCGATGCGAATGGCGGTGTGATTTTCCTTGCAGATGTCGAGGAATGGCACGAGGCGTTCCTCTATCTTCTTCAGCTCACAGGCATATTCCTCATCCGTATATTCATGCTTCACGAACTTACGTGCAGGATCCACGTAGTTGCCAGGATTAATTCGTACCTTCTCGGCATACAAGGCCGCCACGTCGGCCACGCGTGGGTTGAAATGCACGTCGGCGACAAGCGGCGTGGAAAATCCGTCGCGCCGTATGCCGGCGTTGATGTTTTTCAGGTTCTCCGCCTCTTTCACGCCTTGCGTCGTCAGCCTCACGAGCTCTCCGCCAGCCTTGATGATTCGCTCCGCCTGGGCCACGCTGCCCTCGGTGTCGTCGGTGCTCGTGGTCGTCATCGACTGTATGCGCACGGGGTTGTCGCCCCCCATGTCCAAGGCACCGATATGCACCACCGAAGACTCACGGCGGTGATAATTGAACAAGTCCATTCAGCACTTGAATTTATAGTCCTTTATGGAAGCCAAGTCCGCATTGGCCTTCTCTATCTTCTTGCCGAGGCCAGCTTTCCAGGCGTCCACCTTCTTGGCTATGGCCTCATCGCCCAATGCCATCATCTCAGCGGCGAGGATGGCCGCGTTCTGCGCACCGTTCACTCCTACCGTGGCCACGGGAATCCCAGGAGGCATCTGGATGATGGAGAGCATGGCATCCAAGCCATCGAGCATGCCCTTGATTGGCACGCCAATGACAGGCAACGGAGTGGATGCCGCTATCACGCCAGGCAAGGCAGCGGCCATGCCAGCGCCAGCGATGATGACCTTCACGCCGCGCGCCTTGGCTCCCTTGGCAAACTGCTCCACGGCATCCGGAGTGCGGTGGGCGGAAAGGGCGTTCATCTCAAAGGGAATCTCATGTTCCTCAAGCCATTTGCAAGCTTTCTCCATCACTGGAAGGTCGCTTGTGGAACCCATGATAATACTAACTAACGGCTTCATACTATAAGTATATATGTGTTATATCGATTATTTCTTGTCGTCCTTGATTGTCAAATTATCGCCCAAAAGCCTATCACCGTTCCAGACAGGAATCCCGTGATGACTTGCGACAGGGAGTGCTGTCTCAATATCATGCGACTCGTGCCCACGGCCCCGGCAATGACGAGGATGACGCAGAACCACCATAGCGGATTGAAGGCGAAGAGTATGGAGAACGCCACCAAGGCCCCCTCGAAACCTCCTATCGCGGCCGTATGGGTGGAAATCTTCCACCACACGTTCACCACGGCGCACGCCACCTGTATGAGCAATGCCGCCACGAGGATGTTGGCCATGAACTGCGGCACGTGGAAATAGCTCATCACGAAATAGCAAAGCGTGTAGCACAAAATGGCGATGATATAAGGCACCATGCGACTCTCGCGCTTGCCCAGTTGCCAGCGCGACCATCCTTGATAGTTGCGGTAGGCGTGGATCAAGAGCGTGGGCAGGAGGATGGTGAAGAGATACACCGTCAGCATCACCAGGGTCTTATAGAAAAGTGGCATGAGGCTCATGTAGCTGAAGATGAACAACGCCAACAGCCCTGCCAGTGGCAGGTAAAATGGGGTGAACACCATGCTCACGGTCCTTGCCGCTATTATAATGTCTTTTTCTCGCATATCATCATTTACTGATTAACATCTTCGCAGCCTTGCCACTGGCAATCCCAGCTGTTCACGATATTTCGCCACCGTGCGCCTTGCCAACGGATAACCCATTTTTTTCATCTCCTTGGCAAGCACGTCGTCGCTGAGTGGTTTGCTCTTGTCCTCGTGGGCGATAAGGTCTTTCAGCGCTAACTTCAACTTACGCGTCGACATCTCCTCCCCGTCCTTGGTCACGTATCCATCGGTGAAGAAGAAACGCAGAGGGAACGTTCCCCATCTGGTCTGGGCGTATTTCATGTTGCTCACGCGCGATATGGTGGAACTGTCAAGTCCCGTCTTCTCCTCTATGTCCTTCAGCTTCATTGGCTTGAGGTCTGCCTCGTCGCCATTCAGGAAGAATTTCTTTTGCCAGTTTATTATGGCCTTCATAGTGACATTCAGAGTGTGTCTTCTCTGCTTCACCGCCTCTATGTAGCCTTGCGCCTTGTCCACCTTTTCCTTGGCGTAGAGCAAGGCCTCTTTCTCCTGACGGTTCATGTTTTGCTTGTTGGTGCGGTACGTGTCTACCATTTCCGTGAAAGATGGCGATACCTTCAGGTCGGGTATGCGCCCGTCGTTGATGGTGAAGGTCACATGGCCGTCGTCATCGGTATCCACGATGAAGTCGGGGGTTATCTGCTGGAGGCTCCTGCCTTCGGTCTCGCCAAGAGCCGCGCCTGGCTTGGGGTTGAGCTTCCTTATCTCGTCATGCACGATGGAGGCCTGGTCATTGGTGAGCCCCATCGATTGGGCTATCTTGTCCCAATGCTTCTTTATGAAGTCATCAAAATGATGCGCTATGACCTCTTTCATCATGTCCTTGAGCTTGCCTTCGGGCCTTCGGGCTATCTGCAGGGCCAAACACTCTTGCAGTGAGCGCGCCCCTATGCCAGCTGGTTCAAACGACTGCAATATCCTCAACACCCTCGCTATTTCCTCCACAGGCACGTCTATGCCTTGGTATATGGCCAGCTCGTCGTCAATGTCGTCAAGGCTTTTCCTCAACAACCCGTCGCCATCGAGCGACCCTATGAGATACTCCATTATCTGCCTCTGTCGCTCAGTGAGCTCGGTTTCCCCCATTTGCTCCTTCAGCTTGTCGTAAAATGACGTGGTGTCTCCCCATACGGTCTCCTCATAGTCGGCATCCGGATTGGCTTGCGAGCCTCCCTGGGTCGGCTCCGGCATCTCGTCGTCGCTGCCCAGGTTCTCCAGCGCATTGTCGAGGGCTTCCTCGCGCTCCTCGCGCTCGGTCTTGTCCTCATAAGTGTCGTCGCCGTCGGTATCGCTCGTGTCCTCACCGCCAGCGTTGTCCATCTCCGCCGCGTCGTCGTCACGCTTCTCCTCCAAGGCGGGATTGTCGTCAAGCTCTGCGCTGATGCTCTGCTCCAGTTCGGCGAGCGGCATCTCCAAGAGCTTCACCTGCAACAGTTGCTGCTGCGAGAGCCGTTGCTGTTGAACCTGTTGCTGGGTCTGGGTTTGTATGAGTTTCTGTGCCATTTATTTAAAATAGTCTGTCAGTTGGGCGGCTTGCGTGGACAGCATCTCCGGGTCTTCGTTGCCAAATCGTTTCCAGATGTCGGCGCACGAGGCAAGCAAGGGCGAGTCGGTGGATGCGTATTGGCTGATATAAGGGTCGCAAACAAGGAACACGTCCATCACTTCCACCACTTGCCGTGGGGTCTCGCGTATGAGCTTGGCGAGGTCTTTCACCTCCGGGGTGTCCTCCGCCATCGTGATTGGCGTGAGGCGGAAATAGAGGTCAAGGATCATGATGAGCTTCACGGGGGTCAGCGTGCCGATGCCAATTGGCATGAAATCGCGCTCCCACGAACCACCCACATCCACGCCCGCGTAGAAAGCCCGCGCGTTGCCAAAGCCGCTCATCTGCCGAAGCAGCGAGATGACACGACGCAACTTGCCTGGGTTACCGGCATATTCGTCCCACAGCCGTTGAAGGCGTGGCGTGTCTATCTGGCGCAGCTTGAACAGCCGGCGGTGAATTTGAGCCGGATGGACGTGAAGCTCCAGCGCCACGTCCACGAGCGCTCGACTGTAGAGGCGTTTCACGCCTTGGGGTTGCCTGAGATAAAGCTGTATCAGCAACAGCCAATAATCATCGTGCCATTCTTCCCTTCGTGCCATAAGCAAACCTTGTCTTGATTATGCCACAAAATTACAAAATTATCCGCAATATAATCTTCAATCCTTTCAAAAAAGATAACTACCTCATATCCTGCTGAAGTAGGTTATCACTTCCTCCCAAGTCTTGAACTCGTCGCTGCCAAGCTGTATAGCCGTGGCAAGGAGGTTGTCTGCCGGGCGCATGTCTATGAAGAAATCGCCATAGAGCAGCTGCTTCTGGTTGGCGTAAATCACGTGGTCGTGAGCCGGGGTGGAGAGGTACTTCTCTATCCACGAGGCGTTGGCGGCGAAACTGTCGTGCTCATTGGTTGGCGAAGGTTCCACGATGTATACTTGGTATTTTTCTATCAGCTTGCGGAAGGCTTTCTGCAAGCTCGCGCGTGGCTTGCCATAGCCGTCGGCAAGGCAACTGCTGTCGATATACACTATCTGTCGCTCGCGACCTTCCTGGCGGTCGTCTATCCAGCGAATCACGGGCACCACTCCACCTATGAAGCTTTTGTCGTCCATGCGGTGGGCACCATGGAAATGGGCGGCCTGGGCGTAATGGGAGCGGAAGAGGCCCCAGGTGTTCACGAGGTCGTCTTCGTCGCCAAACAGTCCCCACACTCTGCTCTGCTCCTTGCGCTTCTCTTCTTCCGTCATCGCGTCAAGGGCGGTGAAGCACTTGTCGGTCACGTCCTTGTATTCCTTCTCCAAGGCTTTCGTAACCATGAACTCCGTCTCGCCGTCTTGCCTCGGGTTCTGCCATGCCTGCTTGCCGGTCATGCCATGCTCTTTCATGGTCTTGGCCATCTCGAAGGCGGGGTTCACGCAGATGCGGTCGAAGCCGTAGAGCATCTCGGTGTACATGCCGCCCATCGACGTGCCGATTATGAGGTCGGGCTTCTCCTCAGCGGCCTTTTCCCTCAACAGCGCCAAGCCTTCTTCCGGATGGAGGGGAATGTCGAAAGCCACCACCTCCGCATTGGGGAAAGTCTGGCGGATGAGCTTCACCGTGCCCGAGGCGGCCGAAGAACTGAAGCCATGGTTGTACATTATCTTCTTGCCCTGCATCAGGTCGGGGTATTGTGTGACAAACAGGTTTTCTTTATCCATGATACATTAAATTTTTACCACTGCAAAATTAATGCTTTTCCCAAACTTAGTGCCACTGTTTTTCCAAGTTTGACGTTTTCTGCGCCACATTTGTCACGCAACACTTAATATCACTTAAAAAATCAAGCTATTGAAAACCGCTATGGCTTTTTTTTCATATCTTTGTCAGAGAAACTAAAGTATACAAAACCATAATTTTTATGAAACAACGCAAAGGTAATATTTTGTTCCTCATTGCCACCGCGGCCATGCTGTCCGTGCCTTGCAGTGGGGGCGCGGCGCCCGTAAAGGCCAAGGTTGAGCCAATGCCAACATGGACCGAGTGGCACGACTTGCAAGTGAACGAGGTGAATCGCTACCGCCTGCACTCCAATTTCTTCGCCTATGCCAACGAGGAAGAGGCAAAGGGCGGCGACATCGAGAAATCATCCAGATACTTCTCGCTCGAAGGCGCGTGGAAGTTCAACTGGGTGAGGAACGCCAACGAGCGCCCACAAGACTTCTACAAGGTTGACCTCGACGACTCGTCGTGGAAGACGATGAACGTGCCTGGCAACTGGGAGCTAAACGGCTATGGCGACCCCACATACGTCAACGTGGGCTTTGCCTGGAGATACCAGTACAAGGGTGGCGTAAACGGTGGATGGAAGCCGGAGTACGCCCCCGAGAACGCCACGAAGACGAGCGTGCCGGTGAAAGACAACCACGTGGGCTCATACCGCCGCGTCATCGACTTGCCGGCATCATGGGACGGCAAGCAGGTCATAGCCCACTTCGGGAGCGTGACCTCCAACATGTACCTGTTCGTCAACGGCAAGTATGTGGGCTATACCGAGGACTCAAAGGTCGCAGCAGAGTTCGACATCACCAAATATCTCCATCCCGGCAAGAACCTCATCGCCTTCCAGACGTTCCGCTGGTGCGACGGCTCCATGAGCGAGGACCAAGACTTCTGGCGCCTCTCGGGAGTGGCACGCCAATGCTATCTCTACGCCAAGGACACGCAGGTGCAGATGGAGAACATCCGCGTCACGCCCGACCTTGAAAACGACTACAAGGACGGTGAGCTGCTCGTCGACGCGTGGGTCAAGGGGCATCCCGTCGTAGAGTTCCGCCTGCTCAACGCCAACGGCAATGTCGTGTCAAAGCAGACTGCCGACTTCCGCGGACGCGAGGAAGCCACCGTGCGATTCATGGTGCGCAACGTGAAGAAGTGGACGGCGGAGACGCCTTATCTCTTCACGCTTGAGGCGGTGGTGAAAGACCGCAAGGGCAACGTGGTGGAGGTGATTCCGCAAAAGGTGGGATTCCGCAAGGTGGAGATCAAGAACGCCCAGTTGCTCGTCAACGGCCAGCCGGTGCTCATCAAGGGTGCTGACCGCCACGAGATGGATCCCGACGGAGGCTACGTGGTCACGGTGGAGCGCATGATCCAAGACATAAAGATCATGAAGCGCCTCAACATCAACGCCGTGCGCACGTGCCACTATCCCGACGACCCACGGTGGTATGACCTCTGCGACCAATATGGCCTCTATGTCACCGCCGAGGCCAACCAGGAGAGCCATGCCTTCCAATATAGCAATGACCAATCGACGCCAGTGGCGCAGCCTGAGTTCGCGAAACAAATCTTGGAGCGCAACCAGCACAACGTGGAGATGCAGTTCAACCATCCTTCCGTCATCGTGTGGAGCCTTGGCAACGAGACCGACAACAGCAACAACTTCCTCGCAGCATACAACTGGATAAAGAAGCTCGACACATCACGTCCTGTGCAATATGAGCGCGGGCTGTGGGGAGGTCCTTACGATTCTGACATCTTCTGCCCGATGTATTACACCGTGCAGGATTGCGAGAAATACAGCAAGGACCCGACAAAGACCATGCCGCTCATCCAGTGTGAGTACAACCACACCATGGGCAACTCTGGCGGCAACCTCGCCGAGTATTGGCAGCTCATTCGCAAGTATCCTAAGTTCCAAGGTGGCTACGACTGGGACTTCGTTGACCAGGGACTGCACCGCAAGCCCGACTTCAAGGCATCGCGCACCGTGGCCGACTATGATGCCATAAGCGCGAAGTATGAGCCTGGGACTGGAGGCATGACACCTCTCTACACCTACGGTGGCGACTACAACAAGACCGATGCCTCTGACAACAACTTCAACTGCAACGGCATCATCGGCCCAGACCGCCAGCTAAACCCTCACGCCTACGAGGTGGCTTACCAATACCAGAGCATCTGGGTCAAGCCTGTTGACCTCGCGCAGGGCACGATAGCCGTGCACAACGAGAACTTCTTCCGCGACCTGAGCAACTACCGCATGGAATGGGCGCTCATGAAAGACGGCAAGAGCGTGCAAAGTGGCAGCGTGGACAACCTCAACTTGGAGCCACAGCAAACCGCAAACATCACCCTGCCGCTCAACATTCCAAGCGATGGTGAGGTGATGCTCAACGTCGACTTCAAGACCAAGAGCGCGGAACCGCTCATAGCCGAGGGACAGACCGTAGCCTACGAGCAAATAGCACTCAACGAGGCCACTCCAGTGAGCTACGTGGAGAACTCCACCACGGAGAAGGTGAAAATACAAAACAAGAAAAACGACCCGACAATCACCATTGCCTCAGCCAAGACCACTGTAGCCTTCGACAAGGCCACAGGACTACTCTGCCAATACTCTGTCGGCGGCAAGAGCATGCTTGGCGAGGGTGGCACGCTGAAGCCTAACTTCTGGCGCGCCGTGACCGACAACGACATGGGTGCCGGATTGCAAAACCGTCTCAAGGCTTGGCACAACCCGAAGATGACACTCACTGGCATCTCCGTGGAGAAAATCAAGGAAAGCAAGGGCACGGCAGCAACCGTCACCGCCAACTACGACATGCCTGACGTGAAAGCCAAGTTGAGCCTCACTTACGAGGTGTATGGTGACGGCACCATCGACGTGAAGCAAGCCATGACCAAGGCCACGCCAGACGCCAAGGCTCCTAACCTGCTGCGCTTCGGCATGGTGATGGACTTGCCTTACGACATGGATAAGAGCCAGTGGTATGGCCGCGGGCCGATAGAGAACTATAGCGACCGAAAGCTCTCAGAGCGCATTGGCGTGTACAGTCTTACCGCCGACCAGCAATACTTCCCCTACATTCGCCCACAGGAGTGTGGCACGAAGAGCGACATCCGCTGGTGGAAACAAAGCAATGCCGAGGGAGTTGGCATTAATATCCAACCTGTCAATTCATGGATGTGCACAGGCGCGCTCCACTACAACATCGCCGACCTCGACGAGGGAATGGAGAAGGCGCAGCGCCACTCTCCTGAAGTGCCAAAGAGCAAGTTCACCGAGCTGACCTTCGACCTCGTGCAGCAGGGCTTGGGCGGAACCAACAGCTGGGGCGACCTGCCATTGGAGAAATACCGCGTGCCTTTCGGCGACATGACATTCCACTTCGTCATCATGCCAATGAAATAAAAAGCGAGCATAGACATACATGAAAAAGCCGCACGACCGATCGATCGTGCGGCTTTTTTTATTGTGTATTTAGTCTGCTTCACCACGAAACGTGGATGCCGGCAGACCGTCCTTGTTTACCAAGTTGGCTCTGGTGAATGGTTGCCAAGCGTATCTCACGTATCGCGGAGATTTCAATTGTGGGCAAGTGAGCCTAACCTTGCTGCCCTCTATCTCCACCTGCGCAGGATAATAAAGACCGTCTTCCTCAGCTATTTCGAAGCACAACGGCGACTTGCCGTCAGAGGTGTGCAGTCCATCGCCATAGGCAAACGACACCACCAAGGCGTTTCCTTCCCTTGCCACGCTTTCAAAGATTGGACCCGATGGGGTAACGGCATGGCCGTATGTCTTGTTCAAGGCCCAGCGAGCCAGTCGCTCGCCAATGGGTTGCTTGCTGACAGGATGCACGTTGAGGGAGTCGCCATGATCCGACGACACTGCCATGCCAGTATAAGGTATTGACTTCATCAACCTGAGCTGGCTGTCCCTGAACCATGTCCACGACGGGCGGCTCAGGCTCGACAACTGCACGAAATAGAAAGGCAATTGCGGATTCTTCCAGTTAGCCCTCCAACTGCTGACCAACAGCCGGAACAACTGCTCATGGGCCTCCATGTTGTGGGCGTTAGACTCTCCTTGATACCATATCACGCCCTTGATGGGATATTGTCGCAGTGGCAGGATGCCACTCTCGTAAAGGTAGCAAGGCTCGTAAGGATGACGACCAAGGTGGGTACTGTCGTTGGTGAGGTTCTTTGCCGCCCTTCCCCTGACCCATGGTTGTATGAAGTCGTTGTAGAGCCAGTCTTTCAAGATGGCGGGGAACTGTGTCTCCAACGTGTTCCGGTCTATCCACGATTCCGTAGGCGAACCGCCAATGGCGTTGCATATCAGTCCCACGGGCACTTTCAGGCTATCCCTGAGCATCTTGCCATAATAATAGGCTATGGCGGAGAAGCGCGCGGCGGTCTCCGGTGTCGTGGCCTTCCAAGCGGTGTTCTCGAAATACTGCAAGTGGTTGAGTGAGTCGAGGCATGAGGCAGGCCACGCCACGTCGTAGGTCTCCCATCTGCCCTTCATGTCGAAGAGGCGCAAGTCGGGGTCATCGGCTCTCGCTATGTCCCTCTTGCCCGTCGCCGCTTGGTCGAGGCGGAACGCCATGTTCGACTGCCCGGAGCAGAGCCACACCTCTCCTGCCGCCACATGGCTAAACACTTTCTTCTGTTTGCCGGCCTGGATGGTGAGGGTGTAGTCGGTGCCCACGGCCAAAGGCTTGAGCTTGACGCTCCATTCGCCGCGGTTGTTGGCGACAGCCACAGCCTTTTGCCCTGCTATGCTCACCACGACCCTATCGCCCGTGTTGGCCGTGCCATGTATGTCGAGAGGCATGTCGCGCTGCAACACCATGTTGTCGGTATAGACACACGGCAGCTTCAAGCCGCCATAGTCGCCCGTGATGCCTCCATACACCGTCTTCGCCAAGATGCCAGCCCCTTCAGGGTTAGGGTGTATGGCATCGGGCAACAGGTTGGGGTATGGATAGAGAGGGGCGTGGAAATCTATCAGCTCAGCCCCACTTACCCTCGCCACGGTCTTGATGGCCTCCTGTATCTCGTCGTGCCAACACTTGGTGCCCGATATGAACCTTGGATGGCGGTCGGCGATAGGGGTCATGCAAGCCAAGATAAAGCGCACCTTAGGGTTGGCGGAGCGCAGGGAGTCCATCAGCGAGAGATAGTCTCTCACGAAATCATCCCTGTAGTTTGGCCAGTTGCGCGGGTCAGTGTCGTTGATTCCAAGGTGAATCACGGCGATGTCGCCCTTGAAGGCCATGGCTTGCCTGAACTCATCCTGCCGCATGTATGGGCGATGCCCATGATTCAGCAGCGTAGCGCCAGGCTTGCCGAAGTTGCCCACTTCATACTTGTCGCCCAGCATCTTCTGGAGTTGCACGGGATAGGAGAAGTGCGCCCTGTCCTTGATGCCCGTGCCATAGGTGATGCTGTTGCCCACGCAAGCCACCTTGATTTTACGCACCGTTTTCTTGCTGGCCGCCGATGCCGTGAGTAAACCCACGAAAAGCAACAACACGGCCAAAGTTCTCATAGGAAATTTAAATCTTTCTATCAACATAGTTTTTAGTCAATATTTATCTCACACTATATTTCCACCTTACCATTGTCTGTCAGCCATGGGTTTGCCCATCTATTCTATTATAGCTGCCGTGAACATCCACTTCACCAACCTTATTTCCGGGGTAGAGAACTTTCCTACCGGAAGTTTCAACAGCAATTTGTTCCATCCTCGGTTAAGCGTAATCTCTATCGTTGGACGGGAAACGGCATTCTCGTTGCGCAACGGAATCTCGTTTGAACGGACTGTGTTCGTGTTCTCCCATACGGGAGGCATTATCTCCTCGCCATTGAGCCAAGCCCTGCTGCCCTTATAATCCCATGTGCCAGGGCGAGGCGGCAAGTCGCTCTCCGACCTGCTGTAGTTTTGGAATTCCAACAACAATCTTGCCTTTCGCTTCTTTTTAGAATAAACCCACGACGTGGCATACGCCGTGTGGTTTTCCTGTGGATTTGAATAGAAACCAGGAACCAAACTACCCCACACATGACGAAGGTAGATGCCATTGCCCGTGACCTTGCGAACCTTGTATGCCTTGCCCTCATACTGATATACGGAATCGTCACGGCAAGCCGTGCCCTTGCTCATCTCTGGAGGGAAGACCTTGCCCAAGTCGCCACCATTGGGAAAGGCATCGGTGATAAGCCAATGCGCACTGGTCTGGCATACGTAAGGGAACGGCTCGCCTTTCAGCCAATGATTTTTCTGCCACAACAAGCGGTTCTCAAACTCAGTGAAGGCGGCAAGTTGCTCAGGCTCATCGTCCCAAAGCAATGTGCCCTTGCCGTCAAAATAGCTATTGCCGCCACCTCGCCAAGCACGCTCGGCCAGGGTGAGCATATATGGATAGAAGTTGTTTTCCGCCAACATCTGCGGCACATTGTCTATATAGCGATCATTCCAAAACGCCAAGACGCAGCCTGCCAAGTCGTCACTGCCCTCTGGCTGGTTGTATATCCTGCTGTTGAACAGGGCTACCAAGTCGGCATAGTCGTCAAAATGATTGGCATAGTGGAAGCGGCAGTCGATGGCTGGAATGCCCTTCTGCGCCTTTCCACGATAGCTCCACAATTGCGTCATGTCTATCTCGCCCGGTTGATAGTGCCACCCTGGATTCCAAGATATGACTTTCTTGCCCTTCTCGCGAATATATCTCACCATCTGTGGCACGAAGCCAGGGTTGGTGAATTGCACCTCGTCGGTACCAATATGGATGTAAGGCACGTCGAAAGTGGCACAAACCTCATCCAGTATGTCTTTGAGTATCGAGCTGCCCTTCTCGCTTTGCATGTCGCACCCGAAGGTTCGCTCAAATGCCGCGCTATGCCCCGGCATGTCTATCTCTGGAATCAAAAGCATCTGGTGCCGCTTGCAATAATCCACGAGCTGGCGCGCCTCTTCCAAGGTATAGTATTTGCCTTTCTCGCGTTCCATGTTGTCTGGCGCGTTGAGTTGCGGATAGTGCTTGCTTTCCAACCTCCAAGCCTGATTTTCCGTGAGATGCCAATGGAAGACGTTAATCTTGAATCTGCTCAAGAGACGTATTTCACGCTTGAGCTCTTCCATGGGTATGAAGCTCCTGCCCACGTCGTGCATGAAGCCCCTTACCCTGAATGCGGGCCAGTCGGTGATTTCGCACTGTGGCAAGCAGGTCTTTTTGTCTTTGGTAATCTTCAGCTGCTCCAGGGTCTGCCTTCCCCAATACATTCCCTTCGGGGTGGTGGCCTCAAGCAATATTGTCTTGGGCGTAATCAACAGATGATACGCCTCTTCCTGGAACCTCGCGCCTTGCACCCTGTCAACATACCTCTCCACCACACCTTTCCGCCCATCCGTCATCTTGCCACTGAAGTGGCATTTCTGCGGCATGGGCAAGAGCGATAGCGTGCTTGGCAAGGTCGCGGCTAAGGATGCCATGCCGCACGCCAAGGCCAACAAGATTACCAAGAGCTGTCTCATGCCGGTACAATATGGTCTTATTCTATTTGTATTGACCACCCGTTATCTGGCCGATGCTCAACTTGTCAAACCTTATGTCGTAATAGTCGTCTGGCTCGGTCTCAGGGTGACGGAACGCGTTTTCCTCCAACAAGAAGAAGATGCTGCCATCCTTGCCCTGCACCATAGTGGAATAAGCCGACGTGGTGTCGCTGACACGATAGCAACCTTCCCAATCCTTGGCTATGGCCTCTGGCGTAGCATAGTCAGCAGCCGTCTCCAATGCCTTGTAATAAATGCCCACATTGGTGCGCTGCGGTCCACAAGGCACGCTCTGTAGCAGCAGCTTCACCTTCTTGCCGTTCTTCTTGGCATTCACCAAGAGCACCTCGCCATTGCAAGCGTTGCCCTTGGCTGTCACGCCATGATTGGCAGCACCAGACATCGCCACCTTGCCCCAAGAACCAGTGGCCAACTTCTTGTCCTCGTAAGAGTAGATGTTGAAAAACCTGCCGCCCGTCACGCGGCTGCTGAGCAGCACGTTGCCATTGGGCAATTCCTCTATCTTGGCCTCATCGCCGCGAGGAGCGGCCTCTGCCACGTTCTTGCCCAGCACGGCCCACGTCTTACCGAAGTCGTCGCTATACAATATCCTATTGCCCTGACGGGTAGCCAGCACTGTATATACACGATAATACTTGCCAACCTTTATCTGCTTGCTTTGGCATATCCTGCCACTGGTAAAGAAGGCCGACTCCACCTCTGGCATAAGGGCATAGATTTGCTTGGTCACTTCCTCGCCTTTCCACGTCTTGCCCTCGTCATCGCTATAATACCTGCCCATCATGAGCGGGTCCTTGCGCGACGACTCCCAATAGCCTATTCCGCCAGAGGCGCACATCAGCAATATCCGACCCGTCTTCCTGTCTACCACAGTGGCGGCGTCGCCGTGGGCACAGTCGAAGCTCGTGGCCACGCCATTGCCTCCCTTGGCCACCATCTGCTCCGCGCCGTTCCATGTCTTGCCCTTGTCAAGGCTGGTCTTCATCACGATGTCAAGATGACGACCGCCGCCTATGTCCCTGTTGTCATAACGATGGTCGGTAAAGGCTATCAACTTGCCCGACTTGCATTCCACTATCGCCGGGATGCGATATTGCGCGTCGCGGTTGGAAAAGACGGTTACGCCATGACCATTAACACTTACAGACTGGGCCTCAACTGGCACAACAGGGGCGTTGGCCGACATTTGCGCTGGCACGAGAAGGGCCAAGCCCATGACCGACAAGAAAAACGCCTTGCCAACAGTTGATGAAAACATATCATTGTGACTTTTCATTGTACTTAAAATCATGTTATAGGTGTATATTGCAAAGTTAGGAATAATCAATGACTATACGGCTTTTTTCATGGACAATTATCACTCATATCAAATATTCTTAATAACTTTGCGACATTCGGACCAAGTCCACTATATAATGATAAAAACAAGAAGGCTATGGCTATATATCTTGACCCCAAGGCAGACCTCACGTTCAAGAAAGTCTTTGGTGAGCACAAGGAGCTGATGATAAGCTTCCTCAACGCCATGCTCCCACTTCCCGACAATGGGCAGGTGGAGTGGATTGAATACCTCGAACCTGAGCTCATACCAGATCACCCATTGAAGAAGGACACCATCGTCGACGTGCGCTGCCGCGACGCGCGCGGTCGCCAGTTTCTCGTGGAGATGCAGATGATATGGACACCCGCTTTCATGAAGCGGGTGCTGCTCAATGCCACAAAGGCATATTCGCGACAATTGGACAAGGGCGAGCATTATGAAGACATACAGCCCGTGTACTCGCTGAACCTTGTCAACGACACGTTCCGTGACGACACAGAAGACTTCTATCACGACTATGGAGTGATGGACGTCAAGAACCCAGACCAAACCATTGACGAGATGCACCTCATCTTCATAGAGTTGCCAAAGTTCAAACCACATTCCTTCCACGACAAGAAGATGATGGTGCTGTGGCTACGCTACCTCACGGAGATTGACGAGAAGACTCGTCAGGCTCCAGTCGAACTTCTTGAGAATCCCGACACGTGCAAGGCACTTGACATAGTGAAAGAGTCGGCTTTCACCGAAGCGCAGATGGCAGGCTACGAGCATTTCTGGGATGCAGTGAGCACTGAGCGCACATTGGTGGGAGCAGTGGAACGAGCCAACAAGAACCTGCGACAGGCCCTCGACAAGGTTGACGAGGTACAGACGAAACTGCGTGAAGCACAAGCCGAAGCAGAACGAGCAAAGGCAAACGCAGAACGAGCAAAGGCGGATGCTGAACGAGCAAAAGCGGAAGGTGAGAAAGCCTGTGCATTGGCAATGGCTCGCAACATGATTGAAGACAATATGCCAATAGCCGTTGTCGCAAGATACACAGGACTGTCAGAGGAAGAAATCAAGTCGCTCTCACGACATTAAAACAGTTAGCCCACGTACGTGATCCAGGCGGTTCACGTACGTGGGCTAACGTCGCAAGGGCGAAATCTGTTCGCTACAAGGATGTTATCTCTTCGTGAGTTCGGCAGGCAACTTAGGCATGGCACCTTTTTGCGTGCACACGAAGGCACTGACCTTGACAGCCAGCTCATGCGCCTCGGCGATGGACTTGCCAGAGAGAAGCGACGCCACGAACGAGCCAGTGAAGGAGTCGCCCGCGCCAACGGTGTCGGCAACCTCAACTTTCGGGGTGGGTTGGAAACTCTTGAAATCGTGAGGCGCGAAGACATAACTGCCGTTGGTGCCACAGGTGAGCACTATCATGCGAAGGTTGTAGCGATTCAGTATCAAGTGGCACTTCTCCTCTATGTCAAGACCTGGATAGCCAAAGAGCCGAGCAAGGACTACGAGCTCCTCATCGTTGATTTTCAAGATGTCGCAATGGCGAATGCCGTTTTGTATTGTCTCCCTGTCGTAGAAGTTGCCACGAAGGTTGATGTCGAAAATCTTCAAGCAATCCTTTGGCGTGGCGTTAAGAAAGCTCATGATGGTGGTTTTCGACTCTTCGCTGCGCTGCGCCAACGACCCGAAGCACACTGCCAAGGCATCGTGTGCCGCCTCTGCCATCTCCGGCGTGAACGGGATGTGATCCCATGCCACATCGGGCGTGAAGGCATAGGTCGGCACGCCCTCGCCGTCGAGCGAGACGTTGACCGTCCCAGTGGGATAAGGCACACGTGGGATGATGTATTTCAAGCCATTCTCATCGAATGTAGCCAACGCATGGTCGCCAAGCGCGTCGTTGCCCACCGCGCTCACCGCCATGGCCTCAAAACCAAACTGACTGGCATGGTAAGCGAAGTTGGCTGGCGCGCCACCGAGTTTTGCGCCTTGTGGGAGAACGTCGTAGAGCACTTCTCCCAATCCGATAATCTTTCTCATTTTCTATTATGTCTTTATTGTTTGCTTAATATTTTATCTGCTTGATAAACAAGAGGAGGTATACCACCCCAACCGTCATCACCGCCACAGCTCCAAGCTGCGAGCCCATGGCATCGCTGGCCACGCCCATGACAAGCGGGAAAATGGTACCGCCGAAGAGACCCATGATCATGAGTCCACTTATGGCGTTTTTCTTCTCCGGCATATATAGCATGGCCTGCGAGAGACACATGGAAAAGACGTTGCTGTTGCCATAGCCCACGAAGGCTATACCGGCGTAGAGCCATAGCTTGGCAGTGTCGGCGGTGCCCATTGCGCCCATGAACATGCAAGCCATGCTCAAGGCCATCATGACAACGGAGATGATGAAGAACGTGCGGGTCTTCAGCACGCGGAGGAAGAAGCTACCCGTCAAGCAGCCAAGCGTGCGGAAGATGAAATAGAGGCTTGTGGCCCATGCAGCGTCATTGAGGGTCATGCCGGCGTATTCCTGCAACAGTTTTGGGGATGTTGTGTTGGTGCCTACGTCGATACCCACATGGCACATTATGCCGAAGAAGCACAACAACACGTATGGATTGCCAAGGAGCTTGAATGTGTCGATATAGTCACGACCCAGCGACTTGCGCTCCGCTTCGGTCTCGTTATCGCCTGTCTCTTCCTTGATAGACGTGGCTTGCAACAAGACGGAAGCGAGTATGCCCACGATCATGTATATCGGGAAGAGCACGCGCCAACCGAGACCAAGGTCGGGTATGGTGGCGGCGGCACCCCACGAGGCTATTATGGGAGCCAGGAAAGAGGCTATGGCCTTGACAAACTGACCGAAAGTGAGCGTAGAGGCCAAGTGACCCTTCACAAGTTGAGAGACGAGAGGGTTGAGCGATGTCTGCATGAGCGTGTTGCCTATGCCGAGAAGCGAGAACGAGACGAGCATAACCACAAAACTCTCTGAGAATATAGGCAACAGCAGCGAGACAAAGGTAACGATGAGCGAGAGCATCACGGTCTTCTTGCGGCCTATCTTGTTCATCAACACGCCAGTGGGTACCGAGAATATGAGGAACCAGAAGAAGACGAGAGAGGGCAGGAAGTTGGCCACGGTGTCGCTAAGGCCAAGGTCTTGCTTCACGTAATTGGAGGCCGTTCCCACCAAGTCCACAAAGCCCATGGCGAAAAAACAAAACATCACGGAAATCATGGCAAACCTTGAAGTCCGCGCCGCTACGTTTTTCTGTTGGATATTGTTTTCCATTGTGTTTTAAAGCTTAAAGATGTATTTTGTATGGTTTTCTGCGGTTGCGCGACAGAAAATCGTACGATGTCGCAAATTTAATAAAAATGTCAATACCGCCTTACCGTGAAAGTGGATTTTTTCACGTGGCAATATTTTATCTCAACGCATAGACTTTTGCCTTTCCGCCTTTCACTTTCAGCGTGGTGTATGGCGACGATGGGAACACGATGTTGGTCATCGACATCTTTCCGTCAGCGTCGAGCACCTCGATGCTGCTCTTGTCTATGAATATCCTCAAGGTCTTTATTCGCCCACGCGTTGGTGCCTTCGTCACGGCTGGGAAGTCGGTGCTGAAGCTCACGACGCCGCTCTTGGCACGGTCCATGGTGAATGTTTGGTTGGCGGCACTGTACGTCATCACCACCTTCTCGCCCTTGGCGTTGGAGAGCGTTATGGTGGTGTTGGCGCGAAGCTGCACGTCCACCCTGCAAGCCTGCGTGAGCCCTGCCGAGGGTTTCTTGGCGAAGGCAGCCATCACCTCTCGCGACGGTGTCACGCTTACGTATCCCGTGTCTTGATACTCAAAGTAGCCGAGGTCGCGCGGTATGCCGTTGGCTGAGCGATACTGCTTAGTGGGCACCTGGCTGGCATACTGCCAGTTGCTCATCCATGGCAAGGCCACGTGGCGGCCGTCGGGAGCGTTGTTGAACGTCACCGTGGCATAGTGGTCCTTGCCCCAATCCATCCACTTGGTGACCGATGGATCGGTGTCGCAGATGAACTTGTGGCCATCGAACGTGCCGGTGAAATACTGTGTCGCCGAGCCGCCGAAAGGTCCGCCGGGGTTGATGTTGCACAGCAGCGCCCAATGGCCGTTGCCCAAATCGAGCAGGTCAGGACACTCCCACACGCCATCGTGTGAGCCATATTCCTCGCCGAAGTCGCTCTCAAACTTCCAGTCTTTCAAATCCTTGGAAGAAAAGATCTTCATGTGCTGCTTCTCCGACACGATGAGAATCCATCTCTCGGTGGCAGCATGCCAAAAGATGTGTGGGTCGCGGAAGTCGGGTATGTTGGACACGAGCACAGGGTTGTCGGCGTATTTCTTGAACGTCATGCCATTGTCGGTGCTCACCGCCATGCTCTGCGTCTGCGCCTTTCCAGCCGAAGTATAGTAGGCCACCACCGCCCCATTGCCGAATCCGGCGGTGTTGTCGTTGTCGACAACCGAACATCCGCTGAAGATGGTGCCAAGGGCGTCGGGCAGTATGGCATCGCCCTCGAAAGTCCAGTTCACGAGGTCCTTTGACGTGGAGTGTCCCCACGTCATGTTCTCCCACTGTGAGCCGAAGGGGTTGTGCTGGAAATAGACGTGCCATAGGCCATCCTTGTAGAAGAGGCCGTTGGGGTCGTTCATCCAGCCGTATGTCGGCGTGTGGTGATAAATCGGGCGGAACGCCTCACGGTTGGCCATGTCAAAAGTATCGCTCAGACTCATCAGCTTCCAGCACGCAAAGTCGGCAGTGGCCGTCTTGCTGGCAGATGGTGCCGCGTCGTCGCGGTTGAGATTAACGTCAAGGAGCACGCTCTTAGTGTCCTTGATTTCCGACAACTCAAGTGGTACGTAATAGTCGGCCTTGTTCATGGCGAGCCTCACGTTGAACTCCCTCACCACGTTGTTGTCTGCAATCACGCGCACATGATCCATGTTGGCGTTCTCCTCCACGGGGATTAGCAGGTATTTCTTCGCAGTGGGCACGCGAAGCATCACTTGCGTGTCGCTGAGCACCTGAGGCTTGAGGGTTTGCGCAGAGACATTTAAACTGAAAAGTGCCAAGAGGCAGATAAAGGAAAATCTATGTAGAATAGTCATTTTGTTTTATGATTATTAATAGTGAAATTTAATTTCATTTCCAGATAAGTTTCAGCGGCCTTATCTTGACATCGCTTATTCCTGATATTAGAACTTGATTGCTGTCTTTTCTCAATTAATATCCCTTGTTCTGCGTATAGAGGCCAGGGATATAATAGAGCTGGTTGTACGGCACGGGGAAGAACTCGTTTTTACCCTTCGTGAAGTGCGCGTCCTTATAATACTGTGCGTATCCTTGTCCGTCGTAAGAGTCTTTCGCCTCGCGAGCGAAGTAAGAGTTCAGTGTCGATGACAGCATTCCCCAACGTCGCAGGTCGAAGAAGCGCTCATGCTCTTGCCC
>ERZ808252.582-NODE-582-length-34222-cov-16.125677_pt1 | contig 34222 bp, 44 predicted proteins | sample MGYA00521242_ERZ808252 | MGnify/ENA primary metagenome ERZ808252 (study PRJEB31516, sample SAMN03275581) | gut metagenome | biome: mammalia-associated habitat; material: feces | host: Papio cynocephalus | place: Kenya | collected 2012-08-07 ...
AATAATGCGTGCAGTGCGGCGGATGTCGTCGCGTTTTTTGTCAGAAGCCATGTTTGTTTCCATAATAAACAATTATACCACAGTTTTTCTCTGGGTGTGTCCGCAAAACAGTTTGCGGACCGGGCTTTTCAGGGCTACGGCTTCCGCCTCCGACCAAACGCAAGCGTTTGTTTTCGCGCATTTTTTCAAAATCCGCTCACCCTTCCAATCCCTCACACAAAAAATTCCTACTCCTGCAAAATCTCTTTCACCTTCCGCTTCAGCAAAAAGACAATCAGAGATTCCGCCGCAAACAAGAATAAAACCGATATACAAAGAACCGTGTTTTCCATGATTTCTCCACTTTCCGTTACACTTCAATCTTTACGACGACATCCCGGCCGCCAATCCGCATAAGCTCCGCCTTAAAAGACATTTTTTCAGGTTTTGCGGAACGGATTATTTTTGCGGCGGTGGCACGGACATAGCCGGCTTTTTCAAGTCCTGGATTTCCGGAGATTTTCGCGTCAATGCTTTCCGCCATAACCGCAACCGCATTTTCATCGGCATGATTGTACGGCTCTGCCTGAACCGCGATTTCAAGCGAAGAATAAAAATCGTGCTTTGCCTTTCTGATTTTTTCCGCCTGGCCAAGCAAATCTTCCGCCATTAGATTTTCCGCAAGACCGTCAAGACAATCAGAATACGGCGACCAACTGTGATAGTTCATCCCGACAACCGGAAGCGTAAGGCAAACTTCATTTTCTTTAAAATAGCGCACGAACGTCTGCTCCAAAGTTTCCGATTCACATTTGCAAGAGAGTTTCTTTTTTGCCGCATCCAGCACAAGCGGAATCTCGTTTTCTTCCATATCATACAGCCGCCCGAACAAAAGCGAGAAAAGAATTTCCGAAGAAACAGGCTCGATTATGAACTGGGTGAGCCGCGCAAATTTGTCAAACGATTTTTTCCGACGCAGATAAAGCTCGCCTGCAAGAAGAGAATCCTTCGCCTCAACCGCGCAGAGCAAGGCGCCGGCATGAAGAAGAAAGTCGAAACTGTCCTTGTCTGAAATGTCAGTCTCAGGCGAAACGTAAATTCTTGGCGTGCAGTTCAGCTCGTCCTGCAAAAACACATAATAGCTCGGCGTAAAATATGCGCTTGATGCAAGTTTCTGATAATTTTCAACATTCAGATGCGACGGATTTTCAACTTTTCCGCAGTAGTCGAGCTGCCCCGTCCAACTCTTTGAAAACTCAAACCAGTTTTTTCCGCAATTGATAAGAATCTGCTTTTCCGACATAACAACCTCCAGAATTTGCATTGCAAATAAAAAAATCGCCCTTTCGCTTTATTTTTCTTCATTATAAAACGCAAGAGCGACATGGAGTGTCGGAGTGGGAAAATCAATTTAAAATTTATAATTTCTCTAATTCACCCTTTTCTTTACAATCATAAACATTATGTGTCCTAACTTCATTCAACTGTTCAGCTAAATGTGAATAAAGCAGTTATATTTTAGAGTTTTGGAAGTCATAATATGGGATTTTACGGGAAGAGGCGGTTTTTATCGGGAACATAGTGCAAAGCCTTTTCACAGTGTGTGATTTTTCCAGCGTCTTTTTGAGCGGATTTCAACCTTGCACCTTCGGGATGGGCAGCCGTATTTCTTATAGCAGACCAGAACCGAATGCTTCATTTTTTCCAGCCAGAGAGGAATTCATAGAACCCTTTTAGGGACTGCGTGTTCTCAAGAATCGCCGTCATGCCGAGGAGAGCAAGATTGCGCCTCTCCCCGGTCGTGAGCGTGAGGAAAGCCTGCGCAATCTCATCCTTTGAAGGCTTCCTGTCCACTGCCTCGAGTGTTTTTCTTTCATTGAGGTTCGACTTTCTTGTCCGGGAGGCTTTTATTCTGCCAAGAAAAACGTTCGCGCAGCTGCGGCTGCAGAGCCGGACAGTTCTTTTTATCTCGGGAACGTCGTTGTGCGGATTTATCGCTATGGAAAAAGAACTGACGGTTTTTCCGCAAATTTTGCATTTTGCCATTCTTTACAGCTCCTTTTCTTTCTGTGTTCTGTAGGCGCAGTTCTCGCAGCCATATTTTTCATAGCACGGAACAGCAGGAAATTCTGCCTGCGGCGCGGCAATGATTCCCGGCGGAATGTCGGCACGAAAGTGCCTGAAGCGGCATTTTTCTTTCTCGGATTTGCTGCCGCTCGTTCCTACCATACTTTTTTCCTCATTCTGCTCTGAATCTTCGCGCGTGCTTTCATCCTCATAGAAAATTTTTTTTTTGAATTTTCTTGCGTACTGAAGCTCCATCCGCGCGCCTTTTGAGTCCCGCCAGTCCTTCTGCATATATACAGCGTCGCACACGTCAATCATCGCGAAGCAGACGTGCATATAGTCGGAATGCTCAAATCCGCCGTTCGACGCAAGCACAGCCGGAGACATTGTAATGCAGCCCTGCTTTTTGAGCTGGCTCACGCTCTCGTTGAACTTTTTGAAAACTTCGGCTTTCTCAAGACCTGTAACTTTTCCTGCGATGTAGACTTTCAATTTTGACCTCGCTTAAAGAGTGATGCCGTCTTTCTGGACGGCATTTTTTTGCTGGAAACAGGCTCTAGGAGCCGGTCGCGGAACTAATCTGCTTTGCGAAGATTCCCGGATTGACAACCACGGATGCGAGGGCAAGCGTGAAAATGACCGCGGCAAAAACCACAACAGCAGCCTTTGGAACTGAGCTTGCGGCGATTGAGACGACAGCCATCATGAACGACACGAGAACCACCGCAATCCAGAGCCAGAAGCTAAAAAGGCATTTAGTCCATTTTTTCATTGGTTCACCTCCTTCCGCTTTTGCGGCAAGATTTATGGGGCAGGACGGACTTGAACCGCCACAGTCGGCTTACATTACATTGCCATCATGTGCGCTTGGTGACAAACACGACAGCAAAGGCACACTTTGCCGCCGCTTCTCGCGGCATCTGCCCCGTTTTCAGAATACGGACACTGCGGTTCGCAGTTGCTCTCCGCAATGTCCATTGCCTGATGAAAGCGTATGATGAAAGTATAAGAAATTGAGGCTGCCGCAGTGGATTAACAGCGGTTAAAACTACGCTTGACTTATGAGGCGGAGAGCCGTATTATGCAGATAAAGGTAAGCAAAAGTAGAAGTCAATATAGGAGCGGACATAGAGTCTTCGGACTGGCTACATGCAGTGAGGTTCAACTCCCACCGCTTTTTCTTACCTTATTCTTTTTAGATTCATAATTTTTCTATATTCTTCAATTCCTTTTTCAGACTCTTCCGCAATATCAAGGTAATACATTGTGTCAAATTTCGGCAGATGCAAAAATCGTTCTGTTGCTTCAACATCGACAGAAATTTTTAGATATTTTGTTTCTGACAGTTTTTTCAGGAAAAGAAGAGACTTCTTTTTTCTGTTATCCCAGTAAACATCTGCGTCCGCAAGATAATCCATCAGGTTCTTCCAGTCTTGCTTCGTCGGCGCGTTTCCAGCTTTTGCGTGCCTGACAAGATACTTGTCGCCGGTTACCAGCCGCTGCTCAAGGACAATGATGTTCCGTCCGCCTGCGTCTATTCCTTCCGCTTTCAGAAAGTCTGTGAGCTTTTTGTCCAGAAAGCCGACAGGTGTAGTGTTCTTGTTGTTTACCATTCCGGCAGCCTTGTTTTTATATGCCTGGTCTACGAAGCCGGAAAGATGGTTTCTGTAAATCGTGGAGTTCTGCAATGTCCTGATTACGGAATCGACGGCTTCGGGCATTTCGTTTTGCGCTTTTTTTATGCACTCCTGCAGGACTGGTATCGTGCGTCCTGTCTGTCCCTGATTCCAGTTGAATCCGGGAGTTATTCCCTGCGGAATGCGCTCAAGAGTCCCTTTCCGCTCGTTAAAGAAATTCCTGTAATTCGGTTTCGGTGATTCCGTCTGGACTGGCACACGGACGGTTTTCCGTGCGCCGGGGTCGTATGCCGGAACTCCGTCGCGCTCATATTTCTGCTTTCTTGCTTCGGTAACTGCGACCGTGTAGCACTTGCAGCCGTATCCGTTGGGTGGAAAAATACTGTTCCAAATCGGGTCGTCTTTCGGGCGGATAAGGTTGTTCCATCGCACGTGCTGCTCCCGGTGGTGGATGCTTGCACCGATTCTGTACATGAGGTACGGATGCAGGTCGCTTTCCATCGTGCGGTCATATTGTCCTTTCTGATACGCGCTGCGGAGGTTCGTGCTGTAGATTGTCTTCAGGCGGCGGTCGCTTCCGAGCTGTGCGGTTATGCTCTCGCCTGTAAGAGGGTCAGACATTTCCTTCTTTCCCCACCAGCCTTTCCGCATGAGCGTGGGCTTCAGAGCCCTCTTGAACTGCTCGAAAGTCGTTCCGTTCTCTATCGCCTTTTTGACCGCTCCTTTTATGTCGGAGAGGACATCAAGCTGCATTGCCTTTGCCACCGTAAAAGCCGTAGCGTGCTCCTCGTTCCACACGTCCTTGTATGAGAACGCAGGGCGGAGCTTTTTGTTTTTGATGTATTCAAGAGCCTGTCTTGGAATGAGTCTGTCCGCCATTTATTGTCTTCCCCTTGTTTTTAAAAGTTGCTCGGTGATTTTATCTGACAATTTTTTTATGTCAGAAATATCTTGTTTTCCTGCCAAGGCGATTTCTGAATTCGGCGGAAGCTCATATATATGTGAATCAATAGATTCTGCTGTTTGCCATAAGCACTTGTTAATCAATTCAAGTTGTTTGATTGAAAGATAAACAGGAAAATTTTTTTTATTATTATCCATCGAAATTGTTGTCTCCTTTGGCACGTGCAGAGAAAAACGCTATCGCCATAAGGTCTGCGATTTTGTCTGCGCTCCATTCTGACGAAAGCTGCAAAAGCTCCGCCTTGAAGCTGTCGAAGTCGGTTGATTTGTCCGCTGCCTTTTCCAGTACTTCCGCTATTTCGTCGCTGATTGGCACAAGGTCGCCTGAATAATCGGCTTCGATGTCGGAAACAAAGCTCGAATCAGATTGACTGCCAGCAGATGCGGCATTGAGTTCCGTGTTTGAGTTCAAATCTGATTCTCCATCAGGTGCTGAAACAGGCATTCTGCCGCCGATAATCTCGTCCTTCTCCTCCGGCTTTGAAAGTCCGAGCATGCTTCTGATTTCGTCTGCCTTGACCGTCAGACCGTGAGGAGCGAGCTTTTCTATTGCGTTCACAACCTGCTCGACATTCTGCTCGTCCGGCTTGTAGAGCACGATTTCAGGATAGCGTTCCTGCTCTCCAAAATTGAAGTTGATGTACGGAACTACAAGACATGAATTGAGCGTATCGGCAACCGCGAGAGCATCCGCAGCCGCTATGTCCTGCCGGACTTCCTCGTGGACTTCGCCCTGTGCACGGCTTGAACCGTCGTCGGTGGTCATCGTCTGACCTAGTACGAGCTTTGAAATCTGCTTGTCTATCCAAGTCGCCATTTTCTGATAGGCTTCGCTGTTCTCGCTTGAAGTCTTGGACTCGATGATTTCGATTGCCGCGCCCTCTGGGATGACCGCTCCGAAGTCCGCGCCGATTGAGGCGACAGCCCGGCGCAGCGTTGCGATGTCGTCCTTGGTCGCCTTGCGGCTGTATTTTCCCAGCCGGATTGGAAATCCGTAGCGGTCGATGAAAGCCGCCCAGCTTGTCACGTCGTAGCTTTTGAGCATGAAGTAGAACAGCGCCGGAAGAGCCAGCCCTCCGGCAATCTGCGTTCCGCTGATTAGGTGCGGCTCGTGGATTATGAACTTGTTTTGTAAAAGCGGATGCAGCTCGCTTGTCAGCTCGTCTCGGAGCATGAGAGTCTGCCCGGTTTCCTTGTCGTACTGAAACCAGCGCGGGTCTTTCCAAGCGTATTTTCTAGGCTTCCAAAGTTTTCCTGTGGTGCTCCACTCAATCTCGCAGACAGAGAAGCCTTTTGCCAAGGCGTCGAGCATATCGCGCAGAAGCGGAATGAACCTTGCGGAGCGGTTCTTTACAATGTCGTTCTCTATCGCCTGCGCCATTTCAATGTCGTGCCTGTCGTCGCTCGCTGGCTCGACGCGGATTTCGAGTCCGCACACAGCGTCCTTCCGTGTGGAGAGAACAGAGCGGTAGTGCAGGTCCCTCATCTCCATGTCCTGCGCAAGCTCCAGATATTCCGCAGGACACTCTCCGCTCCTCACATCGCGGAGTATTGAGGCGAGCTTTTCAGGCGACAGTCTGTTGAGCAAAGAGAAATCAGCCCACGGAGTCCTGTTCGTGTACGGAACAGCGAAAGCCTGCTCTGCTCCAAACTGATTCTTTCCATTCTTTTCGTTTTTGTCATTTTCTTTTCCGTCTACCATTCGTCGTCCTCTTTTTTGAATCTGAATCTGTTCGATGTCCCGACCGCCTCGTATGTCATCTTCTGGTAAGCCGCGCCATCAAGTTCGTTGTGCGCAAAAAGGGACATTGCCTTTGCTATGCAGCCGTCGCCGTGCCGCTTGCTTCTTTTAGTTCCTGTCCTGTCGGTTATGAGCGGAACGCCCTGAACCAAGCCTACAACCTTGTAATCGTCTTTCAGGAACAGGTCGTCTGGAATGTTCGTCTTGCCGTCCTCAAAAGCAGTTTTCAATTTTGGCATATTTTCCGCATACCAAGCACGAGTGAGCATAACTTGAAAAATCGAGCCGGGATATTCCTGCGCCATCATCTCGGCAATCATCTGTCCGTTTCCGCGCGAGTCGAAGGCTGCTCCGCTGAAGTTCTTGAGCGTTTCGCAGCACAGCATTATGAGCTGGAGCTGCTGCGCGAACGGAACATTGCGCAGCTCTATTACGCACAGCGTGTCCGTGATTCCGTCGGGAAGCTCAGTGTCGAAGTGAAGAACCGTGAGGTCGCCGCTTCTTGCGAAGTCCTCGCCGAAGCAGACCGGCAAGTCTGTTCCTTGCAGTATTGGTCGGATTTCCTTAAACCATTTTCTGCATTCCTTTTCACGCCGCTCTGTTTTCTCGAATGTGAACGAGTCGGCCGCTCCGAACCGGAACACAGGCTTGTCCTTGACAGCGCAGGAGGCGACCAGCGCGGCAGGAAAATAACGCTCTCCGCTCCTTGCAGGTATGCAGTAAAGCTCTTCTTCCGCGGCGTCTCCGTAGTCCTTCTCGAGCTGTAAGAGCCATTGGTTCTCTTTCTCTTCCGTCCATTCTCTGTCCTTGACCTCGCAAATTCTCTTGTAAAGTCCGTCTGAAAGAGCGTCCGTAATCGTGGTGTGATGAAGAGAATAGTCCTTGCCGCCAGAATGAATCTGCTGGATTAGGATGTTGAAAGGATTGTCGTCGCCGTTGTGGGTGGAGAGAATCGAGACCGAGCCGCCCCACATCAGGAGAGCCATCGCAGCCTTGAGTAGTTCCGGCAAATCGTCAACGAAAGCCGCCTCGTCAATGACTACATGCCCCTGCTTTGAGCGGAGCGAGCGGGGAACGCTGGGCAATCCCCAAATCTCAAAGCCCGAGTCAAAGCGGATTCTATAGACCATTATGTCCTTGTCCTCATCGCTGACAACGACTTCCTCCATATCGGAGCAGGCGATTCCGAGAATGTGCGCCCAGAACGCGCAGTCGTTTATGAACTGCTGTGTCATTTCCTTTGAGTACGAGAGATAGTAGCAGCTCATTCCTCCGGCTGGCTTTGACATCATGGCAATGAGAACGCAGTTCAACGCCTCGACATAGGAAGCTCCGATGCGCCGGGATTTTTCCCACACTTTCACGAGAGACTTGTCGAGAATCCATAGTTTCTGATACGGCAGGAGAACTGCCTTGCCCATTGCTTCCTGTATTGTCATTTTTCCGTAATGCTGAAAATCTCAGCAAGGATTGCTTCTTTTGTTTCCGCCGTCACGCCTTTCTGCCTGCATACCGTCTCGACCTTTTCCGCGGCTTCTTTCTGGACAGCCGCCTTGATTTCCGACTCGCGCTGCGCATTGAGCTTTTCCGCCTGCTCAAGCTCCTTTATTGCCCTTGAAACCTTGTAGATTATGTCCGCCAGATTTTCCGGCCTTATCTCTCCGTCTGAATCCTTTAGCTCCTCAAGCTCGGTTGTCAGGTCGAACACCATAAGCTTGATGTATTCGTTCACGACCTTGCCGAGCTTGTTCCTGTTTTCTGTTCCGTATTTTTCGATGTACGCGTCCGCGACCTCCCGGGCTTCCCTTGTCTTGGCGGCGAACTTGTCCATGCGGAGCTTGTAGCGGTTCACACTGCTCCTTGACACCACATTCTCGCCAGCCTCTGCGTTTATCAGCCCGACGATTTCTTTCTGTGTTACGGCAGGATTCTGCAGAAGCTCAATCAGCTTTGAACGGAGTTTTCCGGGAAGCCTGTCTATGCTGGATTTCTGTCCCATAGCCTAGTCCTCCACAGGCAGGTCTACGCCGTCTTCCCGGGCGAAGCCTAGAGCCACTTCCTGCCCGTGCTTTGTGAGCCTCATTGTGAGGAGTGTCTCGTCAAGCCGCTCTATTGTTACAAGTCCTCTCTGCTCAAGCCACAGGCAGATTGCGTTCACTTTTTCGAGCGGAAGCGTGTGTCCGTAGACGCGCAGAAGTCTCTGCGCCATTTCATTTGATAGGGTTATGTTCTTCTCGATTCCCTGCAGAATTATAATCCGCTGGTTTCCGATAAAAATGTCTTTCACTTGCTAGCTCCTCGGCGTGTTGTTGATAAACCAGCCCTGAATCTGCTTCAGGATGTTGTTCATTCCCTTCATCTCGCCCTCGATGTTTGAGAGTCTCTGTCCTAGATTGAGGCTCACATCTCTCTGCAGGTCAGAGACAGTTTTTTCAAGGGCGACAATCCGCCTCTCAAGTTTTTCCGACTTTGCGATTGAGCCTTCGCGCACTTCGTCAATTTCAGTCCGCGCGTTGCTCTGGGCTTCCTTTATCTTCTCGTCCGCCTGCTGCTGGATGGACTTGATTCTTTCCTCCATCTTTTTGCTGTAGGCTTTCCAGATGCCCATGAAGAATCCGCTGACAGCGATAAAGCTTCCTATGCAGGTCAGGACGAATTTTGCTATTTCCATATTTGCTCCGTTTAGAGAATGTTACTGGAAAAAAAGAACGCCTGCGGTTTAACAGGCGTTAATAAAACTGGAGCTGTCAGTTCTGAATCCGTATCGTGAAACCGAATCCGCTTCCGGCAAGGAATCCTGCTCCAAGGCCGCCGAAAGCGTACAGCCATTTTTCCTTTTTGAGACGCGCTATTTCCGTCTCATGCTGCAAAGATTTTATCCGCCAGTATTCCGCGTCGGGAGCGGAAGCGAGCAATCCCTGCTTGTAGCCCTCGTTGAAGGCTTCATCGATTGCTTGCTCCGCCTCCTGCTCTGCAATCTGAATCATCGCCAGAACCTGAGAGCCTGTGTAGTTCCTCGTCAAGTCTATTCCGTATCCGTTCCCGGAGGGTGCGTTTGATTCTGTCCTTTTCTGCGCGGAGCTCGTCTGCGTTGCCAGCAGCAGAGACAAGAGAGCCGGCAGGAGTGCCTTCAATCTCATTCTTCTTTTCCTCTTTTGCCTTTTCAGCCTCGTCGGATTTTTCTTTTTCAGGTTTTCTGAGAAGCAGCGCGCCGGTCAGAATTCCGAGCGCAAGCAGTCCGATGAGCGCGAGTGCTGATTTAATCTTTTGAGCTGCTTTCATCCATCCCCAGCCATGTCCTGATTTTCCGGTAGATTGCCTCGTAGCCGAATACACTCACGGCGAAAATCACAGCCCAGTAGAAAGGCGTCTGCCGCCAAGTGAAGAACTCGCCGAAGGCAAGAAGAGCGGATTCAAGCAGGCTCAGCGCGGCTGGAATGTAAATCCTGTAGCCCTTGAGCCTGTCTTTTCTGTCAGCCTTCTTGATGATTTCAGTGAGAATCACAGTCAGCATTATTGCCGCGATGACCGCCGCAGGAAGCAGCCTTGATATGTCCATGCTCATGCGTTGCCTCCGTGAAAGTCTTCTATGACCTCGCCCTCGACTTCATCTCCAGCCTTTACGCCCTCTCTTTTGAGGACTGCGTTCAGCTCTGCGAGGTCTTTTGATGAGAGGATGAAGCAGCCTGCTGACCAGGCGTAGTTCGTGTCCCGTCCTAGCTTGAAGCTGTGCCTGTCGTGGATTAGCCACCGTCCGTTCTGGAAGCACTGCGCGGAAATCTGCATAGCGTTCCTGTCGATAGCCTGTCCGTCAAGGTCTGTTGTGCTTGTGATTGCGTGGATTTCGCCGTGGAACTTCCTGGGCTCAACGAAGCAGCGGACTGTGAATTTTCCCTCGGCGACTGTGTCACCGTGCGGAAGCCTGTCGCCCGGCTTCATATCTCCGAAGCAGTAGTTTGCGACTGTCTGCGCGCGGCACTGGAACAGAAGCTCCTGACCGTCCAGAAGAGCGAGCAGGTCTAGGCTGTTGTTCTTCCAGTTGTTCTCAAAGCTGTCGGGCTTGCCCGGGTCTGCCCTGAAATTGTAGCTCTGGCGGTTTCGCCATACTTCGAGTTTTAGCATTGTTCACCTCTTCCTGCGAGGCTATCAGGAAAAGGCTTTGCGGATGGCTTAACGGAGGTTAAAAGAACAGGACGAGAAGTCTTTTAATACCATGCTAAAAAGAATGAAAGACAGGGACGAACTAAATTTTTATGACTTTCTTATTAAATCGTCAATCTCACTTTTTAGTTTTACTAGTCCTATGAAGTTTATAATAAAATAAACAAGACAAAATATGTCAAAACAGCCAAAAAAACAATTTGCAGAGAATTTTACTATATTGATATTTTTTATAGGTATTTCTTTTTCTGAAAGAAAAAAGAAAGCTGCTGAAAAACTAAATAAAAAAATAAATATGTTTTGAATTTTTGAAAGCTGGCTTCTATGCTGCAATACAAAGTCTTCATTCGTTATGCTAGAAAATGAGAACGAGAGAACCTGCCCTAGTGCTACAGAGAACATGATTCCCAGAACATTGAACATAGTGTTAAAAAAATCCTTTGAAAATGAAATTCCTAGTGTTCCTGCAAAAATAGAAATTGCGCATACAGCAAAAATCCTAAGAAACCATTTTGCCATTATTTATGTCCTTCAGTATTTGTCTCATTTCAGTTTCTATTTCCTGCTCATTGAATATACCGCTTTCCAGCTTTTCTATTTTTCTAACAGCTGTTATTAAGTATTCAGAACCTCTAATTCTTCTTCCGTTTTTACCAATAACAGTAATGTTTTCATCATCTATAATTTTAAGGGCAGTATCAAGAGATTTTTCTTTGTTTATTTCTTTTTGTTTGAATTTTAAAGTAAGTTTTGCAGATATTAAATTCTCCTCGTCAAAATCCTTTTTTCCTTTTACATCAAGTAAAAGTCTTAAAAGTTGATTTGTGAGTGTCATCGATTGAGATTTTGTTTCATCTCTGCTGTTTATATATCCGTCTGCAATTTCTACGGATTTTATTTCTTTTATAGAAATTTCTGTTGCAGTATTTTTTTTAGGCAGAAATATTATCTTTTCTAAAAAGCCATTTTTTTCCATGAGCCAATTTACATAGCTTTGGAGGGCTTTCAAAGTTACAATTCTATTTGTCAATATGAGTAAATTTTTATAAACACAAAAGAAAGATGAAGCTTTTATGAACCCCTCATTTGAAGAGGAGGTCTCTGAAATCATCTCGTTTAAGGAAACAGCCTTTTTATCAAGAGCAGCTTTAGGGACAACAGATTCCTCTCCTGCAGTGAGCCGTGCAAAAGAACCGAACAAAAAACCACCTGAAGATTTAAATGATGTTATAAAGTCGCTGTCTGTATTATCTTCAGTTTGCGTTAATGGCATAAGCCTTTCTCTTATTGTATTTGATGTGTTAAGAATTTTAAATAAATCAGTGCACAAATCAGGTTCTTTTATATTCTGTTCAGCATAATGAATCTCGTAGACAGTCATTTTTACATTGTTTCTATTTCCCATATATTTTGCTCCTAAATAATAATAGCAATAGGATATATTTATTCCGTATCATGTTTTACGGCTTACATATTTTGCAGGCTTCATATCCTGCTCTTATGGCTTCCTCTTTTGTCAGCATTGTTATGGCTGAGTTTTTGATTGTCCGGCAGTTTGCCGTGTGGTACTTCCTGCCTTTTGCGCTTACGCAGACTTTCGCGCTGCTCTGGGAGAATAGAAGAGCGGTTAGAAGCATCAGCGCGGCGCAAAGTACTGCTTTAGTCTTTTTCATTTGAAATTATCTCCTAGTACGGATTTTTATGAAGCCAGCTGACAACTTTGCCATGTATACGCAAAAGCTGTTCGGCTTGTTCATAAGTGATTATTTCAGGATTCGGATAACGTTTTGCATTCTCTGAACTAATGACAATTTTTCGCTCTATCGGTCTATATTCAAGATGCTTTACCCGGACATCAGTTCCAATGCTTATAACATATACTCCGTCGCCTTCAATTTGTGTTCGGTCAAAAATAGCAAAATCACCATTGAACAAATTCATATCTGTCATGCTGTCGCCAACGACACGCACAATTCCGCAGTTTTTAGGATTTGCTCCACCAAGCATTTCGAGAACAATAGGAATATACTTGTCTATTTCCTGTAATTGAGTTTCAGGCTGACCGCGACCAGCCGCAGCTGTCTGAGAGAAAACTGGCAGCAACACAAGAGCGTCCATATCACTTTCTTTTGCTGAAAAAGTAACTCCTGTACCATGTTTTAATTTAAATATACCAAAGCCGTTATCTTTTTGATTTTTTTCTGACTCTCTTGAAATATCATCAACATCATCTGGTGCAATTGCTTCTCTTGTAATTCCTGGCACATCATATCCCATGCTCGATAGTGCAAGCATAGTTGCCATTTTTGGGCGAGTTTCCCCCATTTCATAAGCTGACCAAGTACGTTGAGAAACACCGATTTTTTTAGCAAATTCTGCTTGTGAGACACCAGATTTTAGCCGAATTTGCTTCAAAATTTCTGCTAAATTTTCCAAAAAAACCTCTATTTTTTAGCATTTTCTTCTTGATTTTTTAGAAGTTTCTGCTATACTTTAATTATCGGCAATAAATAATGATTTATTAACCGGCTAAAAAAAAGCCGAAAGAAAAGGCTCTGCAAAACTGATTCTTTCGGCATAAAACACAGCGCAAGGAAAATCCTTGCAAGGAGTATTTATGGATTGTACCACAAGAAGCCCTTGTCTGCAAAGATTGGACGCGGACAAAGGAAAATGGGTCAATTACCAAATCAGGCTTCGCGGACTTACGCAGACAGACATCGCAGTCCGCGCAGGCTGTTCCCAGTCGCAAGTCTCAAATGTGCTGGCTGGTCGCACTTCCTCATCAAAAGTCTATGACGTGCTTTGCAGCATTCTGGGATTAACAACTGTCGGCGAGCTGCTGATAGTTTCCAGAAGGAGCGCAGCATGAAAAAAAGCGACCTAATCAGAGCCACTGATTCTTTCAAGGCGTTTGACAGTTTCAACAACCTGTTTTGCAATTCATGGCTAGTAGGCATTCTTGCAGCCTCAAAAGCCTTATATCACCGTATTACCATCGGCGATGCTATTGAGCTGTTCGGAAAAAATGCAGGTGTTGCCATTGATTTGCTTGCAGCATTCAGCAACATGGCTGACACATACGACATCAAAGATATAGGACTTTTTGTCATCGTAGAAAACAACTTAGGCAGAAGCAACAAGAGGCGCGGCATGAAAAAATCAGACAGGGAGCTGTACAAAAAATGAAGTGGGACTTTTCAAATCCGATGCTTCCGAAACCTGCGGCTGAAAAACGGCGCAGCCTTTTAAGGTGGCAGGCAGAGCTTGAGCGGACAAGAATCCAGTTCGGGAGGCTGCTCCACAATACGCCAAGAACAAACGTGAGATGCCTTGAGTGGAGCGAACATAACGCCTGCGTGGACATTGTCTTCAACAACGGATACAGACGTGCTGTCAGGATTGAAGGCGATTCGCCAGCGGCTTTTATGAAGGACATTTTGAATAAAATTTTTTAGGAGAACCAACTATGGCAAAAGAAATGAAAGAACAGTTTTTGGAAGACGCGCAGGGGCGGCTTGTTCCCATAGCGGCGGTAAAGCCGATTGATCTCAAGCGGCACGAGGCGGTCACCTCAATCATGGCTGACACATTCAGGGAGCGCGACAGGCTCGTTGAGTTCAAGAAGTCAATCTGGCTCCGAGTGCAGGACTTCCTCGCGGAATCCGCAAAGGACAGCGGCGCAAGAAAGTTCGGCGGCGTAAAAGGTAATGTGACGCTCACGAGCTTTGACGGCAGGTTCAAGGTGATGGTTGCCGTGAACGACACAGTCCAGTTCAACGAGAAGCTGCAGGTCGCAAAGCAGCTGATTGACAAGTGCATCGCAAGCTGGAGCGAGGGAGCGAATGAGAACCTGCGCGCGATTGTGGACGACGCGTTCAATGTAGGCAAGAGTGGTCTTGTAAGCACAAGCAGAGTTCTGGGACTCCGCCGCCTGAACATCAAGGACACCACATGGAAAAAAGCGATGGACGCTATCACGGAATCAATGCAGGTCGCAAGCTCAAAGACATACATGAGGTTCTACGAGCGTCAGGAAGACGGAAGCTACAGGCAGATTCCGCTTGATGTCGCGAACCTGTAGGAGGAAGAAACGCATGATGGGAGCAATCTACAGGACAGGACTCAGAATCAAGAATTTCGGCGAGAGGCACCGCATAGCCTTTCTTGCAAGGCTCGGAATTCAAATCATGGACAAAGCCATAAGCATGGGAGTCGGAAGATGAGCGGCGAAAAACTGAATTCGCAGGAAAGAATAATCGCGGAAATATTCGCCATGTGCGACAGCCATACCGCAGGAATGACAAACAAGGAGCTTGCAGAAAAGGTGGAGACAACGGCAACAAACGTATGCCGCGACCTTGCCATTTTCGAGAAGTTCGGTTTGGCAGACCGGGACACGAAAGGACGGTGGCGGCTGTCGCCTAAGTTCGGCGGCTTGGCTGGGCAGATTGCTAAGAGCTACCAAAAGGCAAGGCTTCTTCTTTCGGAGGAAGAGGCAAAGTATATATCCGCTATGCAGTAAGAAAATCAAAAGCGCAGAAATATGTTTTTAATAGCGAGGTAATTTATGGGCAGAAAACCACTGTCAGACATATCAGACGAAAACACAGAATCAATGGAGCTGGTCGCGCAGTCCGTTGAAGCAAAGGCTTCCAGAAAGCAGGAGATAAACATACGCTTTCTTGAGGAAGGTGAAACGTACAATCTTATGGTCTGTCTTGAAAAAGCCAAGATGTACCAAGGACAGATGGCAAGCGGAATGCTCGGGCTTGGCGCGCAGCTTCTTTTGCTGAAGGCGAACGAGGAACACGGCAATTTTATGGCAGCCGTTGAGGAACTTGGGCTTTCGTACCGCTCTGCAAACTACGCAATGAATGCGGCTCTGAAATTCGGAAAGTTGCAGACGTCTGCAACTTTCGAGGGAATCGGAAAAGAGAAAATCAGAATCTTGACGGTTCTTGATGACGAAAAGGCGAAAGACCTTGTGAACGGAGAAGAAGTTGACGGACTTGGAGACATTGACGATGTGGCACAGATGACTGTCAAGGAGCTGAAAAAGGCTCTCCGCGAACTCCGCAACGAGCGCACAAAAGCACAGGAGGAGCAGGCGAAGCAGCTTGAGGCTGTCGAGGAAGTTGTCCGAAAGAAAGAGGGCAAAATCAGCGAGCTTGAGATGGAGCTTGCTGGCAGACAGCCGCCGACAAAAGAACAGCTGGCACAAACAGCCCTTGACGGTTTGAAAGCTCCGATTATGCGCGAGCTTGCCGCCGCAAACGAAGCTCTTAGGTCTTGCAGACAGATTGTGGCACAGGCTCAGAAAATCGAGGGCGTGAATGTAGTCCAGCTCACATCATTTTCCGAACAGTGCAACGACCTGTTTCAGCTCCTTGACGACAGCTATCAGGACTTCTGTCAGGACATGGAATATATCCGTCCGACAAAACAGGAGGCATAGCCGTGTACGAGGATTTTGTTCTGCAAATGCAAACGGCAAAAACTGCAAAAGAACGCAGCTCTATAATTGCCGAAATGTGCCGACTGTTTGGTTTCTGCGAAGTCAGCGCGTATCGCGCTCTACGCAGAAACGGCTGGAAAAGCGACCGCAGAAAACGGAGCGACGCAGGGGCTTCAAGTATCAACGAAAAGGACTTGAGTACTGTTGCCGCACTCCTGCAGAACTCTGTCCGCAAGAACGGAAAGAAAACAATGAGCATAGAGAACGCGAGGAGCATAATGCTCCAGAACGGCTTTGACATTCCGATTTCATCAAGGCAGCTGGGAGGACTTCTAAAGGCACGCACGCTGTCAACGGAAACAACGTCAAAGCCAAGCCCCCACCAGAGAATGAGAAGCGAGCATCCTAACCAAGTCCATTTTGCAGACCCCTCGGTCGCGCTGATGTACTTCGCACCGAACGGCAAGCAGAAGTTCCTGAGGGACGACGAGGTCTACAAGAACAAGCCTTTTCTTGAAGGCAGTGAGAACCTTAAGTGCTGGAGGTATGTCCTGACCGACCACTACTCAGGCACAATCTGCGTCCACTACTATGCGGCGGCAGGAGAGAACTCGGCGAATATGTACGACTTCCTGCTGTACGCCTGGGGAAAGAAAAAAGACCCACTCTACAACTTCCACGGACTGCCGGAGCTTCTAGTCTGGGACTGCGGCTCCGCGAACATCTCGAAGCCTGTGACGAACGCGCTGAAAGCCCTGCGCGTGGAGACAAAGCCACACCTGCCGGGCAACCCGAGGGCGAAAGGACAGGTCGAGAACGCGAACAACATCGTGGAGTGCCAGTTCGAGAGCCTTCTTCATCTTGAAAAAGTGAATTCCATGGAAGAGCTGAACGACGCGGCGGAAAGGTGGTGCGCGGCATTCAACGCAAACAAGCTGGAGCACAGGGACACAAGAATCACTCGGGCAGGTCGTAAAATCGGCTCACGCACAATGATTTGGAACTGGATAGAGGAGGAGCAGCTGAGGGAGCTTCCCGATGAAGAGATATGCCGTCAAATTTTTACGACTGGCATACAGCCGAGAACCGTAGGCGGCGACCTTGCAATCAGTTTCGTACATCCCAAGAACAAGACTGCTACACGCTACAGCCTTTCTGCCCTGCCTGACATCATGGTGGGAATGACCGTAAATGTCCAGCCGATTCTTGTGAGCAAAGAGGCTCTGGCACTCGTAAGCTACCAAGACCGCGCGGGCGAGATTGTGAGCTTCGAGGTCAAGCCGATTGAATACGACAGAGTGGGCTTTGATATTGCGGCTCCAGTATTCGGACAAGAATACAAAAGCCAGCCCGATACGCTCATTGAGAAGAACACAAAGGCACTTGCGGAAATCGCCGCAAGCGATGACAAGACGGAAGTTCCGTTTGCAAAGGTTACAGACGGACAGGGCTTCAAAACCCACAGTCTCATCCATACCCAGGCAGACCTGTTCTTCAGGACACAGACAGGAAAGCAGGTCGAGGTCGCCGCAGGAACAGTGGAAGTCCACGACATACTCATCACGCCTGTTGAGATGGCAAAAAGGTTCAAAGCAAGAACAGGCTTCATACCAGAAGGGTTCATCGCAGGCTTGAAAAAAGAATTTCCTGAAGGAGTTCCGTCGCAGCTTGTCGATGATTTGGTTTCAGAATACACGGACGGCTCAAACGCCGTCAGGCTGGCGTAACGCCAAGAGGAGAATGCTATGCTGACGATGAAAGCGTATAAAAAATTCGGTCTTTTCCAAGACCCATTCAGCGGAGATGTGACAAAGGCGGACGATGTCTACCTTACAGACGAGACCCGGTTCATAGCGGAGTTTCTTTACCAGACTGCAAAGGTTGGAGGAATGGTCGCCCTGCTCGGAGAGTCGGGAAGTGGAAAGACGACAATCCGCCGCTACGCAATGGACAGGATTCAAAGCGAGGGGCAGAAAATAAAAATCATATCGCCGCGCTCAATCGACAAGGGACGGCTCACAACAAGCGCAATCTGCGACGCGATTATACAGGACTGCTCTGCGGAAAAACCGAGAAGGACGCTAGAGGCTAAGTCAAGACAGGTCGAGAGGATTCTCACCAACAGCTCACGCGCAGGCTACAACCATGTGCTTATGATTGAGGAGGCGCACGACCTGAGCATTCCGACCCTGAAATACCTTAAGCGGTTCTGGGAGCTTGAGGACGGATTCAAGAAGCTGCTCGCGATTGTCCTTATCGGGCAGACGGAAATGAAGGCTAAGCTCGACGAGTCGCAGAACTGGGAAGCCCGGGAGGTCATCCGGCGCATTGAAGTCCTTGAGCTGAAGCCTCTGGGAACAGGAAAGGAAATCGCGGACTACCTTGACATCAAGTTCAAGAGGCTCGGAAAGGAGCGCGGAAAAATAATCACGGACGACGGCTGCGAGGCTCTGGCTGAAAAGCTAAGAAAATCCACAAGGCGCGGCATTGTATACAGCGTGGGCTACCCTCTGCTGGTAAACAACTGGACGCGCAGGGCTATGAACCAGGCGGCGGAGCTTGGGGCGGAAGCTGTGGACGCTGACGTGGTCAATTCTTTATAGGAGGCAATCCAATGGGTGGAAGGAAGATTCTGATTACTGTCACGGACGGACAGTACAAGGCTCTTGAACAGGAAGCGGAAGCCAGAGGACTGTGCAAGGTCTCGACACTCGCAAGAAGCGAGGTGGTGAAAGCCGTGCAGAACAGGCTTAAGCCTGATGGAAACAGAAAATCAATATTCGTGACTGTCAGCAACTACAGCGAGCTTGCGGACTATGTGGACTGCAAGAAGTTCGGCGGAATCGAAAGCTTCGCCACTTTCGCGATGGCGCAGTACATGGCGAAATATCCTGCAAAAGCCGCGAAAAAGACTGAATCGGAAAATTAGCCGACATTGCCCCTGCCGACGCAAGGGCTGTACAGCCCGGCACGTTACAGGGGCAGAAAATGTCATGCCTGGAGTTGAAATGAAGAGCAAAACAGAGCGTTCAAAAATCATCCAGCTTATCCACATTGCAAAGTCGCAAATCGGACTTTCTGATGAAGACTACAGAGCCGTTCTGGAAAGCACGACCAAAAAGACAAGCTGCTCCGATATGTCGCTTTTCGAGCTGGACAAGACACTGGAAGCAATGAAGAGGCTCGGCTTCAAGGTCAAGAAGCTGGAGACAAAAGAAGACGAGCTTGGCTGGGACGCGAGCAGGGAGCAGATGGACTACATCAAGGGAATGTGGGAGCTGGTAGCACGGAACAAGTCCGACAAGGCTTTGTACAGCTTCATAAGACGGATAACAGGAGCTGCGCATCCGCGCTTTATGACAGCAAGGAACTCGCAGAAAGTGATAACCGCTCTCAGAAAAATGATGGCGGACGCCGGACTGAACCCGGACAGGAAGGAGACGGAATGACAGAACTGAACCTCGCGGCGGAAATGGTTTCCAGCTGCTCTCTTAGGCTCGGCAGGGGCGAGCATGAAACAGCGGTCAAGGGAATCCGCGCAATCTGCCAGTATTTCGGCGGACAGATGGTTTTTCTTCCCAAGTTCAAAAAGGAAAAATCAGAGACGGCGGAAGAAATCAGGGGAGTCCTTGCAGACGCTGTCGGCGACGGAGCTGCAGAGACAATGCTCGATGTCCTCATGTCGCAGTTCGGAGGAGTCCCGCTTTATATTCCCAAAGAAAACAGAGCGTTCCGCGACGAGCTGGCGAAGGAAATCCGGGAAAAATACGACGGAACAAAAGAAATGCGCGGAGAGTTGTGCAGGATATACAACATGAGCTTCTCCCAGATTTACCGGCTGTACCACAGGGCAATCGAGATGGAGCACGAGCAGAAGCAACCCTCCCTGTTCAGCGATTTTTAACGGCAGTTACACCATTGCGGATAAAAAAATGATATAGGCTTTCAGTATGAAAACTACTGAGAGCCTTTTTTTATGCCTTAACACAGAAAGCGGAGTTCCCGGACGGATACAGATTCTTCCTGCCGGAAAAGAAATCAGAGGCGTGGACGGACGGCACTGGAAAAACGAGAATCCAGCCGCCCTGTGCGCAAAAATGAACTCAAGTGGTCTTGTCACCGTGAAGAACGGATGCGTAATCGACGAGAACCACTCGACAGACCTCTCAGCTCCAAAGGGCGGAACGTCTCCGGCATTCGGCTGGTTCAGGAATTTCACGGTTGAAGCTGACGGCTCTATATGGGCGGATGTCGAGTGGAACGCGCGCGGACAGAAAGCCGTGGCGGAAAAAGAATACAAGTACATAAGCCCTGTCTTCACACGCGACAAGGACGGAAACATCACCGAGATTCTCAGGGCTGCCCTCACCAACAACCCGAACCTTGACAACCCGGCACTAAATTCATCGCAGGATACTGCGGAGGAGAAAAACATGGAAAAAGAACTTTGCGCGGCTCTGGGCTTGCCTGAAACCGCGACAATGGCAGACGGTCTTGAGGCAATCAACAGGCTCAAGACCGAACTGAACGGAGCAAAAAACAAGGTCGTTGACCTTGCGTCCTACGCTCCAAGAGCAGACCTCGCCGCGGCGCAGCAGCGCGCGGAAAGAGCCGAGAAGGAGCTTGCCGAGATGAACGCAGCTTCCCTCAAGGCGAAGGCTATAGCCGCAGTCGAGCAGGCGGCAAAAGACGGCAAAATCGCTCCTGCAAGCAAGGCTGAATATCTTGAGCTTTGCGCAAGCGAGGACGGACTTGCCAAGTTCGAGAAGATTATGGCGGTAACACCGTCAATCACTGGAGGCGCACAGGTGTCCGACAAAGCTCCTGAGAACAAGGACTCTGTCGAACTGAACGCAGCTGAAAAAGAATGGGCTTCCTCTATGGGGTACACAGAGGAGCACTGGAAAGAAATCAAGGAGGCAGGAAAATAATGGCAATTCTAAACAATACAACCCTTAACAATCTCCGAACAACAATACGCGGAGAATTCAATGTCGCGTTCAAGAATGCGAACGCAGGCTCAATGTACAAGCATCTTGCGACAACAATCCAGTCGTCAAGCAAAACAAACACCTACGACTGGCTCGGAAAGTTTCCGCAGATGCGCGAGTGGGTTGGAAGCCGTGTGCTCAAGGACATGAGCGAATCAAGCTACCAGATTGCGAACAAGAAGTACGAGGCGACACTTGGAGTTGACCGCACCGACATCGAGGACGACAATCTCGGGCTTTACTCAACAATCGCGCAGAGCATGGGACAGGAGGCTAACGACTTCCTCGACCGCAAGGTTGCGGAGCTTCTAAAAAACGGATTCTCCTCCACCTGCTACGACGGGCAGAATTTCTTTGATGAGGAGCATCCTGTCTATCCGAACGCGGACGGAACAGGAGAGGCAGACTCTGTCTCAAACATTCTCAAAAAGACAGACGCCGACGCAGGAACTCCATGGTTCTTGCTCTCCCTGAACCGTCCTCTCAAGCCGCTTATCCATCAGCAGCGCACAGGCATGGAGCTTGAGTCCCTTACAGACACAAAAGACGAGAGCGTCTTTATGGAGGACAAAATCCGCTTCGGAATCCGCTACCGCGGAAACTTCGGCTACGGACTATGGCAGCAGGCTGTCGCCTCAAAAGCTAATCTGGACGCGGCAAACTTCGAGTCCGCATACAAGCTCATGCAGAGCTTCAAGCGCGACGGAGGAGATCCGATGGGCATTGTGCCGACAGCACTTGTAGTTCCGCCGGAGCTTCAGAGCGATGCTGAAAAAATCCTGAAGCGGACAGTCCTCGACAACGGAGCTGGAAACATCAACTACAACAAGGTCGAGCTTATCGTGAACCCTTGGCTTGCATAGGAGGCAAAAATGGCAGCGTCAAAGAAAAACCAAAGCCAGACTGAAGAACAGAAGCCTGAAAATCCGCAGACAGAGAATCTTCCGCCGGAAACACAGGCTTCCGAAGAACCCTTAAAAACAGAAGAATCAGCTGAGCCGCAAAACGCTGAAAACAACGGCGGCGAGGAAAGCCTGAAAGAGCAGCCGGACGACAAAAAGCCTGGAGACAAGAATGAGGAAAAGACTGAGCCAGAAGAAAATCCGGCAACGGCGAAAAAAACGGTCAGGATGGTCTTGAGGCACAAGAGCCACACGCCACGCTACCACCGCTGCGGTCTTACGCTCACGCAGGTCTTCGCGGAATACGATGTTCCAGAGGAATGCGTCGCGAAAATCAAAGCTGACAAGTGGATTGCAGTAAAGGACGGCAAATGAGGAATCTCCTTTCCGTAGAGGAGCTTGAGGAGCGTCTTCCAGCAGGGACGCTCCCTCTTGCGCCTGACAGCGACGAAACTGACAGCCGCCGCGTTGAAACCGCGCTGAACGATGCGACTGGAATAATCGTGTCACAGCTGCCGTGGCTTCTGGACAAGGAAACCGGCGACATCATAGAGCCTGTTCCGCCGCAGTTCGAAAACGCAATCCGCTCGTTCTGCTCCGACATCGCCATGCACAAGCTGACCGACACGGTTACAAGCCGCGAGGACGAAAGGGAATGGTTCAAGATGACAATGCAGCTGATAGACAAAATCGACAAGGAATACAAGGGCGGTCTTTCCGGACCTGCCGAGCAGGAGAGCTTCGTTGTTGAAGCGAATAAAGCTGACGGAATTCCTGAAACGCGGTTCTTCAAGAAAGGCAGGCTGTTCTAGTGGCTGGCGCGGTTGTAAAAATACAGGACGACGAGCTGAAAGCTTTGTGCTCCCGGCTCAATGAAATGGCACTCTCGCCTGACGAGAGAGAGTCGCTTCTCGCCTCAATCGGCGATGAGATTATGACGCAGACAAAGGACAGGCTTGCGGAAAAGAAAACTCCGGACGGAGACGGCTGGGCTGACATAGCGGACTCAACGAAAGCCTACTACAGAAAAAAGTTCGGCACGGAAAATCCGGGAAACGGAATCCTGTGGCGGCAGGGCGGACTTATGGACTCGCTGGCGCATGAGGAAGACTCATGGAGAGTGATTGCAGGAGCGACAAAAATATACGCCGCAGTCCATCAGCTCGGCTGGAGGCAAAGGAGCATTGCCGCCCGTCCGTATCTGGGGCTTGGAGATGACGACAAGGCTGAAATCGCCGCAATGATAAATCTTCGTCTTGAGGAGAAAACAGGAGCGAAGAGTTGAGCAGATACACATATCTTGACATAAGAAATGAGGCAGTCCGCATAATAAGGGACTCATTCCAAAGACAGAAAATAAAAATCAGCATAGAGCCGCACGCAGGAAGGTTCACGGAAAACGAGATAAGAAGGCTGGCAACAAAAGCTCCTGCTGTCCTGACTTCCCTGATGCAGATGCTTGACGGAAACGGAACGGACAACACGGAATGCCGTTTCATAAGCTGGGTTCTTGCAAGGGCTGACAACAAGGACAGAATCTATGACTCTGCCCTTAAGCACATATCCCTTTTAATCCCTGTTATAAGAAGCATACCCGACAATTCAGTCTATAATGCCACTGATGTCTCGGACATAGAGGCTGAAAATTTATACACAGGAACGCTCGACAGCATAAACATTTCAATGTGGGCGGTTTCCTGGACATGGAGTGTCAGGGCGGCGCAGATTTCGGAAGGAAGCATCGCCCTTGACGATGAGCTTGAAATATTTGAAGGCGCGGACGGAACTCTCGAAACCGGGGAACGGGCGGTCGGCTCAATCACTGACATGGAGGTGTAAATGGCAATCCCATTCACTGAAATTCCTGAAGCCCTGCTTGTTCCGGGCATGTATCAGGAAATCGACAACTCGCTTGCAGGAACTGCTAGCGATGTAAAGCGCGCACTGATGATAGGCACAATGGCGGCTTCTGGAACTGCGCAGGCTGGAAAAGCCGTGCAGGTTCGTAGCGCGGACAAGGCGAGAATCCTTTTCGGAAACGGAAGCCCTGCCGCAATCATGGCGGCGGAATTCCTGAACCACAACACAACCGAGGAGCTTTGGGTGCTTCCTGTCGCAGAGCCGGAAGCAGGCACAAAATGGAGCAGAAATTTTCAGGTTGAGGCATCCGACGCATCCGCAGGAAACGTGAAAATCACTGTAAACGGAACAGAGCTTTACGCGGCGGTTTATGACGGAGCGGGCGCAGGAGATGTGGCGGCTGCAATTGTTGCCGCGGTCAACGGAAAAGACAACTGCCCTGTCGAGGCGGAAGTAGTTGAAGACAGCGAGAGCAACAGAATCTCGGTCAGGCTCGCTTCCGCCGTCAAGGGCATTACAGGAAACTACAACACTGTCTCGATTTCATCAGCCGCAAGCGGAGTTTCTATAACTGCGCAGGAAGCTGTTCCCGGAACTCTCTCTCCTGAAATCGAGACTCCGCTGAAAAATCTTGGAGCCACGCGCTACCACTATATCGCGAGCGAATTCTCAGACGCAAAGAACATAAAGGCGACGGCTTGCGAGCTGGACGACAGATACACGGCTCTCCGGCAGATTGACGGACGATGCTTCATAGCCCTTTCTGGAGAGCTTGGAGATGTTTCCACGGAAGGCACGATGCTGTGCTCAGCGCAGACAGTCAACTGTCCGCACATAATTCTTTTGCCGCGCGGAAACTCTCCGCAGCACCCGGCTTTCTGGGCTGCCGCTTGGTGCGCTGTTCTCTCACGCCGCCTTGCAGACGACCCAGCTGTCCCGACCACCGACATTGAAATCGATGACCTTGAGGCGAATGAGCTCAGCTTCAGCGACAGGCAGACGCTTCTTGAGAACGGAATCTGCACGTACCGCGTGGATTCTTCAGGAACGCTCCTTGTTGAGCGGGCGGTTACAAGCTATACGGAAAATTCTGACGGCGCGCGGGACACCAGCTATCTTGACATTCAGGTGGTTGAGACAGTTTCCGCAATCCGCACATACATCAACCAGCTTTCAAGGAAACGCTTCAGGGCATGGAAGCTCGCGCGCACGGAAGAAAATTTCGGAGCAGGCGCAAAGGTTATGACAACCGGCGTCTGGAGAAGCTTTCTTGCCGAGGTCTACCAGTCGCATTTCATTCAGGGAGTGCAATGGTGCCAGGACTTCGAGGCATACAAGAATTCAATAATTGTGGAGCTGAAGACAGGCTCCAAGACACGGCTTGAATACAGACACCGTCCAGTGCTTATCGGACAGTTCTATGTCGGAGCAGGCTTGAACCAGTTCCAGTAACAGGAGAAAAAAATGGCAGGACTAAGCAAGGTTATCCGGGTGGTTTCCTCAGAGTTCGGGGAGCTGCCCATAAAGGCTGACGGCGGAACTTTCAAGCCGTCTGGACACAAGAGAGAAACGCAGGACGCGGAGCAGCCTGAAAACACAGGCTATGTCGAGACTCCGACACACGCGGAGCTTAAGCTAAAGCTCAACGCGTCAATAGACCCTCAGACATTCGACACATCGGACGACACGCTTACGATTTTCACCGCGAACGGAAGCCAGCACGTAATGCCGAATGCCTGGACAACGGACATGGGCGAGCTTGGCAAGGGCGAGTACGACATAGAGTACCATTCGGCAAAAAGCCAAAAACTGGTCTAAGGAGATAGCATGGAATTCGTATTTGAGTACACATTGAAAAGACCTGTCACAGTCGGCGAGCGGACAATAACAGAGCTGAAATTCCACCGTCCTAAAGTACGTGATTTTCTCGGTACGGACGGACACGATGCCAGCAGCGTCGGAGCAGACCAGGCGTTATGCTCAGCCCTTTCAGGCGAGCCGGAGGCGATTGTCCAGGCAATTGACATCGATGACTGGGCTGTTATCCGCCTTGAGCTTCAAAAAGTCTGGTACAGGTTTTTCGGCATAAGAACTGAAAAAAAAACAGAGCCGGACTTGGAAACAGAAAGCGCAGAGGAGAATTCCTGACAATCAGGGAAGCCCAGGACATTGTCTCTGACATGGTTGTAGACCTTATGGCTGTCCTTCCCGGAATAAGCTACGAGACAGCCATGGGCTTTTCCTGGTCTGAACTAAGTTTCTGGCACGAAAAGACAAAACGACTGAGAGGACATAAATGAGCGAGATAAAAGCGGGCGTACTGCTCTCTCTGAAGGACAAGTTCTCTCAGGGAATAAAAAACGCCGGCTCTGGTGTAGAGACGTTCGCGTCAAAAGCGGCTTTCGCCGTCAAGGGCATAGACAAGGCTTTTTCAGGTCTTGGAACAGCGGCAGGCGCGCTTGGAGTGTCGCTTTCAGTCGGAGCCGCCACAAAGGAGATAATCAGCCTTGACAACAGGCTTACACGAATCGGGCTGACAGCCGACGCGTCCGCAGAGCAGATTGCAGCTCTGAAGCAGAAAGTTTTTGACGCGGCTTCGGACTCAAACATAAAAATAGACACGACAAGCATAAACGACGCGCTCGATGTCGTAATGACAAAGACAGGCGACCTGAAATATGTTGAGGACAATATCCGCAACATCGCGATAGCAATTCAGGCGACCGGCGAGCAAGGCTCTTCCATCGGCTCTGTATTCTCAGAATTTCAGAAGTTCGGGTATACAGCCGACCAAATATCAAAGCTGATGGACGACATGGTCAAGCAGGGAGACCAGGGAGCTTTCACATTCGGTGAATTCGCGAAGGCTGGCTCTGCTGTCATTTCCGCATACTCTCCAATCGGAACTGCTCCTGACGACATTAAAAGAGCCAACGCCGCGATGCAGATTATTATGATGGGCACAAAGAGCGCGGAGATTGCCGTCACAGCTCTCGGCTCCGCAATGGCTGAGCTAAGCAGCCCTGACAAGCAGGCGAAGCTCATGGCTATCGGAGTGCGCGTCCGCGACGAGTCCGGCAAGTTCCGCGACTTCAACGACATCATGGCAGACCTGCTCAAAATTTCAGAGAAGGTCGGAAACACTGATTTTCTTGGAAGCATTTTCGGGCAAAGCTCGATGCAGGCAATCCGCGCATACGGCAACTTCTACAAGGATATGTATCCGAAGCTCATGGACTTGGGCGACACGACAGGAGCAATGGAGAGCAAGTCCGCTACAATGGCTAGCACTCTCGCCGCGAATCTGCAGCAGGTTCGGACAGCATTTGTAAGGTTCGCAGACTCAGGTCTTGCAAAGCCTTTGAAGCAGCTTGCCGACTTGCTTAACTATTTAGCGGAAAAGCCGGAACGCTACAGCCTGGTATTCAAGACAATAGCAGCCGGAATAGCCTTGATTGGCGTCTCAAAAGGAGCTGTGGCTGTCATGAATCTAGTCTCCGCTTTTAAAAGCTTTAAAGGCAGTGGCAATATAAAAATCGGCTCCGGCATGGGCGGCGCAGGAATGCCTGTCTATGTCACAAACTGGGGCGGAAAGCCGGGAGCATCTCCGTTTCCGAATCCGGGCGCGGCTGGAAAACCGAAGCTAGCAGGAAAGACACCGTCAGGACAGACGTCAGGGACTTATCTGAACAGCGGCTCGCAGGGAAAAGTATTTCAAAAAATGGGCGGAGCTGCAAGCCTTGCCTTGAAGGGAGTGCCGAAAGCTCTGTATATGGGCACAGGAGCCGCCGCCGGTATCGGAGAGGCTCTTGTTGCCGTTCCGCGCGCAAGAGAAGAAATTGAGTCTATCAATGCGGACGAGACATTAAGCAAAAAACAGAAAGCGTCGGCAAAAGGCGGAGCAGTCGGAGACGCGGCTGGCTCTATAGCCGGGGCTGCCATTGGAGGAGCAGGAGGAATAGCCGCCGGAGCAGCGGCAGGAGCTGCTGTCGGCTCGATTATACCGGGACTTGGAACTGCCGCAGGGCTTATTGTCGGAGGAATTGTCGGTCTAGTCGGCACAAAACTCGGCGGAATGGCAGGACGGAAGCTCGGCAAGACAATCGGTGGAGCTATGGAAAAAGACGATGAGTCTGAAAATCAAATTCCAGAGAATGCAATCCCTGCAGAAAATCTTCCGCCTGAAATCACAAGCCAGCATACGGCAGGCGGCTCACAGTGGCATGGAGCTAGCGCGGAAATTGCAGGACAGGCAGATGTCAATCTTAATCTTACACTTACAGACAAGCGGACAATGTTCACAGCGGAGACTTCGCGCAACACATCGCGGAATATCCGGGTGAACACAGGCTCTGCTGTCGAGGCGAGGAGCATGATATGAGCACATCAAAAGCGGCGGTCAGTTTTGACTCTTCCTTGCCTAGAACATACAGCGGCTCATGGCGCGAGGCTTACGGACAGAATTCGGACACACCGCGCCTCACTTCATACCAGGCCCCGGGCGGAGAGCCTGTCGCCTTTGCATACGACTCCATATCGCTCGGAGGCGGACAGAATATCGACACGGCTGAATATCCATACGGCTTCTGGTCAAACACAAGGCTCGGAGAAAAGCCGCACACAATACGGATAAAAGGACACCTCATCGGAGAAAAGTTCATAGAGCAGCGTTCAAGGCTGGCGACGGCGTTGCAGACTGAAACAGACGACGACAACCCCGGCTTCCTCGACCTTCCTCTCTGGGGACGGTTCAAGGTAGTCGTTGAGTCATGGGACATTGACGAGGACAAGACAAAAACTGGAATGTCTGAGTTCTCGTTTGAGTTCAAGCGCGCAGGCTACTCTGACTCAAGCCGATTTGACGCAGCGTCTAAAAATCTGGCTTCGCTGAATATAGACGGCGCAGTTGACAACCTGAAATCAGCGGCAGTGTCCGCGTTTGCCGCAGCTGTGGAGAAATCAATGGATATTGCCACGCTGTCCCGGTCTTTCGGAAAGCTTGCCTCAAAGCTCCAGTCGGTTGTCGGCAGAATTCAGGGAAGCGTGAACACTCTGAACGCGATGACCAACAAAGTCATGGGCATAACAAACCTTATAGCGCAGGCGGTCATGATTCCGCGTTCCCTTGCGCAGGCATTCGTAAACGCCACGTTCGGCATTGTTTCAGGAATCATGGAAATAAAGAACGCGGCAAACGAGGCTGCCTCGTATTTTATGGGAGATGATGACGATTCCGGCAGCGGAAATTCCAGCAGTCCTGCAACGTCAAGCACTCTTTCAAGAGAGAAGCAGGAATCCGTAATGGAATCGCTCATATCACGGAATGAGAAAAATGTGCTCATGCAGTTCCTTGCGGCTTCCAGCTACACGCTCGATGAGGAGGCAATAACAGAGCAGCAGTTCAGCACATCTGCGGCTGCCGAGAATCTTTACAAAGCCACCGCATTCGGCGTATGCGCCCAGCTTCTGACCAGAATGGACTCCGGCTCTGAAACCTATCAAAGCCAGAGCGGACTTTGGAAGCTGCTTGAAAAGCTGGAGGATTCGATTTCAAAAGAGGACTCCGGCTTGTTCGCCGCAATCGAGGAATGCCGCGTGTCATGCGCCGAGATGCTGCTTTCATTCAGCCACGACACCGAGATAAGGCGCACAATAAGAAACGAGATGCCGCTGCTTGAGCTTGCTGTGTATCTTGGCTGCGACGCGGAAAGAATCCGCTCCCTTAATTCCGTTGCGGACTCGTTCCTAATCAAAGGAGAGATTGTGTATGTCTGAAGTCTCAGTCGCTGTTTGGAACTCAAGGACAAGAAAATATGTTGACATCTCATACAGGCGCGTGATGGTCAGAAAGTCGCTGGACGAAATCTGCCACTATGCGGAAATTGAGATTCCCTCGTCAGAAAGAAGCCTTGTGCATAAGCACGGAATTTTTCAAGTCCGCTACCTGAGCAGATACATAACAGAAGGACGCGACAGCTACGGCGGAGAATACGGATTCCACCCTGTAACGACAGTCTACATTGACGAGGTGGACGAGGAGACAGAGAAAGCCTCCCACGGAATAATCGTCACAGGACGAAGCGCGGCACGCGATATAATTGACAGCAAGTGGAGCGACACAATTCTAGGCTCGCCCACGCTGCTCACTGTTCTAAGGCAGATTGCCGGGGAGTTCGGGTTCGAGGAAAAGGATGTAATCTGCCTTCCGACAAGCAATGGAGACATCACTAAGCCAGTGTTCTCCTTTTCATGGGAAAACGAGAGTCCCTGGGCAAAGCTGCTTACTGTGGCTGACGCGCAGGGCTTCATAATAACATCGAACCAGCTCGGAGGTCTCTATATCGAGCAGCCTGCAAGAAGCTCATGCAGCTGGGGCTTCGCAATCGAGGAAGGCGTCAATGTCCGCCATCCAAGAAGAAGCGAGAGCGGAGCCGAGCAGTTCCATGAGTACATTGTGAACTGCAGCTCGAAAGTCGGCAGGGCAATCGACAGCACCTGCCCGAACAAACGGAAGCTCACGATAAACCTTTCAGAATTCATAATCGACCAGGAGAAGCTCGACCGCCGCGCAAAGACGGAGATGCTCCGCCGCCGCGAGGACAAAATAACCTGCACTCTCAGCGGCTGGGGACTGACCGAGGAGCAGATAAGAAAGCTCGGCGGAACATACCACAAGGAAATCTTCTGGGAAGTCAATCTTTTAATCCCTGTTAAAATACCGTCCTGCAATATGAATGCTAATATGCTCATATCGCAGGTGGAGTACTCTGCTGACAGCAAGTCGCTATCCTGCGATGTTACGCTAGTCAAGCCAGAGGCATACCGTTGAATTTTGGGGAAATCACATCAAGAATAAGGAATTTGTTCCAGCCTGCCCAGCTCGTCAAAAGAAACGATGACGGAACTATTCAGGTAAAGACATCATACAACCGCACTATCGACAATCTTTCAGAGTCATTTCCGTATGGATTCACAGCAAAGGCAAAAAAAGGAGACATAACAGTTCTCTGCGCAGGAGGAAGTCTTGACGCAATACGCATTCTTCCTGTCGAAAGCGTGGAAGGAGCACCCAAGCTGAATGAGGGAGATTCGGCAGTTTATTCTTCCAACGGCTCTTTTATTGTCTGCCGCGACGACGGAACTGTCGAAGTCAACGGAACAGAAAACGGCGGCGTCATTGTCGCGCAGGAACTAAAGAAACAGCTTGCAGCCATGACAGCCCGGATTGACGCAGTATACACAGCACTGAAAAGCTCTCCAACTGCAAAAATGGACGGAGGGGAAACCTACAAAGCCGGAATCGCCGCCGCTCTTTCAGCAGTCATCCAAAAAGAAGATTTTTCAAATATTGAGAGCGACAAGGTCTTGCACGGCAAAGGAGACGGAAAATGACTCCCGGAAAAATTGAGAACTGGCTTGACATCCGCGAGCTTGTACTTATGAGCATAGGAACTGACAAGGGCAGATGGTGGGCTGACAAGAACTTCGGCTCTGAGCTGTGGAAACTCAGGCTTGCAGGAAAAATCACGCCGGGCACAGCAGAAAATATGCGGCAGATGATTCTTGACAGCGTGCAGTGGATTGTTGACGACGGGCTTGCATCAAAAATTGAATGCGCCGTAGAGCAGCAGGGACGCTACAGGATTGCATACTGTGTAACTGTTGTGCGTCCCGACGGCAGAGCAATGAGAATGAGGGAGGTGTGGAATGGCGTTTGAGCGCGAGACATTGCAGTCGCTTTTAGACAGGACATACTCTAACTACATGAGCCTCCTGAAGCCGCTCGACAAGACCCCAAGATACAACCTTATGAAAGTCCTTGCCTATACAGAGGGCGGAGATGTCCACCAGCTGCTTGGAGACCTGTCATTTCTTTCCGGGCAGATTTTTCCCGACACTGCAAGCGGTGAGTACCTGCGCGCGCACTGGTCGGACAGAGTTCCGCCTCTTTACGCAAGCGCGGCTACAGGAAAGGCTATTCAGAGCGGCGTTCCCGGCTCTTCAGTTCCGAAAGGGCTTGTCTACTCTTCAGAATCAGGAAAACGCTACTACACAAGCCGCTCATACACAATAGGAGAAACAGGCTCTGCCGAAGTCTGGGTTACAGCGGAGGAGTCCGGCACAGAGTCGAACCTTGACGCCGGAAGCAGGCTTTCTGTAGTTTCCGCCTTAACCGCAGGACTGGACTCATCCGCGAAAGTTTCAGAGAGCGGCATTGCAGGCGGAGTGGACAGCGAGACCGACGAGGAGTACTTGGCGCGTGTCCAGACCGCTCTGCGGAACACGACGCGCTACGGAAAGCCGGGCGACTTTTCCTCATGGGCGGCAGACTCATCAAGCGAAGTGACAAAGGCGTTTGAAATTCCAAATTTCGGAGTGTTCGGCTCGCTTCTTATCCAGTGCATACATGGAAACCAGATTGACGGCATCGAGCAGGTTCACGACCTCGCCAAGATACAGTCCTACATTGAGCAGTATGCGCCCTGCGTTATTTTTACGGTCGCTACTCCAGAACTTGTTGAGATAAAGCCGACAATTCATCTTTTTGAGGGAGAGGACACTGTGTCGAATAGAAACCTTGTGCTTCAAAGGCTGAAAGTATATCTGAACGCAAAGGCTGAACCCGGCTGCACAATAACACAGGCGACTTTGCAGTCAGCGATAACAGACGGAGTGACAATCTCAAAAGCCATGCTTTCTCTTCCTGGAGGAGAAGTCTCAACGACTGTTCTTCAGTACCCAGTTTTAGGAGAGGTGTCATGGTCATAAAAGACAGCGAATGGACAGACTACATAGAGCCGCTGAAGAAGCTATTTCCGAAGGGAGAATACTGGGACAATCTCCTTAAAGATGAGAGCAGCGATGTGTCCCTTGTGTGCAAAGCCCGCGCCAAGACGATTGCTGAATTCCGCAGGCGCATAAACCAGCTTCAGCGCGAGTCATTTCCAGATTCCGCCGATGAAACCATAGGCGACTGGGAGCGTGTCTATTTCGGCTATGAGAACGAAGGTCTGTCTCTTGAGCAGAGACGCTCTCTTCTGCATATACAGCGTCTTGGCGGAATGAATATCAGCATCGCAAGAGCCATTGCAGACACCTACGGCGGAACAATCCTCCGATGGGAGATTCCCTACACTCCAGCCGCCTTCGGTCATGCGCAGTTCGGCGCGTCATATATGTCAGGCATTGCGGGTCTGTGGGTCGTGTTTATGCACGCCTCTGTTCCTGAAGGCTCAAAAGAAGGTTTTGAGGCTGCAATCCGGCGGGCTATGCTTGCAAACCAGACAATATTTTTTATATACGGAGACTAGGCTATGGCAGGAATGTATCCTGAGAACAAAGAAATAACAGTTTTTGGAAAGACAGTTAGGTTTCCAGGAGTGAACGCAGAAGGAAAATTCACAAACGGAGACTTCTCAAATCCAGATGTGCCGCCAAGCTATCTTGACGCGGACACTTTCAATCTTATCATCGACAACCTGAACAGCCTGATTTCTCATCTTGGAAGCGAGGCTGACAATAAAAATGCCGACCAGCTTTCAAGGCTCTTTACTGTCAGCGCGGATGCGGACAAGGCTGTAAAGCGTGACGGCAGCGGACGAGCTAAAGTCGCCGCTCCTTCAGAGGAGGACGACATCGCCCGGAAGAAAGAGATTGACGACATAGTCAACGGCATTGTGGAGTTCAAGAAGCTCACTGTTCTGGGCGACATCATACAGAAAGGCTCGAATAAGATTACCCATGCAGAAGATGTGTACACCAAAAATGACAAAATCCATCTCAGGGAAGGAGCTGTCGCGGCTCTTGCGGAGGGCGAGCTTGCAGGGCTTGTCGCTACGCTGTATGACGGAAAGACGAACGGAGTTCTCGGCTTCGACAGAAACGGAACTGCCCGGGTCGGAGACGCTGACGATACCCAGCCTCTCGCCACACGCGCCGAGGAGTCCGATATGCAGCACGGAGCTTTCGCCGTATGGAACGCCGTTACAAAGAGATTTGAGACTCAGGGCGGAACTCTTGTTTCTGTAACTGACTCATACGATACAGGCAGCATTGGTTATGACAAGACGGTGGTCATAAACGCGTCAGCTCCATGCATACTCACGCTCGGCGCAGGCTCTTATACTGGAGTTCAGGTCAAGATTATAAACTCGACACAGCATGACCATGCGATTAGGGGAACAACAGCCAGAGGCGCGGACTCGACATTGAAAGCCGGGCAGATTCAAAGCGTCATCTGGAACGGAAAGGCGTGGGAAGGATTGTCGTGTCCAAGAATAGACGAGGTCTACGTCCAGTTTCCGCAGCAGGCAGCTCCGCAGGATTTATATATATGCACAAAATGGACAGAAATTTCCTATGACGGAGCTTTCTTCCGCGCGTCAGGCGGAAATGCGGAGGACTTTATAGAAAAATCGGGCGTTTTGAATAAACAGGAGCAAGCGACCGCTCAGAATGGCTTG
>ERZ808252.583-NODE-583-length-34211-cov-10.012589_pt1 | contig 34211 bp, 50 predicted proteins | sample MGYA00521242_ERZ808252 | MGnify/ENA primary metagenome ERZ808252 (study PRJEB31516, sample SAMN03275581) | gut metagenome | biome: mammalia-associated habitat; material: feces | host: Papio cynocephalus | place: Kenya | collected 2012-08-07 ...
ATAATAGGTATTCCAAGGTCGTTGAGGTTTTTCAAGTCCTCAGCACCATTGATTACCGTTTCGTTCTTCGATTTATCACCAGTATTCTTCTCGCTATCGGAAAGATACTCTATATGAGTGAAGTCCATACTTGCGAGACGAACCTGCGGGACGGTCATTCCCCATTTGTACTCTTCCTGCGAGCACCAAGTGTTTGCCCTGAGAAAGTCTATCATCTGGCCGTATTCTGTCCTTGAAGGCACGATTCGGCTGCTTGTCTCTTCCTCATCAGGGCTTGATTTCGGACGGTCTGAATCACATTGGTACTCGCGAAGAAAAAATCCACGTCGAGGAGGTTCAATATCTCGATAAGTAATGTTGCCCAGTCCTTTATATCGTAGTCTCCCCAAAGGAGTTGGTCATAGACTTCTTGATATTCGCTGGACTTAATCCTATCCTTATCGTTTAGGAGCGCCAACGTGATAACCCTCGCTACGGAAGGTAGGTTAAGAGAGAACTCCTTGATGACATCGCCCATCGAAAGGTTCTCCTTTTTCACCATCTTGCAGGCCTCTTCCGCAACCATCCACTGCGTGCCAGGTTTCAATGCCCTTATCTCCCATTCCGTGCCTTTCAGTTTCACGATGGTAGGGGAGTCGTTCATTATCTGCGCCAACCGTTCCATCGCCATGTCTGACAATGGAGAATCGAACTTTATGGTTCCTTCCTTGTTGACCCGACTATCGGTCTTTTCCTTTGAAGGTGATTTCTTTGCTCTATGTACTGCCATGTTTCTTTCTTTGTCTATAGTTTTCCGCCGCCAGAGAGCGCGACAATCTTTGCGCCACCATATTTAGCGGATAATGCTTGCAGCTTCTGGTAAGACATGGATATTACCTTGTATTTATGCCGCAAGTTTCCGCCTCCGCTTTCGAGAATCTCAGCATAAGGCATGGCGGCCGCAATCACAAGTTCAAACGTCCCTTTCGTAGCCTTGTATTCGCTAAAGAATTTCTTTATCTCTTTCCTACCCATAATAGGCCTCTTGTTCTCTCCGCTTCCCCAGTACTTGTATTCTTTGGCATTAGGATAAGGTGACAAAAACCCCATGTCTTTTATTCTTCCATCATAGTACACACAATACCCGTATGAGTCATACAGGTTGTATGTCCTGTGCGTGTATGTGATTTCGTTGATACAATCGTCTATAACCTTCCTACCGTCTTTCGATAGTTCGTCAGTGATGTATTGTATTGCTTTTGCCCTAAAACTAATCATGCGAATGAAAACTTAAAAAGGGGCAGACGGCATCAAAGCCGCCGCCCCTTGGTTGTATAGTTGAGAAATAGATGAGAAGCCCTTTATTTTGGAAGCTCGTATGCTGGGTCGATGTAGTAAGGGGTCTTGATAACCTTGCTCGTGAATGTGTCGGGTCCACCATCAGAACCAGCCTTCTTATCCACATTAATTGTTATGGAAGCCAACTGCGCAGTACCAGCCAGCGCAATTCTTCCAATATTGGTGTTCAGAGACTCCATCGTCACCCTTGAATTGAGCTGCACCTTTGGTAGGATAACAGCTGAATCTCCGGATACGATGGCGAATTTCGCGTACTTCACGACGTAGCCTTGCGGGGCATATACCTTATTGTCTTTCTCGTCCTTTACGAAGTTGCAAATATCGACCAGCAAGTCAGCTTGTGTATCCGCAACCTCTGCCGCCAACTGGTAACGGCCAAGGGTTACGATCGACATAATAGGGGTGTCGTTGGTCTCACGATCGATGTCAGTCGAATCGTTGTCGTCCTGAGTCACGGAGGTTGTATCACGAACAACGTCCTCCAAGATGTAGGTGTCTCCCTTTGGGTCGTTGTCTGTCTCGCCGGTTGCACCATTATAAAGTGTAATGACGATATTGTCCGGCTTCACGAATTTCAGCGCGGTTGCGCCTGTATTTTTTACTGCCATAATCTTAATTTTTTAAGTTATTATTCTGTACTGATTATCTAAACGCTATTTTACTACAACGGAAACGGAAACCATCTGGAAGTGAAACTGCCTGTTCGAGTCATATCCGCTGTCCCTGTACAACTCTTGTATGACATAATTCTTGTCGTTTGACTTCTCAATCAATTCATCAAGAATCCCCTCCATCTTGTCGAGCTGCTTGACGTTTTTCCTTAGCGGAGTTCCCTTTGGTCTTGCGTAAAGGTAAATGTTGGCATAGCCAGAGGAATACGCTCCATAGTCCTGCTGTTGGCCTACGTCGACATTAACAAAGTCCTGCCAATCCTTGTCTGTCGTTGGAGGCAGCTCTCCTACAAAGATATTCTCCGATACCTTTCCCTGCGTGAGAATCATTGAAAAGAAATTCTCAATACGTGAGAGTCTGCGTTGTATTCTCTGTGCCATTGCCTTTTTTGTTATCCTAAATACATCTTACCTAAAAACTCTAAATATCCGTTCCCTTGATATAAGCCACGCACCCATGCATCTGCGTTGGATAAACACCGATTACCATGCCATCAACGTTCATTCCGTACATATTACTTCTGAAACGTATTCCAGGAACAAGGCCTTCTGGTATCTCTTCGTTATCATCCTCGTTTGTAGGATTTGGAAAGTAGATGGTGTAACCCATTGTTATTACGCCTGAGTTGAACAGCTTATTGGTCTCCTGTACGTCACATTCCGTTTTGAGGATCACTACTTCCGTCTCGTCTCCATCGTCAAGTAGGTTACCATCGCCCGAACTGGTGTCTTCCTTTTTATAGAAGGTGCCATGGTAGGCATACTCTTTTAGCGCGTTCCTGTCAGTGTACATAGCCTATATACTTTAGAAGTCTATCTCCGCAACCCATTTCACTTCCCCATCAGCATCGTTCAATGTGTCGAGTTTCTCGTCCTCGTTGTACTTTTTGTAAAGTCTTTTAAGTTCGGACTTCATACTGGCGAGAGCCGCAGACGTTATCGTCTGAGCTCCCACTGTCAGCGTGTACGCACCATGCTGGTTTGTTGTGGATGCCGTCTGGTAGACTCCGAAGACTATCTTTTCCAAGAGAGCCATCTTGCATCTATCCTTCTGCTCGTCAGTCAAGTCGTTGTAAGACTTAACTTCTGAAACCCCGCAATCAAGCGCGACATTCTGCAATGCCGACTTGTCAAACACGAAGTTGGTCATACCGCTTAGGTAATCCAATATGTCGAATTTGGATGCTGCCATAGAGAGTGAAATGGATTGAGTTGTTGTTATATGGACGTTGGTTAGTCACCTGCTACCGAGGTGTCGACAATCACATGATTCATGAAGTCGAGAAGAACGGGGCAAGCCGACATCATCACCTTGGTCTGCCACTCACGGAACTGACCGTTGTCCATTGCGTAGTTTCCTACGGTAACAAGGCCGTCTGCAATGGAAGCCCAAGACACCTCGATATTCTTGGCGCCGTACTTCTGCTGGAGAGTCTGGTCGTAGATTGGGGTCCACTTGAACTCCACAACATCACCAACAGGGCAAAGGACAACATATTTGTCATCCCAACCGCTTACAAACGTATCTGTGGTGACGGTCTTGTTGCGCTCTCGCTCTGTAACAATCTCGATTGGTGACAAGCCTGTCATGTCTGCGAGCGTATTTTGGAAATCAACGTCAAGAACCTGCATGGAGTCTGTGTAAGCTTTGAAGTGTGCGATACACCACTTCTTGTACCACTCCTTCACTTCCTTGTTCTCCAAGAATACGTCTCTGTACATCTTGCGGGTCATCTTCCATACGAGGGCTCCCTCGTAACCACCACGCTCATCACGGTAGTTGTCCTCAATCTTGCGCATCTGGGTGATGATGTTACAATCAGCATCTGTCCAGACTTTCGCTCCAGCCTTCTTCTTGTTCTCGGCTGGGAACGGGGTAACGCTCTGCAAGAACTGCTGCAAGCCTTCCCCTTTGCCAACCCAAGACATCTTGGCGGTAGTTATAATCTGTGCGGTCAGATTTGAAAGCGTAGCCTCTGCCGAGTTCTTTCCGACCTGCACGACATCACGCACCCATGCGGCCATCAAGTCAGCATCGTTTCCGAACTGCTGGAAGAGCTGCTCCTTATACTCACGCTGGCGGGCGTTCTCGGACCACTTATAGCCGATGAAGTCTGGAATCGTTCCAGTGTACATCTCGATGCCCTCGTTGTCCATCTCCGGTGCGTCACCAAGAGGAGCGCGAAGGTGCATCAAAGGAGCTGCCTCCAACTTACGTGATTTCACGCTATAAGAAGCCACTCCGTCATAATCGGTAGGTGTAGGCATGGAAGCTCTACGGCCCTGGGTGAGATACCATCCATAGTTAGTATAGAGCAAGTCCTTCTGGTTAAGGAAGGTTCTCAAAAAGTTGATGTTGTCTTTTGAAGAAAACAACTTGGCGTATCTCGAATTGTTAAAATCAAATTGCTGTGCCATATCCTGAATACTTTTTAGTTATTTACTTATTGCCACATGATGGGTTACAACTCGAACCATCCATTTTCCGTGCGAACGTTCATAGCGAGCACTGCTGGAGGGAGCTTATTGAACTTCGCAAGGTTCAGAATAGCCTTGGAATCGTGAGCCAAAGCCGGTGTGTAGAAGTAACGAGCGCCGTCGCCTTCCTCTGAGTTCAAGTTCAAGTTTGGATCATAGAAGAAGTCGTTGTCACGATCGAACCATGCGTTAGGCTTTGTGACTACTGGAAGAACAGAGTCGCCTGCGGCTGCCGCCTCAACAAGAATGTCGCCTTTCTTCTGTGTCGTTCCAAGAGTCGCCGATACTGTCACCGACCAAACATCAGCGTTACCTTCGGTTGTTGCGGAAACGGCTGTAACTGTAACACCCTTGGCTTTGGTTGCGAAGTCGTTTTGACCCACCATGAGATTATCCCCCACGAATGGGATATGGTGATAGCCGTCACGAACGAGTACATAGGTTGTAGCGCCTTCTGCGACATCCTTAGCCAACTCGAAATACTTCAAAATCTTTACGGTCTGTCCCTTGTTGGTGCCGTATGTGTCTGGGTCGTATTCACACAAGTCTCCTGCGAAGACCTTTGCACGTCCCTTGAATGGGTTTGTAATCACACCACCAAAAGGAGGATATACAAACAAATCCTTGTTTGCGCTTGTGAGATTGACGAAAACGCTTCTGTTGCCACCAATCTTTCCATGAGCTTGAATGAGTGTACGGCCGCCAAACGAGCCACCATAACCTCTTTTCAAATAGAAATCATCTGCTGCTGCCATAATTCCTTAGTTTTAAATGATGAATAAATCCGTTACTTGCCAGCGTTAGGATTCAGGATGTTTACCACATCGGAAAAATCTACTTTGTCATTTCCGCCGTCACCGCCAGCGCTGCTTGGTGTCTGAGTGCCAGGCTTTGAATGGGCGAGATTGTAAAATTCCTCCGCATCTGTGAATTCCTGATCGATGTCGGAGTCTTTTGTCAGACTCAGCTTCTTCATGTAAGCATCTATCCATTTGGAATCCTTGATACCCTTCTCCTTGAACTTGGCGAGAAGTTCACTACGTTTCTCTGAGACGAGTTTCGCGGTTTCGTACTCCGCATTCTTCTTTTCCAGAGCCTCCAAACGCTCAAACAGCTTTTTCTCTGTCTCGGAGACGCTGGGCTCCCCTTCCTTCTTTGGCTTTGGTTCGGTTACTGGATGGTTTTTCTTCCATTCGTCCGCAAAATCAGCCTTCTCCTTTCGGATGTTTTTGTTGATTTCCAGGAAATCTGGAAGGTAATCCGTTACCACTGCGTCCAGCTCATCCTCGCTGTTCGCCTTCTCCAATCTCTGGTAGAGTCTTTCTCCGTTCGAGTTGAAGGTTCTCGCACTCATGACCATCTCTTGGTCTTTCTTTGTAATTTCAGCTTTTAGTCTCTCTAAAAGTTGTTCTTTCGTAAACTTCATAAATAAAAAAAATTAACATTGTCACTGCAAAGATAATTAAACAATGTATTGATTTAAAGTTATTTACACGTTTCATTTGCATGCTGTCAAATAAAATAATCTTTACAAATCAATATATATATGCAATGTGGTATCTTTGTAATATGAATAGTGTTAAAGACATAGAAATCAGACCACAAGCGGGATTTCAGCAATCCTATGCGAGCAGCAACATCGATGTAGTCTTCGGTGGAGGAATACAGGCTGCTGGAAAATCATTCGCAATCGTCTTGGCATTGGCCGAGCCGTTGATGACAGACCCTGATTTTCGTGCGATGATTTCTCGCCGTTCACTTGGAAACCAAAAGGCTGGTGGTGGTTTTGTGGAGAAGTTCAAGCAGATATTCGGCTCTGACTATGTAAGAATAAAGGAAAGTGACTCTCCGCGTGTGACATTCCCTAATGGCACTTTCGTCGACCTTACGTACTTGGATGATTCAAATATGGATAAACTGCGTGAGCGCGCAAAAGGATGGGAGTATGACGTTATAGCCATAGATGAGCTTACGGAAATGTCCTGGGAGGCGTTCTCTTACGTAATCACACGAAACAGAGGTCAAAGCAAGACTTTCACAGGAAAGTTCTTCGCAACAATGAACCCTAAAAGAAGCCACTGGACGAGGATATTTATAGACTGGTATATTGGGACGGATGGAAGAATCGACCCTCAAAGGGATGGAAGGGTGAGATATTTCTATTGTGCTGGTCCGACAGTGAAGGATGTCGTCTGGGGAAACACGAAGAAAGAGGTTTATGAGAAATGCAAGATAGATATTGATAGGAAGTTAAGGGCCGTAGGGGGGAGCTTCACTTACGAGAATTTCATTAAATCTTTCGTGTTCTACCAAGGGCATTTGGCGGAAAACAAGGGCTTGATAGGGCAAAATGCTAATTATGTAGGAAGTATCGCCGCCAGTGGTGGACGAATGGCCCAGGCGTTGGTTGAGGGAAACTGGAACGTCGATTCCGAGGAAGAGGAAGATATACCTATACCAAGCCAAGCCGCAAGAGACTGCTTCGTCAAAGACCCGGCCGTCAACGGAGACAGATGGATAACCATCGACTTGGCGGATTATGGAAAAGATAATACGGTGATGCTGTCATGGAACGGCTTTCATGTCGTAAACTACGAGATAGTAATGCACTCCACGCCGAGGATAAACGCAGAAAGGGCGAAGCTGTTTGCCGCAAAGGAGGGTGTTGCGGAGAGTCATATCATATATGATGCGACGGCAGGAAGGTATTTTAATGACTATATACCAGACGCAATACCTTACATATCAGCGGCAAAGCCGATGGGCATCTATTATCTGTCGGCCTGTAGCATAAAAGACCTTTGCTACTTGCGGTTGTCTTATATGATTAAACGAGGCCAGCTTACTTTTGATGACAGGGTGGCAAACGAGACATATACGCACCAAAACTTAAAGTACAGGGTTACGATACAGAACGAGTTTCTCGAAGAATGCGCTGTCGTTCGCTTTGATAAGTTGCAGAGTGGAAAAAGAAAGCTCCAAAGCAAGAAGGAGATGAATAAGAATCTTGGTAAGGACAGGTCTATGGACTTGCTTGACCCTTGCGCCATGAGGATGTACCCTTGTATAAACCTCGAATACGGAAGCGAACTTGAGGAGGGTTACAAGATTACAGATAGTGAGGAAAACAAGAAGAGTCCGAACGCACAGAGCGTCTATGACGATACGCTATGGTACTGACCCTTAACAAAAATATAGATTATGCTGAAAAGAGAAAACATAAGGATGATTCTTGAGACCGTGAGAACGGACTGGGAGAAATGTAACGAGAAGGATATCGCATTCGCTATCCTTTGCGACTCATTGGAGGATAAGACACTTGCGTATAGGCTCGCATACAGGAGAAGCGACAAAAATGCGGAAGACTTCTATAACACGCCTCGGTTTAAGAGGCTGCTTGACACACTGGAGCCTTTCGGGATAGGAAATATCGACAGCAACGCCGTCACAAAAGAAGAGAATAAGAACGAGCTCCTAAAGATGCTTGACAAGATACAACAGGCTGTTGACCGTGGGGACCTGGAGACAAAGGATGCTTTGAAAATGCAGACGGATATTCGTGTAAAGCTGAACGATAAGTTTGAGATGGAGGAAAGCCAGAGACAGAGACGGATAATTATCGTTCCAAGTAAGCATGATGTTGTCTGCCCTCATACGCAAAGAGAGTGCAGTTATTGGCCGACAAGAAAGGCTTGCGTCAGGCACTTTGGTTTCATAGACCCACAGGAAAAACAAGAGGCAAAAGAAGTTGAACAACCATTAAACGACAACAACGATGAGTAGAAGAAGACAGGACATAATTAATGATTTTCTGGCAAACCCTCAGAAATTACTGCTAAAGAAGCCGTTTTTAAGAGGTTGTAACTCGGCTTCCGTCAGTGATTGTGACGATGGCTGCGAGATTGGTACACAGTATCGCAGGGTGGCTGTATTGCCGAACATCAAGCGTAACGTGGTAAGCCAAGAGCGGTTTGCCAAGGAATACGACCCAAATTGTCATAAGGTAATCTTCGATAGTAATCTTCCAAGCATTTGTGTGAAGTTGGATGACGGTGGCTACCAAGAGATAGAGTTCAAGAAGTTCGGTATTCCAATGCAACGTGGTATTGTGAGGGCGCAAACTCTTTACCTTGGCGGCAATAAGAGGCAGCACACACTACATGATAGTAATCCTTCAGATAAGTTGAAGAAAAACTTTTCTGACTTCAAGTGGCATTGGGAGAATTCAAACCAAGACGGCATTGGGTATCGAGCCATAAAGATACAAAAGAGCTTCGGGGATGTCGGGCTACTTATTTACATGAACGAGGGCAACGAAGTCAAGGCGCGATTGTTCTCTTACGAGGATGGCTATCAGATTATATCACACAAGGATGATAACGGCGAACCACTGATGGACTGCTTGTACTACTGTACAGAAGACAACGTGCGACATATCGATGCTTACGATGACACTTACCATTACCATTTCACGGACAGTTTCCCTGTTACGGATGGAGGTGATGATAATGAGACAGAAAAAGTCGCTAATGGGTGGTATCTTTTATATTCCGAGCCACATGGATTCACGGAAAGCCCACTTGTCACGAAACGCGGGAATGTAGCATGGGAAGGTGGTCAAGACCTAATAGAGCTGTTTGAGATTATCTTCAACCTATTTGCCGTGATTCAGAAGAGACACGGCTGGGGTATCCTTTATATTAAAGGTAAGTTCAATGAGACAGCGAAGAAGATAGCCGGTTCTATCATTCTAAATGATACAAGCATAGATAGCAACGGGTCGGCGGAGTTCAAGACACCTCCTTCTCCTCAGAATATGATAGACTTCATGCAAGCTATCCTTGACCAAATAGAAATCGCCACTGGCACCACGTTTATTCTGCCAAAGGATGTGAAGTCAAGCGGCGACATCAGCGGCTTGGCCATTCAAATGACTCGTTCGCTTGATATTATAAACTCCTACGACGAGGTGATAGAGTGGCAGAATTTCGTGAGTAAGCATTCCAGATTATTTAAGGAGGGTTTGGCCAAGCAGCTTGTTTCAAGTGGTGAGAACCCAACGGCGATAACAGATTTTGCGCAGATGCAAATCAGCACATCGTTCAAGCCATGGCAACCATTCGATGAAAGCGCATGGAATCAGATGCTCTGTACCCTCAAAGGCAGCGGTCTTATATCAGACAAGACGGGAATTGAGAAGAATACCGTTTCGGCTCCAGACGAGGAAATCCGTCTCCAAAAGCAACAGGAGAAGGCCGCAGAGATGGCCGCAAGGCAATCGGCACAGGCAGCATCGGCGCAAGCAAATGTCAGTACGGTTAACAACGCAAATAATAACAACGGTTAGTTATGAAGTCGAAAGTGTTATATATACAGCAGATTGTTGGAGAGACAAGCGACAAGAAGGAAAAGATTGAGTTGTTTCCCTCTGCCGCTAATCCTGTCGTTGTGCACTCGTACACATACAATGGAAAGCGTATGGGCGGAGCTCCGACGATAACTGCCACGATATATACTGACAAGCCTCTTGCTTGGAATAAGGAAGAATTCGTAGAGTTCAACGGTGATAGGTTCTTTGCCACCTACACCCCGAACGGAACAAAAGATAATTCGTCCCGAATGTACAAATACGAAGTTACCTTCACGTCAAGAAGAGAATTGCTCGATAACACTTTGTTCTTTGACGTTGTTGTTGATGATTTAGATACACAGAACAAGGATAGGTACCGCTCGAACCAAACGAAGTTTACATTCGGAGGTGATATTTACGAGTTCGTTGCCAGAATTAACAGCTCGATGGCGTATTGCGGTCTGTATAGGCCAAACGATACAGACAAGGGTTATTATGTTGTTATCGATGAGGGCTACGGAACGGACGAGGTTAAGGAGGTTTCTTTTGAAGACCAATATCTGACAGATGTATTGCAACTTATCAATACCACATACGAGCTGACTTATTATTGGGTTGGCAATGTATGTCATGTCGGTAAGGTGCAGAACGACTTGACTTCAACACCGGTTAAGTATGGCCGCAACAACGAGCTCATTTCCATAGCCAAGGAGAACGCCAACTATAAGATAGTCGACATGATCACGGGTTACGGCTCTTCCGACAACTTGCCTTACTATTACCCTAATGACGACGAGTATGGCAAAGCGGTGTATGAGACTGAAAACTTCGACACATCGCTTGTTACGGATGTCGATTTGTCTAAAGTTTTCAAATGGAATCCAAACATATACAATGATACGTTGGTTTTGTGCAAAACCTCGAAGTCAGAATACGGGGCGAATATCATAGGGGTATCCCCATATCTTACAAGAATAGAAGGAGGTTTAAATTTTGATGACACTGGATCTGGTCAATCGTCTCGCCCTAAATTACAAAATTCAATAGATGGCGTAAAGTTCACCTCTCATTTAGGTCGTGTTTCTTACAGCCTTAGACCTGGCCTTCATAGTACAGCCAGAATATGGCATTTTGAAGCATATATCATTGCGGAGATAGAGGGAATTCCTGTTGAGGGGAGTATCGATTTTAGTAAGTTTTCTTTTACGGCAAAAGAGGTCGATTCTAATTTAGGGTTTAAGTTTAGTTATGTCTACAAATATTTCGTAGGCCAAAATATGACAAAGGAGGATGTCGCAAAGTTACTTGACAACCCTAACCTTAGCGAGTCGGGATTTGGAAGAACACTCGACGGTATGGACGAATATTCCGAAAGCTCAGATAAGATTGCGCCAATTATTGTAAAGAAAAAACATGCCGTACTTATCGAATGTTCTATCATTGTAACAAATCCCGAGGTAATCGGTGACAACGACAATGTATATGCAAAAGTCACGGCGGAACCAAGCGGCGCTGTAAATTATGTATTTAAGCCAAAGTCACAGTATTACTGGCAATACGAAAACAACACTGAGGGGTATGAGGATAGCGGAATAACAATAAACGGTTTAGATTCCGTTCCTTCCAAGGTGTTAGAATTTACTTTCGACGGGAATAAATGGAACGGAAGTGAAGGAGACGATGGTGACGCTGCCAAGCTTCGTATAACGGATAGGGTTTGGATTAGTCCATCTCAGAATCTCATGCCTTCTATTTACAGGGAGAGTGGAGGTGCCGAGCGTTTTTATTTCGCCAAGGACGATACTTATCTATTACCGGATGGAAGTGGAAAGTATTATACGTTTACGAACCAATACAAAAAAGGAAATCCACACCAAGGGAGCGTCTCGTTTGACGACATAAAGCCAACCATCAACGGCATCCGCAATGACGTGATACAGGAGAATGGTCTCGGACAACTGTTCGGTGAGATAGCGGATGTGGCGTTCGACAGTGCGGACAGCGACGTAAAGGACAGCGACAGCAACTATATTCACTCATACTTCTATATCAAGCTACATAAGTTCAGTGGAACGTATGGGTTCGACTTATTCCAGCACGCATTGGCAAGCGAGAGTGCAAAACTCAACTTGATAAAGAGTAACGGCTGTCCTGCTTGTTCGTTCGAGATTGGCTGTCATTGGAACGCCGATAATAGTAAGTGTTATAATATCGTTAGCACAGACGGCAGCGGAAACTTAAAATCCGTCAATACAGATGCCAATGATTATATCCTCGACGACAACTCGGCGATGGCTGACACGCTGAACCAAGACACCACACAGAAGGAAATTTGGATAGCGGTCAAGAAGGATGATAGCACCCTTGGCATCGTGATGCCTAATGCAAGCGCAGGATTTAAGCCACAAAAAGGTGACTTGTTCGTGCTCACGGGCATCAATCCGCCAAAGGTTCTCGTGACCGCGGCGGAGAAGCGTCTTGACGAGGCTCTGATTAAGTATATGAGTGAGAACAATGAGGATCAGTTCAACTATTCCATTAAATTCTCACGTATATTCTTGCAGGAAAATCAAGATTTCGCAAAGAAGCTAAACGAGAACGCAAAGTTATCTATTCAAGTGGATGGTGAGACGAACGCAGATGGAACCCCTATCACTCATGATGTTTTCGTTAGCGATTATTCCGTAAAGGCTGGTGATGATATATTAGCAGAAGTTGAGGTTTCTCTTGTTAACTCGCTTGAAATCAGCCAGTCCGAAATAAAGCAGATGGTCGATTCCGTAAAGGGAGAGACTGTTAAACAGCTTGAAAGTCTTGCAGGCGGTGGTAATGGTGGGTTTAACGCAAGCATTACGGATAAGCTGTATTTGTCAAAATTCAATGACGACACGGCCAAGGGTAAGATAACCTTCGAGGATGTCGCCAAGTTCGTCAAGGGTCTCACGTCGGAGAGTCTTTCCCGATTCAAGAGCGGGGCAACCTTCGGCGACTTCATTCAGGGCATGCTACTGGGCACGGGTGCGAGGATAGACGAGCTGGGAAACGGCGAGTTCGAGAGCATCACGTCCAGGAGCAGCATCATCGCCAAGGAGCTCATCGTGAACAGGCAGACCGCCATGGAGAGCAACTTCGTGTTCACGGAGAGCGGACTGATAGAGAAGGTGACGGAGATACCCGCCACCACGGAGGACGGGAACACGACCTACGACCTACAGCTGCAACAGCGGTGGGACGGAGACTTCACGGCCTTCGAGGAGAACGACGTGGTGCTTGCCACGGTCAACACCTTGGCATCGGGCGGCGGAGAGTACTACGATATATGGATAAGGGTGCTGTCGGTGAACACGGTGAGCAATACGATAACGGTTGTGTGCTACCCGGACGACGAATGCCCGAGCGGAAAGAACAACCCTCCCTGCGAGCTGGCGAGGCTGATACGCTGGGGCAACGCCGTGGACGAGGACAGGCAGAGCTGCTGGTACATATCCTCCTCGGAGGGCTTGCTGGTGTGGCTCGACCACGTGACGAAGCCCATCATCGACAAGACGAACTACTCGCTCGCCATGGGCAAGCTGCCCGACGCGCTGGACTTCCTCTTCAAGGACTTCCCCACCGCCAACAAGAGGGACGGTGCCTTCTACGCCAAGTGGATGATGGCGCAGTCGTTCCAGCAGGTGGACTACGAGGGAAACCCCATCTACACGACAAGGGACAGGGGCGTGTGGAGCCTGGAGACGGCCAAGGGCGACAAGCCCTACCGCAATGGAGACGGCCTGATAGACACCGTATATTACCTCGGCTGCAAGTGGCAGTGCCTGAAGGACAAGACCACCAACGCACCGACCTACTCCTCCACAGACTGGGCTTTCGTGGAGGGCAACCCTTACTTCGAGATGGAGATGCTCTCCTCGAACTACTGGAGCTTCAAGCTGAGCGACATCAGGGCTGTCGATACGGACGGCTCGTACAAGGCGTTCACCACCCTCTCGGTCGTCGGCAAGCTCTACAACCAGGACGTGACGGATGCCATGACCAACGTGGTGTGGACGAGGGACAGCGGGGACGTGACGGCCGACAACAAGTGGGCTGTCTCGCACGCCAAGCAGGGCACGTCGCTGCCGCTCACCTACGAAGACCTCGGGAGCAACGCCTACAAGGTAGGCAGCGTGACGTTCACATGCTCTGCGGAAATCAAGGACGGCGAGACGCTGATGTCGGCGAAGGCGAGGGCGAGATTCTGAGTAAATGGAAAATATAATCATGTTTAATCAATCATTTTAAGAAACTATGGCAAAAGAACTAACGGTCTCAAGGGACATAATGATGGAGGTGCAGCCCACCGCCTACTCGCAGACCTGCGAGATAGAGATAGTGGGCAACATCGTGAACCGCCAGCAGTACGACGGGGTGGAACAGGCATACTCCCCGGACTACACGATAAGACCTTGCGTGCTCTTCCCCGCTTGTAGTCTCATCGACCCCGACAACCCGAACGAGACGGGGACGTGCAACGCCGAGCTGGACTCGTTCAAGTGGTCGGAGGTGACGGCAGACGGCATCACGGTGGTGGCGAGCAACGAGACGGCGAGCATCGTGAGCGGATACGAGGCGGTGACGAGCGGCAGCCAGAGGGGCACGCTCAACGTGAGGAAGAACTCCAGCGTGTCGACACCTCGCACGATGCGCTTCGAGGGTACATGGATAGACCCTCAGAGCGGCTACAAGTACACGTTCATCTGCAACAAGTCGATGTATGTCGAGGATGTCACCAACGCAAGGGCGGAGCTCATGCTCGACAGCGCACCCACCGTGGAATGGAATCCGCTTCGGCATGGAAACTCGAAGAAGCTCACCGTGAAGGTCATGGTGGGTGTCACCGACAAGACGGCGGACGAGAAGACGAAGATATGGTGGTACAGACTGCTCGACGGCGGAACGAGGCAGCTCATCACGTCCGTGGACGATGCCGACGGCTACGAGCTCACGGACGTTACGAAGGGCGACAACGGACAGGTGTCCTCCATCACCATCGACTGCGACCTCATAGGCGAGGGGATCGGATACGAGGTACGGGCTTGCTATGTGCCGACGGGGGACGTTCCCACGGCACCGCGTGACGGGGACGCAAGGAAGGTCACGTACATCAAGCGAAGCATACCTCCGCTGGCGGCCAAGTTCATCGGCTCGGGCTTCGGCGTGAGCGCTGACGTTGGCGGCATCGCCTGCCAGGCTGTCGTGTCGGACAACAAGGGGGACATGGACAAGGACGTATGGAATGGTGTGCTGAGGGCTAAGTGGCAGCGTATCACCTACGGCCGCAAGACATCGACCGACGGCACCACGACCATGACGCAGAGCGCGGAGACGCTGGGCTACGGCCCCACTTTCGTCTGTCCGTTCGCAGCGCAGAAGACCATCCGCCTCGTGATAGAGGACAGGGGGCCGTACAACCTCGTTGTGGATGACGACGGAAACGCACTCGTGACAGAGAGCGGAGAGTACATCGTGGCGAGGGAAATCGACGAGACGAACGGTTGACGTGAGAGAACGAACGGAATTGTTTAATCATTAAAAATAAGATGAAATGAAGTACTATGTTAAAGTAACCAAGGAAGTGGCGAGACAGGTGATGGGAGACGACGTCCCCCTCACCTTGACCAACGACGGAAACTGCGTCCTCTATCAGAGCGAGGTAAACGGAGTGGAAGGCATGACGCTGTCGGAGAGGGTGAGGACGCTCGGCGGCTCGCTCATACAGGAGTGCGACGTGCTGGCGGAGATAAAGGGAACGGTGGAGACACCAGCCGACTGCTACACACCCAAGAGGTACGGCGGCACGGAGGACGACAGAGGCACTGGCAAGTCGCAGGCATCGTCCGACGTGTCGAACGCAGTGGTATCGTCCCCCGCCACGGGAGTGCCCGTGGAGGGCGTGGGAGACAGCATGCCTACTGGCGAGGAAGCCGACAACGAGAGTGACAGCGACAAGGAGGAGGAAACTAAAAAGAAAGCGAGGTAAACCATGAGCAAAGCATCAGTAACCGGTCAGATCATCGTGACAAGCAACGGAACGACCATACACACGGTACTACAGTGTACCGCCGGAGACGTATATCAGTATTATGACGGCGAATGGAGCGCGCCGACATCCATCACCCCTGACTACGAGGCAACGGGGGCGACACACCCGACCATCGTGTTCCAGGCGTTCAGCGCGGAGCAGGGAGCAGGAAACTCGTTCGACCTCTCGAAGGCATCGGTGGCATGGATAGTGGCCGGAGTGACGCTGACCTTCGACGCAAAGGGCAATTCCACCAACATGCTCGGGGGCACCACAGGCCATTTCGTGCAAGGTGCGGACGACAGCGGAAACCCCACCTTGACGGTCGTGAAGAACCTTGTGAAGGTCAACAGCGGTGAGTCTTTCAACATCATGTGCCAGGCGACCGTCGCCCTTGCCAACACCAACCCGAAGCTACAGGCCATGTTCCCTGTTTACATCGCCAAGGGTACGGAAAACGCCAAGCGGCTGAGCATCGTGCCAGCGGACTTGTCCAAGCTCTTCACCATCACGGAGAAGGGAGGAGGCTGCGGCGTGAAGGCCCAGGTCATGAACGGAACAGGCGTGTCGAACACGGGCTACACCTTCAAGTGGTATCTGCCAGACCCCACGGCTGCGGATGGTTGGAAGCTGGCGCAGAACTCCGAGTCGGCCGCCTTCACCGTCAACGAGGCTGACGTGGACTCTTCCGTCATCGTGAAGTGCGAGGCATGGAGCGGTTCCAACTTCTATGCGTCGGACGTCCAGACCATCAACGACGTGTCGGACGAGTACATGATATACCCGAACCCCACCGACGGCAACGACAACCCAGTGGCGGAGAACTTCACGCAGAACTCAGGAGACAAGATTGTGTACGTCCCCGCCATGCGCAAGCGTGGCTCCACGAGCGACGAGAGCGGCGTGACCTTCGACATGAAGCTGTACAGCAACGCTGGCGTGGAAATCAGCGGTGCGCTCACGGCATCGGATGGTAAGTTCACCGTCACCGAGGTTGGTCTTCGGGACTACAAGGGGGCGGTATATATCATCACTGGCACCAAGTAAGGAAAGGAGGCGGTCATGACAAAGATAGTAGCATCCGTCACTGGCTCGATCAGTTACTCCCAGAAGGGAGAGAAGGGCGACAACGCTGTGGTGTACCGCCTCGATGCCACACCGTCCTACATATCGCTGGACGCAGATGGCGACATCAACAGGAACAACGAATACTCGGCAAGAAAGTACATGCTTATCCAGGGCTACCGCATCGATGGCAGCGAGAGGCAGAACCAGTGGAAGTCTGACAAAGGCTTGGTGACTGTGCAGCTGTCGTTCAACGATGGCGCTGTATGGACGGAGTACACGACAGACCCCTATTTGGAGCAGCCGAATGTCGACTTCGACCCACAGTGGTCGAATAGCTATTACGACCTTCTGGCAGAATTCAGTAATAACGGTCTGTTGAACGCAAGGGTGGTCATGTATGTAGGCAGCGCCGTTGACCCGAAAGACTTGACGGACGACATCATCCTTGCCCGCATGGAGATACCTGTCGTGCAAGACGGTGCCTCCGGCGGAAAGGGTCCAGTCATCCGCCAGCACCGTGGCTTCGAGAGCGGGTCTTACTCCTACTACTCTGGCAAGGGCCACTCCGAGGAGTTCCTCGACGTGGTGTACGTCGGCAAGAAATGGTACAGGTGTACTTCCACCTATGCGACATCCTCGCCAAGCGTGACGGACGGCCACTGGGAGGTGTTCAGCGACTTCACGAGCATCGCCACGGACATCCTCCTTGCCGAGAACGCCTCCATCGACATGCTGACCGGCAACGAGGTCAACCTCTACAACCCGTCGGACAACTCCCTGTACGGCTCTTTCAGGGTCGTCGACAACAACGACGACTACTCGCTGTGGGTGGGCGGCAAGACTGGCTCGAACGCCAACTTCGCCGTCACAAGGGGAGGCAGCCTGCGTGCGTCGGATGCCAACATCACAGGCACGATCACAGCCACGAGCGGAAGCATCGGGGGCTTCGATATAGGAAGTAGTTATATCGGTACCTCTCCTAAAGACGGCTACATGGGCCAAGAAGGGAAAATGTATCTGTCCAACAACTGCCTTATATTCGGAGCAACGAATAGGAATGTCGTCGTTGGTCCAAAAGACATCTTGGGATCGTATATATTGGCAGACTTCTCTGATAACAGCAATGAGCCTGCGAGTGTGTATGGGGTTTGCATCAGCGTGCAAAACACGTCCGAGAGTCTCTCAGCCAAGAGCTGCGCCCTTAGCATAGGGGGAGGATACGTGAGCGGCTTGCGTCTGCATCCTGTAGTCTACAGTTCTGGAGGGTCAAGAAGGAATCCTGTCTGCATACCAAAGGGTGTGAATGTTGTCATCATCAATGGTAGCGGATATTACCAACTGCCAGACATGTGTCCGTGGGACGACGGGTATGTGATGTTCGTCAAGCGTATTCTCTCTGGAGAGAGCGATAGTAATGTCAATCTAAAGCCTGGCCATAGAGTCAGCACGGATGGAAAAACGCAACTTAAGGGCAATTACATCTACATAAACAGAGAAGATGTAGTAACCGAAATGTCCATAGAATCGCGAGGAGACGCATTCGTGCTCGTGTACTGTAAGGATTTACAGGCCAACAGCGGGACACAACAGGGTGGCTGGATGCAGTTTAAGAACCCGCGTGACTGGTAATAGTGATAAACGTTTTTTAAAAAGGTATATGAAACTCAACTTAGAATCACTGGAGGTCTTTACCTCCATAGACAGGAAGACCTGTCAGGTAATCAACGCCAGGAAGGAGATAGCCAACTTGGTGTACAGTCGTGGGAACGGTCTCGGCATCAAGGGCATCGCCCTCGCCACGAAGATGTGGAACGGCGGCGAGGACACGGAATACGACGGGGACGAGGTGAAAATCATACAAGACCTCGTGACCCAGTTCTGCGCCCCCTGCTTCATCGAGGCGGTGAACGGAGCGCTTTCCAAGGCGTGCGAGCGGTAAAAAGGAAAATGTGATTACAACGGTATTTATAATGTTTTTTAAAAAGTAATATTATGGCAATCAAGACAAAGAAAATGAGCGAGTGGCTTGCATCGAACGGGCAGGCCATCACCAACGCATCTTCGGCAAGTATGAAGACCTACATGGAGCAGAACCTGCGCTCCTTGCAGGACGGTGTGTACATCGGCAAGAAGCAGTGGGAATCATGGGGACCGTACATGCGCATCGATCCGTGGCAGACCACCAACATCGGCATCACGGCGGCCGACGCTGACGCTATCGTCGTGCAGATGGGAGGCTATCGGCTGGGTATCTCCCTCGACGAGCCAGCGGCGATGGCGTGGGGAAGCAGCGATAAGGTGCAAGTAAACCAGTCCAGCGACCTCAACAGCTTCGACGGCAAGACGCTCACGGCCAACATCATGGCCAACGCAGCCTACAAGTCGGACGACCTAAAGACCTACGCCGTGGCATACGCCTACAACTACAGCAAGGGCCACACGGGAGACCCAGGAGGCGACCCGACCATCGCCGCCAAGTCGTGGTGGCTGCCGAGCATGGGCGACCTTGCGCTGATACACCGCTACTTCGAGACCATCAACCTCGCCCTCGCACGCTTGCAGAAGGCAGGGAAGCAGACGGTGACGTTGTTGCAGCGTGCGTATTACTGGAGTAGTTGTGAGCCATCTGAGACGCGTGCGTGGAATCTGAGTTTCGGCGGCGGCGGTCGGGGCGGCGGCGATAAGGTGGCGGGCGAGTATCGCGTGCGTCCTGTCACAGCATTTTAATCATTTCACCCCTTCACCCCTTTATCTCTTTCCGACCGCCCCTAAAGCGGTCGGGTGAGCAAGGATACGGGGGGGGTGAGCAAAGAGTTAAATATACATTAAAAATAACACAATCTCATTTTAGTTGGCGGCGACAGAGCCGCAAATGTTACGAAAATGGCACTGGCAAAGGATTTACGGATTTACAAGGACACCTACGAACTGGTTGACAAGTTGGTGAAGTACAAAGGGAACTTCCCGAAGATATATCGCTACGACCTCGGCGAGAAGATGACGAACGTCGCCTTGGAGCTCTTCGAGTACATCCAGCTCGCCAACATGTACCCCGACAACCGCCATCAGTACATGATGGGGTTTCGGGTGAAGTTCGAGCTCCTGAAGACCATCCTTCGCCTCTGCTTCGGCCGCAAGCTGCTCTCCGAGAAACAGGCGGCGGACATTTGCAGGCTCACGACACTCATCGGCAGACAGGCCACAGCTTGGGGAAACTCGAGGAAAGGTTAGTCCTGCCTCGGGTTCAAGCCAGAGTATGGCGTGGCTACGGCTCGCCATAGCGTGTGATTCTCCATGATTAATGGTCTCGCCACTGTCAAGCTTCGTGGGTCGTGCAACCGACCCATGGAGAGCAGTTAAGATGAATAGAGCGAGAAGACAGCGTACGAATTACTGGAGTAGTTGTGAGCAATCTGAGACGAATGCGTGGAATCTGAATTTCAACAACGGCAATCGGGGCAACAACGATAAGGTTACGAACAAGAATCACGTGCGTCCTGTCACAGCACTAAGTGGGAGAAGAGAGGAAACAAAAAGCGATGGTAAAGGCAGAGGGCATACTGGAGGCGCACATAGACTGCCACAGAGGCAAGGCGTCTTCGCCCGACGCAATCCTGTTCGATGTAAATCTGTTCGAGAACATCACCCGTCTTACGGAGGAGATAAACGACAGAACCTACAAGCCCATGCCGTCCATCACCTTCGTCGTTTCCCGACCTGTCTACCGTGAGGTCTTCGCCGCCAACTACAGAGACCGTGTCATCCACCATTACATCGCCATGCGGCTCGAACCCCTCTTCGAGGAGGTGTTTAGCGACCGTACCTTCAATTGCCGCAAGGGCAAGGGGCAGCTCTATGGCGTGAGAATGCTGAGGGAGGACATCAGGGAGTGCTCGGAGAACCACACGAAGCCCTGCTGGTATCTGAAATGCGACATGAAGGGATTTTTCATGAGCATACCGAGACAGCGGCTCGCCGACATGGTGGACGCCTTCATCGTAGAGAACTACAAGGGCGAGGACATCGAGGACTTGCGCTACCTGTCGAGAGTCACCATCATGAACGACCCGACCCATCATTGCATCTACCGCTCCACAAGGGAGGAGATGGCGAAGGTTCCGTTCGGCAAGACTCTGAGGACGAGCAAGGAAGGGTGCGGACTGCCGATAGGCAACCTGACGAGCCAGCACGACGCCAACTTCTGGCTGAACCTCTTCGACTGGTGGCTGGAGACGGAGCTTCACATCCGTCATCACGGAAGGTATGTGGACGACTTCTATCTCATCCACCGTGACAAGCAGGTGCTGCTCGATGCCATCCCCAAGATACGAGCCTACCTCGGGGGATTTGGAGTCACCCTGCATCCAAGGAAGATTATGTTGCAGGAGTGTAGCCGAGGCATCAAGTTCACGGGCATGGTGGTGAAGAACGGCAGGATATACCCAGGCAACCGAACCGTGGGTAACTTCGAGAACCTCATCCACCGCATGAACACCCTACCCGATGATTACTCCGTCGAGCAGTTGGAGCATTTCGTCAGTTCCATCAACAGCTATCTTGGCTATATGAGGAATTGCGCCAGCTACGACATTCGCAGGAGGATATTGTCGAAGATGGGCAGGCGGTTCTATCGGGAATTGTATATCAAGGGGAGGTACGAATGCGTGAGAATCAAGAGCAAGTGCAGGAGAAATGTCATGGTCGCTCGTTCGCTCAAGAGGAAGAGGGCGAGCTTCGAGGCACTGGCAGAAAACTACGATGGTGAGAAAAGTTTTCTAAATGGAAATGGCAGACCTGCGACTTGACGGCAAGAAATCGTCATTTGAGGCTTGATTTTACGAAAATTTCTCAGAAATCACGTTCAAGCGTCTGGATTTTCTCGTTCAAGCTCAACAATTTGATTTTCAGAACAAAAAACATGAAACTTTTTCGGGAAAAGTGGCGTGTAATTTAACATTTTTTGCTATTTTTGTAATATTAAAGACAACGTACAAACATTATGGTAAAAGGTTCGATAACAACAAGTGGCACAAAGGCGGCTGTCGTCACCACGATGGGAGGAGAAGCCTTGTCGGCCCTGTATGACTTGAGATGGATGCTCGTATTCATCGTCGTGTTAATCCTCGCGGACTTCTGGTTCGGAATATCGGAGAGCCTGAAGAACAACGAGCAGTTCAGGTTCTCGAGGGCAGGGCGCAGGACATGCAACAAGGCGGTGGACTACATCACCTACCTATTGGTCGGCGCATTGATTGGGCTCGCCATCTTCGAGCCGTTGGGCTGGGCGGACCACGTTGTTACCGCCGCCGTCGGGCTCGGGTTCGGCTGTGTGTGGGAGATAGACAGCATCGTAGGGCACGTCTGCGGCTTGCACGGCATAACCAATCGCTTTAGCGTCAAGCGTTTCATTATCTCATTGGTAAAGAAAAAGAACGAGGACGTCGGGGAGGCGTTGGAAGAGGCGATGGATGGGAGTACGACAAACAAACAAGGAAAAGGAGGTAAGCAATGTTAATCACGATTGACAGAAAATGGAAGAAGGACGGCTACACGGTTAGCCGTGTCTATGTGGACGGTGAATATTTTGGCTGCAACTGCCTGGAAGACACAGACAGGGGGCTGTACCAAGGCATGAGCACGAAAGACGTAATGGCCGTAAAAAAGAAAGGCAAGACGGCCATTCCGAGAGGCACATACAATGTGATATACACGTACTCGCCTCGGTTCGGGAAGAAGCTGCCGTTACTGGAGAATGTCACGGGCTTCGATGGCATTCGCATTCATAGCGGCAATTCCGCCAAGGATACGGAGGGATGCTTGCTCTTTGGCAAGAACGACAAGGTTGGATGGATAAGCAATTCTCGCTTCTGGACAGACAAGCTGATTGGCAGGATGCAGGAGTCTTGGGGCAATGGCGAGAAAGTAACAATTAAAATCAAGTGATATGGAAACAAGGTTCGATTGGTGGAAATGGCTCGTCATAACGTGCTTCGCCATGTTGGCGCTTTCGATGTTCTGCCGGTGCACGACGACGAAGTATGTTCCCGTGACGGAGTACAGGGACAGGATCGTCAACAAGACAGACTCGTTCTTCAAAGTCGATTCGGTGTGGCTGCATGACAGCATATCGATATACATGCGTGGAGACACGGTGTTCAAGGACAGATGGAAATACAAGGACAGGTTCAGGTATATCTACAAGAACAGTACGGACACGTTGGTAGTCCGTGACTCGATACCATACAAAGTCGAGGTGGAGAAACAGCTGTCGAAGACGGATAAGGCCTTTCTGAGGTTGGGGAAGTCGACGGCGGCCATCCTCTTTGTCGGCATTCTCGGACTCATCGGCTGGGGAGTCAAAAGATTTGTGTTAAGAAAGTGATTTTTAAATTCCACACAATATTAGGTTGGTTTTTATTTTTAGTTAGTTATGAAACGAAAAAGGGGCGACCGTCCGTCGAAGGATAGCCGCCCCTAATCATATATAATGCACAGAAATATCATTCTTCGTCCGCTTGCTCAAACCTGATGCCATATTTGCTGACATAATACTGTTCGTTTGGTCTTCGCTTGGTCTGCGAGTCGTAAAAAAGTGTTGCGCTGTCAGCCTCGAAGAAATAGTTGTACTTGTCTTTCAGGTGCCACATCGCCTTGTACACCCTATTCGGAATTACCTTTACTTTGAATTTTGTCTGTTGCGGAAGACCGCTCATCACCCGCCATTCCTCCATTCTCCTCGTTCGGGAACGTTTCTTGTGAATGGCCTCGTAGTCAAGGTGTCTTCTCGTATAATCAAGTTTTCTGAAAGTCTCGCTTTGAAGTCTCATAATGGTTTCTTGCGTATGATGCACCCCAAGCCTTCGTGCCCATCGAGCAACGGTTGACTTTCCGACTCCAAGTTCTTTCGCTATCTCTCTTGCGGACATCGTGAGATACATTTTGGATATTCGCTCCTCGATGCCATTCCTCTTTTTTGTAAGATTATAGTTAAGCTCGCCTCCATGCTCTCGGACTATGCGATAGAGCGTACTGAGCGATATGCCGCAACGTTCAGCGACCTTTGTCCTCGGTCTGTCGTCGATATGCGCTACCACATAGTCCTCGATTTCCTTTGGTGTCTTTCGAAATGCAGGCATAGACTATCCTTTAAGACCGGTAGAGCCATACCCACCGTCACCGCGTTCAGCTTCATTCAACTCATCAACCTCCGTAAAGTCGATGGCCAAATCTGAATCGAAATGAAGCTGACAAATACGGTCTCCGGCCTTGTACCTTGGCATGTTAGGCATTACGTGATAGAACACAGCTGATATTTCTCCTCGATACCCATCGTCGATAGTGCCTGTGCAGTTGGATAGCACCATACCTGTCTTCCAAACAGAGGAACGTGGTCTGGCCGTGATGCAACGATTAACGGCTTGACTTTTCTTCCCTTCAATCTCCAGAGCGAAGCCCAATCCGTATTTCCACACGTTAGGAGCAACCTCTTCTTCCGAAACGGCCACGCAATCGTAGCAATAGTCATCATCGTGTTTTCTAAAAGGGACAACTGCGTTCGGATTTCGTTTCTTGATTTTTACTCTTACCATTTTATTGTGATTTAAAATTATTATTTTTTCTTTTGATATTGTTCGTGCAGGTATTTGAGCACATTGATGGTAGCAAGCTCGTTCATTATCTTTTCAACAGGGAACGCAGTGATGATTGTCGCTTGGTCTCTGTTGAGGTCGTACAGCAAGCCGTCTATTGGTTGGTTTACCAAGTCTTCTATCTTGTACTCTACCAATCCCTCACAGGTGCAGCATAAGACTTTTCCCTTCTCGAATGCCTTGCGCTGTATATCGAAACATTCTTGCCTATTCATACGCTATACTTTTTAAGATTCTTAGCACCACAATGGAGGTCTTTCGCTTTTAAAGGGTTTGTACCTAAAAACTTCTTTGCGTCATTCTTCACCTTGCGAAGCTTCCATCTTTTCGTCAACTCTGCCGCCTTGGTAATGCGGTGGTCTCTGTTCAATTTCAATGCAAAATAAGCAATAGTTATATCTTTCCAATATGGAGAAAGGTTATTGAACTTTCTTTCCATTATTTTCTTTGCCAGTCTAATCTTCATGTTTTTCCTTCTTAGTATTTTAGTTGTTTGTTATACACGGACAAATCAGTCCACCAATCCATCTTCCCATCTTCAACATACTTATTCTCTGGCATTGGAATTTTGCATAGATTAATCACCCACTCGCCAGGAACAAAGTCGTCAAAGCATTGTAACTCCGTTTCACCATTAAGGTACAGTGGTCGCAGCTTGTCCATGAATGTATAGCAGAGGGCCAATACGGACTTTCCTTTTCCATGCGTGTTGCTTGGGGTGAAACGCACGTAGGAGCGGTTCCCTCGGTGCAGGGCGGCAAGCGTATGGAGGTAGTCTTCCGCGCCAGCCCCATTAGCAAACTCTCCGAAGTAGCAGTCCCACAGGTTGCGCCTAAAGATAAACCAGAAGAAGTCCATCTCATCATTAGTCATCTGTGGAATAGACTTGAATACTATTTCTCTCCATACGTGCTGCCTAAGATGTGAACCTTTGGCAAACCCTTCCACGGCAGCTACAAAATCATGGCGGTCAAGCGATAATTTAATCATTTTTCTTCCTCCTTGTCGAACTTTGAATATAAAACCTTGATTGTGCTTTCAGTATCATCGGTGCCTGGTAATGCTATATATTCTTCACCTCTATAACGATTTCCTACACTCATATTTTCAAACATATAATCTTTCAAAACAAAGCCCCAAATATCTTCTTCCCAAGTGATTGTACCCTTTACATAGGTATCATCACCTTGCTCATTGAAGTATGTACATTCAACAATATCACCTTCATAGATAGGCATATCATTTTCTGCATTTTTTAGGCAAATCCTCTGCCTTGTGCCACTTCTTTTTGATTTCTTCCTTTACTATCTTGTCTCTTAATTCTTGTTTATTCATATTAATCCTCGCTTTCTTTTATGCCAAATGGAGCACCATCGGCAAAGGTGTAATTCTCAAATGCCTTTCCTAATGTTACGTAATTACTTCTTATGTATAAATTATCTTCTTTAAGAAGAACAGAAAGGATATTATAAGCTCTACTATTTGATTTATTTTTCACCCACCCGAAAGGCTGATGTTTCAACATTTCCTGCCAGCACTCCTCTGCGTTGGCAAAGGGTCTGTAGGTAAGCTCTGGCTTGATGCGGTAGTCATTGACATTAACAAAGGCATTCTCGGTATAAAAGTCCTCCTCTGTTGTGATGTCTTTCCAAACTCCATTATCTCTGTATTGTATCACTCTGCCTTCTGCAAACGCTTGTAAGATAGGTAATAAATCTTTAACTTCTTCTCTTGTCATAATATCTTATTAATTTTTATAGTTATTCCTTTCCAACTTTAACTCCAAATGGTTGCCCATCTAAATAAACATATTCTTCAAATACAGAAGTAAACTTGGTAGCTACATTAGGCATAGACAATCTTAAATACGGATACCCATCATTATGTACCCCAATTATCAAAACTATGTCACCTTTTTGCTTTTCCCTAAGATAACCAAACGGCTTATGATTTTCCATATCATGGAAGCATTCTTTAATGCTTTGATAAGGACGGTACTTTGATGAGGGCTTAATGCGATATTCAATATTAGCCCAACATTCCAATTCATCCATTACTACCCAATCATTAGGCATCGAAGGATTTGCGATACCTTTTGGATTTGTTCTTACCTCTATTGTCTTGCCCTCTGCAAAAGCCTGCAAGATAGGCAATAGCTTTTTTACTTGTTCTCTGTTCATTGTTTTAAAAACTATAAATTACTACATTTTTTAATTTATTTTCATTTTTTGCTTAATTTATTATAACATTCATCACTTTCAGCCATAAGTTTATCAAAGCTGTCATAATTCTCAGATAAAAGAGCCTCAGCTGCTTTCCTTAATGCAACCACACCCTGTAATGCAAGCTCCTGCTCTTTCTGGCTCATTCTATCAAAATCTATTTTCATTTTTTCTTTGGGGAAATCCGTTAATAACTTCATAGGACTTCTCGCCAATATTTATTTCCTTGATAGGAAAACTTGACAATACTCGTCTCTTGAATCCTTTATGTTCGCTACTACTCATAGTAAAACTCCTCTTTCTTTCTATTAATAATTTGGTCTTATTATTGCAATCCTATATCTGTTTTTTAGAAAATAGAGATAGAAATGATATTCGTCGAATGCACTATCTGTACTATGATTAGAAAAAGCTATTGTCGGTATAAGATAAGAGGTTCTTTTAAGGTTATCTTTATACCCTACAATATGTATTCTATTTATTTTAAAGTTCATATCTATTCTGTTTACCCTCTCTCTGCTGTCACCAAGGAGAGGCGGTTAGTTAATCAATGCTATTGTCTCCTATTTCCTTTAATACCTTCCTAAGAAAGGTCTTAATTCTATATAGACCTTCATCTGTGTACTCATCAATTTTAAAACCATTGATAAACGTAGTACTTCCAATTTCTTCTATATTCATATCATTACTATTTAAGTCCAAAGGCTGTTAAACAATCATATTGCTATCCAATCCCAAGCCAAAGAGAAGGTGTTGGAGTTGATGCGCATGCTTCATTTCCACAGGAAGAAACCTGCCATCATACTTAAATCTCCAAAAATATCCATCAAACATTAAGACATATTCAGAGGTCTTACCTTTAAAATAAGTTGGATAAGGCATCATGTCATTGGGCTCCCATCCATTCTTTTCAAGAATCTCAGATGAAAGTTCCAAAGGAACAATGTCCTTCACCCAAGCACCCCACTTGTAAAACGGATAACTCTTATCACTGGATTTGGTCTTTTCAGTATTCTCCAAAATGATTTCACCTTTTAGGACTGTTCCATTTTTTAATTTGACCTCTCTGTCAGGATGTATTGCTTTAACTCTGTAAACAACACCTTCAGTTGTTCCAAATGGAACTCCGTTGGTCGTTACCAAATCTCCTGGTATATATCCAACTTTATTCATACTTATTTTTTCTAAAATAATGTTCTTTACTGCCGTTAAGATACTCTTTACGTGTTTCTTTTGTTAGAAACTCGTTGTCAGAATAATCATCAAATTTACCCAAACTTACTTGATGAAAAAGAAATTTTATGTTATTATCGCTATTCTCATATCCTGTAAATTGCAGACTGTTTTGACAAAGACAAAGCCATTCAAGATAAATCTCATAATCTCGCTTAGAGAATTTAAAACCTTTGACATTTCTCTTACACCAACCAAAGTATTTAGGATTCTCTCTGAGAATACTTGTAACTTGTCTTCCTTTATACTTTCCAAAGGTATAAACATTATTATTCATACTTACTTTCTTTTCTCAATAAATATTACATTCTTGCCATCTGAGCGGTCAGTTGCTTTACATTGGAAGCCTTCCGCCCAATCATTATATGTTGGATTATGACAAATATCATTTTCACTGAAGAAGCACCCTTCACAACCTGAAAAAGATTCAATAACCACCAATGTGATTTCCTCCCCAACCTTATATTCTTTCATTTCTCACCCCTCCTTTCTTCTTAGGTATATACTCATCACTACTCTCGTCATACTCATAGCAATCTGGGCAATAGTGCTTGCCTTCGATTTCCAACCAATCACTATCCTGCATAAGTTCAGAGACTGATAGTTCATCACACCAAGCAGTGATGGCACCACCATCATATTCCAGCCGCTTACCGCAACCGTCACAGATTCCTTCATAAAGTGTTACTGGTCTAATCATTTTTGTATCCTTTCTGCTTTGGAAGAATGTCTTTATAATCAAGCCACATAGAAACATTCCCACCTCCTATCTTTGGGTCATGCCATGAATCAGCATCAAAATAACAACTATCTATACACCCTTGCTTAGTTATAACAAGATAATCATCATACCTCGATGGCTCTTCACTAACGGGGTGCCACAGGTCTTTCAAGAACTCATTTCTCATCTCCTTCTTCATGCTTTAATAAATCTTCAAGATTAGACCATCTTCGGGCACATCCTTGTCTTAGATATGAACTTAGATTCGATTCTTCTGCTGGAAGTCTCTTACTAACATAAAATATTCTTCCTTCAATAGCCATTTCAATAAGGAAAAAGCCCTTTTTAGGTATTCTTTCTTGACGAATATCATGCCACAGGTCTTTCAAGAACTCTTGGATTGCCCAACAAGCACCAGACTTGAAATCATCCTCACATTGAGATTTTATATCAGCAGTTTTGCAAGGGAAAGACCAATCCCCATTATTGCAATACTCTTTAATCATGTGCTGTCTTGCAGCTTCTTCTATCTTCTTTTCGTCAATCATAATTAATCCTCCCTTTTAACTTTTCTCCAAGGAATTACATCCTTTCCTGTTGTGTAGTTAGCCCATAATTCCGCGAATTGCTTTCCGCTGTAGATTGCCAGCTGCTCTGTCTTGTGTGCAAGCCGAGCCGAGAAGCTCGCGTACGCATACGACCAGGCGTCGTACGCGTTCGCACAGGCGAGACCGCAATTCGCACCGTTGAACGAGGGGCCGCCGGACAGCCACAGCTGTAGGTTGCGTTCGTCCTTCCACTCGTCTGTCTTCTGCTCCAGCTCTTCCTTCGTCCAGAGGCAAAGGTAAGGGAAGTATCTGTATTCCTCATCGTTGTTGAAGTCTGGCTCCCATCCCTCGTTGAGTGCTGCCGTTATGATACCCAGCTTGAAGAATGCGGTTGCTTCCTTGTCTTCTGCGATTGCTGGCTCGATTGCCTTGAATTGCTGCACCAGCTTGTGGTCTTCACCCAACTCCTTGCATGCATCCTCGAAGGTCTTCACTCGCTCCGTGATTGGGCGGTTGTCCTTCTTTGCCTCTCTTGGTTTTTGCTCGATGTCCACGAGCTTCAAGAAACCATCTACCCATTCGGCTTTCTTGCCTGTTGGGATTTCAATTTGGATAGTGTTCTTTTCCATAATGATGTATTCCTATAAGATAATTTAAAAAACTCATGTGTTTTTAAAACTCAAAATTAAACTTATACCTCTCAGTCCGATACCTATCGAGCTCGTCTATAACAACATCTCTGTCGGGCGTGCACTCGTTGGCAACGAGTTTTACAAGGTTCTGGAATCTGTCCGACAGGTCGTTTCCGTCGCTGTCATAGACGCTGACCTCTTCGCAGACATACTTGCCGTTATACAGGCCGACAACCATCTTTATCACCTTCGTGGCCATTTCGTAGCCAAGAACAAATCCGTCCGCTTCAGAGTCGAATGCCTTGCTGTACGCCTCCTTCGTGATGTCGCTGAGAAGTTTTCCTTTCATTGCTTATTCCCCCTTTTAAGTTTCAGCTGCCTTGCCTTTGCCCTTACCGCACCGACAGAACGACCGAACGTCTTGGCAAGCTCCTCGTCAGTCATCTTGTTGTAACCCTTGATGAGAAAGCTGACCTGCGTGTTAGTCCATGGGGTGAACGAGTTGTCCTTGCTGCCCTCGCCGTCGAAGTACACTCCGTTCAGCTTCAGCCCCTCGTTAGCCATCCTGTCTATCCTGTCTATGTCGCACACCTTCAACGCTATAATCTCGAGAGCCTTGTATATCGCACCTCCCTCCTTGTAATATTTCTCGTTCCTGTCTTTGACAAGCATATCGGCCACCTCTCTCATGCTTGCGTACATCCCGTACATCGGAGCCAAGAACTCTTGGCTTGGCTTGATGTACGAGGCTCCTATTCCAAGGTTTCTCATTATCTCGTCGTATCTCTCGCTTACGTCGTGCAGCATGATGCAAAGGTTCAGGACAACGACCGTCAAAGACCTAATCTCATGATCCGTTGGGTTGTGTTTCAGCAGAATGTTGTCGGTCGTGTAATACAGCCTCATGACATCCTGCCTCAGCTCGTTCTCCATGCAGTCCGTGATGTCGAGCCATAGCTGGTATTGCCCAATCTTCTTCGTCTCCCTTCCGAATACGTCCATGAGGCTCTCGGAACGAGAATACGCCTCCTTCATGCGATATTTGACGGCGTGCCTGAACAAATCTCTCCTCTCGCTCAGCTTGTCGAGCAAGTCCTTCATGGCACTCTGTGTTATCTCCGCAAGAGAGCCTACCGCCATGTAGTATATCGAAGTAGTCCTGTCTATCGTCTTCTGGCTTGGTACGGCTAACGGCACTCCGTTCAGTATAGGCCTTGCCGTGCTTGGGTTCCAATTCGTCTGCATGTCACACCTCCCTTTCTATGATGAACGCACATGTAAGACAGAAGATGAACAAGACCATCAGCCAGGCGTGCTCGATTGCGAAGAACGCAAACGCCACTCCCGCCAACATCGCCGAGATAGTCAGCAGAATCATTATTATCACATACTTATACTTTTTCATATTACTTCAAATCAATTGTAAACAAACCACTATAGTAACCTTCAACACTCAGCCCTCCATCGAAAAATTTACCATCGCAGATGCATTCCTTGCCGAACCCCCAACTGACCTCGCCTGTAAGGACATCTTTGAACGACTTAAACTCGGAAGCGGCAGAGCGAGCCTGACGATAGCTGTAAGAACACTCGTTGTACCTCTTGGCGGTTTTTTGGTCGCTGCCGGGCAAGTCGCACAAAGGTATCTTCCTAACCCAGTATTCCAGCGTTATAGTCATCGAGCAATCCGTCGATGTCGCATAAAAGTCATAATTACACTTTCCGTACACGCTATGAGACACCGATATATTCTTGTATTTCTTTTCAATGGCTTCCACTTTCTTGTCTTTCAGCTTGCTCATAAGCTGCATGACGATGCCAAACTGTTTCTCATATTCGACGGAAGCCCTGATTAGTTCCTGCTGCATAAGGCTTCGTTCGGAAGCGACAAACAATCCACCTCCCATATTGTTTATGATCGTGTTGTTCATATCACCTCGCCTCCTTTTCGTTATCGTAGCAAGCCTTGTAGCTGTCGAGCTGCTGTGAGACATGCTCCATCTGCTTGTTGTAGCTGTCTCGCTCGGCTCTCGCCTTGCTGATAAATATAAAGCTGATTACTACCGAGGCCAAAATGGTTGGGACGATGAACGCCCAAGGCCACCTGTGGGCGGCACGGTCTGTCGCCCTCCATGAGTTCCTAAATATCACTCCTATGTATAGGAATATGTAAACGAATGCCTCCCTTGTCGTTGCGTTGTTTACGAAGCTGATTTTATCTTCTTTCTCTTCCATGGTTACATGTTGTTGTTTTTTAATTAGTTGTTAATTATCATCTCTTTCTGCTACACCAATTATCCGTGGATTGCCAGTACCCTGCCAACCAAATCTCCCTCGGTGTCGCCTTCGGGTGGTCTCTAAGCCACTCGTCGGCCTGTTTATTAATGTCTGCCATTTCGTTCTTGTTCTTCGTCTTGGATTTCGGAAGGTGAGAAATATTCACCATTCGGGCATTTCTTACACTCGTCGTCACGAAGCCACCCCTGCTTGTGGCGGCATCTTCTGCAATACATATATCTCATGGGCTACTTCCTTAGTGATTGACCTACGAACGGAACAACCTTTGTTGTTGCTCTAAGCCTATCAATAGTTCGTTCTCCATACTTATCTGCCAACTCGTCAAGGGTAAGGTTGGTGGAGCAAATAAGCAACTTGCCTTTCTGCTCTGCGGCATCACACAGCTCCATAAATGGAATGCGCTTGTTTCCGTAGATGTTAGATATATTTTCCGTTCCAATATCATCTATATACACAATATGGTAGGACAATATCTCGTCAGGCTTGTTATTCAGTTCCTGCGCACTGAAGATATTCACCACCTTTCTACAAGAATCACGGATAAGATACGGAAGGATATATTTTCCGATAAGAGACTTACCCAAACCGCAATTACCAATCATTAGCAAGCCTCTACCTTGATTGTCTGTCATCCAATCGACAATAGGGCGATAATTTGCCTCATTCCAGGTTGCCCTTGTAACCGCACCTCTTGAAAATACGTTCACGAAATAATCAAGACCACCACGTAGCCTTTCCTCTGCGTTTGGAATCTTGATACTAACGGTGGATGGCAACTGAACGCCAGTGCCATCGTTTAGTCTTTCGGCTATGCTTTTAAAATCTATCTTTTCCATTTACCATAAGCCTTTATTGTAGTCTTTATTTTGAGAATCGTGAAGAACGACACCGATGTCGGATTTTGAAGTATTGCTATAATTGTTCCTCTTCCATGTCGCAAGACGATTTGCAATTTGAAACGCTTTTTGTCTTTCCCAAAGCATCTTTGTTCCACCGTCATTAACTTGCGTCCAATACAGAAAGAAGTTATTAAGAATATCACTACCATATTTAGGGAGATACTTTTTGAGTTTGTTTTTAAACACTTCCTTTCTTTCTTCAATAGACTCTGCGGTTTTATTTTTTGGCGGAACAACCTTATACCCCATTTCTTCTAAAATGGCAATCCATCTTGCTCGTTCTGATTCTGTTGGGTAGCCATTTCTTTTTTCTTGTCCTTCTTGCATAATATTTCCTCCATATATAAGTCCGTTTTGGTTTTTTCGATTCCTATTCCAGATTTAACAAAATTAAATCCGTCTATTGCAAAACCAAATGAATAAACGGAAATTTCATTTATTTCACCAAAACCATATTGAGGCTTTCTGTTTATCACATGCGGGAGAAACATAAAATTGTTGGTTTCCTCAAAAGCCTCTCCTATTACAATAACCTTTATGTCATATTGCTTAAATTTACGATGCGACATGTATGATTGAATAGCATAGGCATATCGTATAGCTTGCAACAACGCCTCACAACCGAATTTTTCTCTTTTTAACTCTATAATGTTAATTCGCAGCAAAGAATCATGTCTCATATTATTTGAAAAGTGTTTTCTCGTTACAAATATTAAGTCAGACCTTCCTGCCTCTTCACCTAAATTAGTCTGCCTAAATCTTCGCAAGATTCCTTCCTCAACAATATCAGATAATCCATGTTGACATAACTGTTTATCGGTAGCGTCATATATGGCATCTTCCAATTCTTTTTCTAATATTTTCATCACAAATACTTTTGACTATTCTGAATATCATGCTGCATGTGAAGCAATGCGATATACTCGTCAGAGGAAGGAAAGTCAAATCCTGCCTCCTCTTTAGCCCAAGAACGAAACGAATCAATACTCTTGCTCATTTCGTCCTGCGTAAGGTCGGCAGAGGAACGTAGGTAAGTGTAAATC
>ERZ808252.585-NODE-585-length-34165-cov-39.782058_pt1 | contig 34165 bp, 27 predicted proteins | sample MGYA00521242_ERZ808252 | MGnify/ENA primary metagenome ERZ808252 (study PRJEB31516, sample SAMN03275581) | gut metagenome | biome: mammalia-associated habitat; material: feces | host: Papio cynocephalus | place: Kenya | collected 2012-08-07 ...
GCGAAAAGTTTGCTGCGCTCCAAGTTATGCCTAACATTAATTCAGTGAACACTAAGTAGGGTTTGCTAAAGAAAAAAATCCTTGTTCGTAAAATAAATTCCGCCGAATGGGGCGAGTTTCTCAGAATTTATGCATAACTTTGCCATGTGTCAGATACCCCTTATTTGAGTTTTCACAGCACTAAGGTAAGAGAATTTTCTGACGTACGAATGCGTTGGACAACTTATTGTTATCAAACGACTTGCTTTTATACAAAATTAAAATGTTTGCTAATTTAATGTTAAACACATATAACTGAATTTTAATAAATTTCATACACAAGTAATGTGGCGTACTGTTGGCAGGATGGGATAGTCAATAATTGTTATCTTGGCACAACGTACAAGAACAAGTATGTAAAATATGAAGCGCAGGAGAAACCAGATAGGAAACAGAAAATATCATGTTTTTACGGTGATGGCTGTCGCTGTCATTACACTGTTTTCCGTTGTATTGGACAAGGTGGTGGGCGATGGATCAGCTGACAGACATCAGCCATTAGTGTCAAAGAGCTCCCATGTTAGGACGGACAGTCTGTTGATGGTGAATGAAGTGGGAGGGCAGACATCGTGGGGCAGTGAGCCATGTCTGGTGCTCCACCGTGTCGGCTACGAGGCTGGCTACAGTTCCGTCCGCCGCATTCCCCGGTGGGTAGCCTGGAGCCTAACTGCCAGTCACACAAGGGGGGCTTTTTCGCGAAAGGGAATAGACTTTCAAGAGGATGTCGATGTGCCAGAGCCAAGGGCCACCGACAGGGACTATTACCGCTCGGGCTATGACCGTGGTCACATGTGCCCATCAGCAGACAACAGGTGGAGCGAGGAGGCGCAGCGGCAGTCGTTTTTGTTTACCAACATCTGTCCGCAGGCACAAGGGCTGAACGCTGGTGACTGGAATGAGATGGAGCAACAGTGCCGAATATGGGCCAGGCAATATGGTACACTGTATATCGTCTGCGGACCCATTCTTTACAAGGGGCGGCACAAGACCATTGGGAAGAACAGGGTGACTGTGCCCGAGGCTTTCTATAAGGTAATACTGCGCATCACCCCCAATCCACACGCCATCGGATTTGTTTGCAAGAACAAGGGCGGCAACCATCCCAAGGGTGACTATGTGAGCACTGTTGACGAGGTTGAGCGTATCACAGGGCTTGACTTCTTCGCTGCGCTACCCGATGACATAGAGCAACGCGTAGAAACCTCGGCAGACCTCTGTGCGTGGTAGTACATGCGGCTAAAGCCCTCTCAGGGCTGCCAGCAGTTCATTGTTCTCACTCTTTGTGCCTATGGTTATCCGAAGACAGTCATGGCAGAGCGCCACCTTTGTCCTGTTTCTCACGATAATGCCCCTATTCACCAAATAGTCATATACGGCTTGGGCGTTAGTGACTCTGACAAGGAAGAAATTGGCTTCGGAAGGGAACACTTTCTGACAAATGGGCAGAAGTCTGAATGCCTCCATCATCCTGTCGCGCTCCTGGATTAACATTCTGACCCACTTGTCAACCTCATAGGGGTCACTTAGGGCTCGCAGCGCCTGCTGCTGGGTCAGCCCGCTAACATTATACGGATATTTCACCCTGTTGAAAATGTCAATGATTTCTTTTGAGGCAAAAGCCATTCCCATGCGGATGGAGGCGCAGCCCCAAGCCTTGCTCATCGTGTTGAGAATGATGAGGTTGGGGTGGAATGACAACTCATGGCGCAGACTCTTCACGGTCGAGAAATCACTGTAAGCCTCGTCAACGACCACAAGGCCGTCAAAGCGGTCTGTGACCTTAAGCATCTCCTCGCGACAGAGCGCATTGCCAGTTGGGTTGTTCGGGCTGCACAGCCAGACAATCTTTGTGTTACTGTCGCAGGCGGCGAGTATCCTTTCTGCATCAATGTCAAAATGCTCGTCAAGCAGCACGGGCCTGTATTCAACATCGTTGATGTCGGCACACACTCTGTACATGCCGTATGTGGGTTCAATGGCCACCACATTGTCTGTGCCCGGACATGTAAAACAGCGATAGGACAGATCAATGGCTTCGTCGCTGCCATTACCCACAAAAATTTGTCCGGCCTCTACGCCCTTGATTCTGGCAACTGCCTTTTTCACCTCGGTCTGCAGAGGGTCTGGATAGCGGTTGAACGGTTTGTTATAGGGGCTCTCGTTGGCATCGAGAAACACCTTGGCCACTTTTCCGCTGTACTCGTTTCTCGCGCTACTGTAAGGTTGCAACCTCCATATATTCTTGCGTGTTAGTTCTTGCAATGGTCTCATAGTGCTTTTTGAGTGATAAATATGTGTGCAGGTAACTCCCTGCTTTTCTGGATGCGCAATTTACCTTGCCTTTTCCATTCTGATGGTCATGGCCCTTTGGTGGGCGGCAAGCGATTCGGCCTCAGCCATGGCTGCCACAGCAGGGCCAATGCGCCGCACCCCCTCAGCGGTTAGATGCTGAAAGGTGATTTTGCGGCTGTAGCTGTCCAGGTTCACTCCGCTGTATGCCATGGCATAACCATGGGTGGGCAGCGTGTGGTTTGTTCCGCTGGCGTAATCGCCTGCACTCTCACAGGCATAGGGCCCGAGAAACACACTTCCGGCATTGGTCACCAGTCCTGCCATCTCCTCGTAGTTGACTGTCTGTATGATAAGGTGCTCGGGAGCATAGAGGTTGGCTAGATCAATGGCATCCTGACTGTTGCCAACAAGGATAAGCCTGCTGTTGTCAAGAGCCTTGGCTGCAGTCTCCCGGCGTGGCAGAGCCTTGAGTTGCCGATCTGTCTCAGTGATGACTTGTCTGATTAACCGCTCGCTGGTGGTGATGAGTATCACCTGCGAGTCGGCACCATGCTCGGCCTGCGAAAGCAGGTCGGCCGCCACAAAGTCGGCGCGCGCGCTGTCATCGGCAATCACGCAAACCTCAGACGGCCCTGCGGGCATGTCAATGGCCACATCGTGCAGACTGACCTGCTGCTTGGCAGCCATTACATATTGGTTGCCAGGGCCGAATATCTTGCTAACCTTAGGTATGCTCTCTGTTCCATAGGCCATTGCACCGATGGCTTGCACGCCCCCGGCTTTGAACAGTTTTCTGACACCGGCCACCCTGGCAGCATAGAGAATGGCAGGGTTGACAGTTCCGTCTGGTGAAGGTGGAGTGCACAGAACAATTTCCGCGCATCCGGCTATCCTTGCCGGAGTGGCAAGCATCAGAACTGTGCTGAACAGGGGGGCCGTTCCGCCTGGGACATAAAGTCCAACGCAGCCGATTGGCACGCTTTTCTGCCAGCAAGTCACACCGGGCTGTGTCTCAATCTTGCGCCCCTCAAACAGCTGTGCCTGATGAAAGGCGCTAATGTTATTGTGGGCCAAGCGAATAGCATCCTTTAGTTTTTTCGGAACCATCGTTTCCGCATGACTAAACTCGCTCTCTGTCACGCCAAGCCCTTTCAGTTTCACGTGGTCAAACTGCTCTTCATACTTCTTGACGGCCGCATCACCCTTAGCTCTGACACTGGCCAGCACAGCAGAAACAGTGTCGTTGAGCTGTGACGCATCCAAGTGTGGGCGACGCACCAGGCGATGCCATTCTTCACGTCGGGGATATCTGATTGTTTCCATGTTGCCCAGGCTTAACAGGTGTTCAGGGATGACATATATTATTTGGAGGATACCTGTCAGAGAATCATCTTCTCAATGGGAGTGACAAGGATGCCCTGCGCTCCAAGCCCTTTCAGTTTGCCGATGATTTCCCAAAAGCGTTTTTGGTCAAGTACGGTGTGAACCGAGCACCAGTCGTGGTCGGCCAGTGGAGTGATGGTGGGACTCTTCAGTCCTGGCAGCACACTGATGACATTCTCAAGCCGACCCTTGGGAACGTTCATGCGCACATACTTCTTGCCATCGGCATTGCGCACAGCTTCAAAGCGGAACAGCAACTCTTGCAGCGTTTCCCGCTTGTCCTTCCCCATCAGTCTGTTGCCAATGAGCAGGGCCTCGCTCTGCATCACTACCGCCACCTCCTTTAGGTTGTTGCTGACCAGAGTGGAGCCACTGCTCACAATGTCAAAGATACCGTCGGCCATACCTATTCCTGGAGAAATCTCAACGCTGCCATTTATTACATGAATGTCGGCTTTTACACCGTTCTCGGACATAAAGCGCTGCAAAATGTTCGGGTATGACGTAGCAATCTTCTTGCCGTTGAACCATGACAGCCCTGGGTATTCGATGTCTTTGGGTACGGCCAGGGACAATCGGCACAGGCTGAAGCCAAGGCGTGAGACAACGTCCACGTCCTCGCCGCGCTCGGCATATTCGTTTTCTCCCACAACCCCAATGTCGGCCACGCCGCCGGCCACGCATTGCGGTATATCATCGTCACGGAGATAGAGTACCTCCAGCGGAAAGTCGGAGGACTGCACTAGCAGTTTTCTCTTGCCAGAGCTGACCTTGATGTCAGCCTCACCAAGCAGGCTCATCGTATCTTCAAACAGGCGCCCCTTAGACTGTACGGCGATTCTTAACATTTACTATCGTAGTTTATTGATTCTTTAAAAAGTTTTGCAAAATTACAGAAAAGGCGGCAATTACGCAAGAAATTGTGTACTTTTGCAGCCAAATTGTAATCGAACAGATGAAAACAAGGATTTTTTATGTCATCCCTGTGCTTCTACTGGCAATGGGATGCCATAAGAAAAGAACAACACATATGGTCACTCCCTGGGGGGAGATTAGCGATTCCATCTCCAATGGCGAAACGTTTGACCTGGGCCAGATACAGGGAAACGGCGAGCTGATTATGCTCACCATGAGCGGGCCGTCCACCTGCTTTGATTACAAGGGGAAAAAACTTGGAACTGACTATATGCTCTGTCGAAAGTTTTCTGACAGAATTGGAGTTGGTGTCAGGGTTGAGATTTGCCGTGACACCATGGAGATGTTGGAGCGGCTGAAAAAGGGTGATGGCGATATCGTAGCATTCCCCGTGCCACGTTCAATGATAAAGGGTGATACTGCGCTCGTGTTCAGTGGCGCTCGTGTAGACTCACTGCAACAAGGGTGGGTGACCTGTGCAGACAAGCCGAAGCTGATTGCCGCACTCAACGAGTGGTTTCGTCCATCGATGGTTGGCGAAGTCAGACAGGAGGAGCAGTTCTTGTTGAGCGCACGGAGTGTTCGCCGCCATGTATTCTCTCCCATGCTCAGCCGGAGCCGGGGCATCATCTCTCGCTACGACCATCTGTTTATGACCTATGGTATGGCTATCCGCTGGGACTGGCGGCTATTAGCCGCCCAGTGTTATCAAGAGTCTACGTTCGACCCACGTGCCAGGTCGTGGGCCGGCGCATGCGGACTGATGCAGATTATGCCTGCCACGGCCGACCTGCTTGGCCTTCCATTCGCCAGGATTTATGACCCGGAGAGTAATATTGCTGCTGCTACCAAATATCTGGCCATGCTTGAGAGCAAGTTTGATGACATCCGTCTGCGTTCGGAACGAATCAAGTTCGTCCTGGCATGCTATAATGGAGGCTACAACCACATCCGTGATGCCATGGCACTGGCACGCAAAAACGGCAGGAACACGCAGCGGTGGAATGAAGTGTCCAAGTATGTCATGTTGCTCAGCGACCCAAGATATTATAACGACCCGGTAGTTCGCTACGGTTATATGCGCGGGCACGAGACGGTTGGTTATGTTGAGCGCATTCACCAGCGCTGGCACAATTACAGGAGTGCACGTAGGCGAGCCACTCGACGGTGAAAGTATGTTCAACCGTAATCGGTCATTAGATTTGTTTCAGGTTACTGTTAGTTTCGGCTTAATGTAAAAGAGCCGTGTCAACCTCTGTTCTGAGTGTCAGCGCGGCTCTTTTTCTCATGTGCTTGCGAGCGAGGTCTGCGTTTGGGTTGAAGCGCACTCAGACCGCCAGCTTTCTGTCTGTATTTGTTGCCTTATCCCCTTTTAAGGGCTGCAATAGTTTCTTTCAAGGCTGCTATCTTTTCCTTGCTGTCACTCTGCTTCTTACGCTCCATGGCCACCACGTTTTCTGGCGCATGGGCCACGAACTTCTCGTTGCCGAGCTTCCGCTCAACAGAGGCTAGAAACTGCTCCAAATGCAGCAACTGGGCCTCAGCCTTGGCAATTTCTCCATCCACGTCAACCAGATGGCCAAGGGGTATGGCAAACTCGTCTGTACCAACCATAAAGGCTGATGCACTCGCTTCCTTGTACTGTACGATATGTATGGCACTGAGGTTGGCCATCTTCACAATCACACTCTCGTAAGCAGCGAAATGGTTGGAACCTACGATCTGAAGTTCAAGAGGCTCTTTTTGGGCTATGTTCTTCTGATTACGCACCATGCGGACACCGCTAACAATCTGCTTCACGCTTTCAATGTCGGCGATAAGCCTTTCGTCACCTGTCGTTGGGGCGGGCACCTCCAGTTTGTCGTGCATGATGGACTCACCGTCCTTGCGGTCGTAGATGTGCTGCCATAATTCCTCTGTAATAAAAGGCATGAATGGGTGGAGCATCTTGAGCAGCACTTCAAAATAATGAAGAGTTGCATCATAAGTGGCACTGTCGATAGGAGAGCCATAGGCTGGCTTGACCATCTCCAGGTACCAGCTTGAGAACTCGTCCCAGAAAAGTTTGTAAACAGCCATAAGTGCTTCTGAGATGCGGTATTTCCTGAAGAGGTCGTCCACCTCGGCACTGGTTTTGCGCAATTTTGCCTCAAACCACTTCACGGCAATGGTACAAGCCTCTGGCTGCGGTGCTCTTGTCGCTTTCCAGCCCTCAACAAGACGGAAGGCATTCCATATTTTGTTGTTGAAGTTGCGCCCCTGCTCACACAGACTCTCGTCAAACAGAATGTCGTTGCCTGCGGGGGCAGCCAGCATCATGCCCATACGCACGCCGTCGGCACCATACTTGTCAATGAGCTGCAACGGATCGGGAGAGTTACCAAGGCTCTTTGACATCTTGCGGCCAAGTTTGTCGCGCACAATGCCCGTGAAATAAACATGTTTGAAAGGCTTTTGCCCGCGATACTCATAGCCGGCCATAATCATGCGGGCAACCCAGAAGAAAATGATATCGGGGCCTGTCACCAAATCGCTAGTTGGATAGTAATATCTGATTTCCTCGTTGTCCGGGTGCTCTATGCCGTCAAAGAGTGAGATAGGCCAGAGCCACGACGAGAACCAGGTGTCAAGGCAGTCGCTGTCCTGCTCCAAGTCACCGGGTGTGAGTTCCGGACGCTTCTGCCGGGCCAGTTCCAAAGCCTCGTGGGCAGTCTCGGCCACCACAAAGTCGCGCTTACCATCAGCATCAGCAAAATAGTAGGCTGGTATGCGGTGCCCCCACCACAGCTGGCGGCTGATACACCAGTCTTTGATGTTCTCCAGCCAGTGACGGTAGGTGTTCTTGTACTTTGCGGGGTAGAATTGGATGTCATCATTCATCACGGGGGGGAGTGCCTCATCGGCAAAATGTTGCATGGAGAGGAACCACTGGGTGGAGAGTTTCGGCTCTATGGGCACGTTTGTGCGCTCTGAGAATCCCACCTTATTGTTATAGTCCTCAATCTTCTCCATCAGTCCAGCTGCCTTGAGGTCATTGGCAATCTTGGCACGCACATCCATGCGGTCCATTCCCACATACATTCCAGCTGCATCGCTGATGGTTCCGTTGTCGTTGAAGATGTCAATAGTTTGTAGGTCGTGCTTCAGTCCAAGTGCATGGTCATTGATGTCATGGGCGGGAGTAACCTTCAGACAGCCTGTGCCGAATTCAATGTCCACATAGTCGTCTTCAATAACTGGAATCTCACGGCCCACCAGTGGCACTGTTACGTGCTTGCCCCTGAGCCAGGTGTTTTTCACATCGTTGGGGTTGATGCACATTGCAGTGTCTCCCATGATGGTCTCGGGGCGGGTGGTGGCCACCACGGCATAATAGCCCAGGCTGTCCTTATGCATCACATTGCCCTCATCCACCTGCTGGCAGTCGCTCTCCACAACCCGGTATTTCAGATAGTAGAGCTTGGAATGCACGTCCTTGTAAATAACCTCTTCGTCAGAGAGTGCCGTCTGCGCCTTGGGGTCCCAGTTGACCATGCGTGCCCCCCGGTATATCAGCCCTTTCCTGTACAGGTCGCAGAACACATGGATGACTGCTCTTGAGCGAGTGTCATCCATGGTAAAGGCCGTTCGATCCCAGTCGCAGCTTGCCCCGAGTCTGCGGAGTTGCTTGAGGATGATGCCGCCATGCTCGTGCGTCCATTCCCAGGCATATTTAAGAAACTCGTCGCGGCTGAGGTCTGTCTTTCTGATGCCCTGCTGCGCCAGACGGTTTACCACCTTGGCCTCGGTGGCAATGGAGGCGTGGTCAGTTCCTGGTACCCAGCAGGCATTCTTTCCCTCCATCCTGGCGCGACGTACCAAAATGTCCTGGATGGTGTTGTTGAGCATATGGCCCATATGGAGCACTCCGGTCACGTTGGGCGGAGGGATCACGATGGTATAGGGCTCGCGTCCATCTGGCTTGCTGCTGAAGAGTTTGTGGTCAAGCCAGTATTGATACCATTTGGACTCCACCTGCTGCGGATTGTATTTGCTTGCTATTTCCATAGGATAATTCAGTCCTTTGCGTTTTGTTCGTGTCGTTTCTTCTTTTTCCTTGCTGCTTTGCTGAAATCACATGGCGAAGGCATTGAAGCCACCATCAACAACAGCCACTGTTCCTGTTACAAACTTGGCAGCGTCACTCATCAGATAGTGGATAGTTCCGCAGAGTTCCTCTGGCACTCCCATGCGGCCGAACGGTGTCTGACGAATAACATCCAGTCCGCGCTGAGTATAGCTTCCATCCGGATTGGTGAGCAAGGCGCGGTTCTGATCGGTGATAAAGAAGCCAGGAGCGATGGCATTAACACGGATGCCCTCGCCAAACTTCTTGGCACACTCGGTAGCCATATAGGCAGTGAAGTTGCTAATGCCGGCCTTTGCAGCAGCATAGCCGCACACTCGGGTCATTGGCCGGAAGGCGGCCATGCTTGAGAAATTGATAACAGCGCCATTGCCCTGGCTAACCATGGGACGGAGGAATATTTGTGTGGGTATGACCGTTCCGGTGAGGTTAAGGTTGAGCACACGCTCAAACTGTTCGCTGTCCAGGTCGAAGAATGTCTGGTCAGGGGCTATTGTGGCACCTTTCATGTTGCCACCTGCAGCATTGAGCAATGTGTCAATGCGTCCATACTTTGCCACAATGTCATCGCAGTTCTTCTGCACCATCTCCTTGTCCATCACATCCGTCTTCATAAATTCGCACACACCACCATTGGCTGTGATGTCGCTGACAATTCGATGTCCAACATCTTCCTTTCGGCCGAGGATTATCACTTTGGCGCCATTGCTTGCCAGATATTTTGCGATGGTGCGCCCAAGCACACCCGTGCCGCCGGTGATGACAGTCACATTACCGTTGATGTCAAATAGACTCTGCATAATCTTGATTTTTAAGTTACATTTTCTGTTAATGATAAGGATGGGAAAGATTCAGTCTCTCATTCCTCAAAGAAGCCGGGTTGACGGTATGGGATTCCCAGTTCGCGGTCGACGGTGGCCAAGATGCCTTGTACCTGCCCCATGGCAAACATTCGCCCCAAAAAGGAGTAGCCGGCATTGTACCCCCGGTTCTCGTCGCCGAGCATAGTCATGCCATGATCTACACGCATGGGGAGTGCGGGGTTGGACTGCTCGAAGATACGCGCCAGCTCGATGAGGTCGGCACGCCCGCCCAGATGACTGGCTTCGGTGAAGTCGCCGTTTGGAAAGACGTGGCATGAACGAAGGTGGACAAACCATGTGCGGCTGGCATACTTGCGCGCCAGTGCCACCACGTCATTATGCGCTCCGGCAGACAGCGAGCCAGCGCAGAAAGTGAGTCCGTTGTGGGGATTGTCCACCGCATGGAGGAACCAATCGATATCCTCGTCGCAGGTTACGATGCGCGGCAGACCAAGAATGGGAAAAGGTGGGTCGTCGGGATGCACGCACATATTCATGTCATATTCTTCGCAGGTGGGCATGATGGCCGACAAAAAGTAACGCATATTCTCACGAAGTTGTTCCTTTGTGATGCCCTTGTAGAGCCCGAGCAATTTTCTGAACAGTTCAACAGGGTGTTTGTCACCCTCCTTAATGTTGCCGCTCACAAAGCCCTGCGTCTTCACAATGATATTCTCTACCAGCCGGTGGTCGTCCTCATGTGTCATGGTCTCTTTCAGCTTGTCCACTTCCTTGAGTGTCTTGTCTGGCCAGTCTGCCTCCGCATTCTCGCGTTTAAGGATATGAATGTCAAAATAGGCAAACTGTGCGTGAGAGAAATACAGGTTGGTCGTACCGTTGGGGTTTGGGTGGCTCAAGTCTGTGCGCGCCCAGTCCAGCACAGGCATAAAGTTATAGCAGATAGTGTGGATGCCCTCTTGCGACAGGTTGCGCAGGCTCTGCTTATAGTTGTCTATCAGCCGGTCGCGTTCGGGACCGCCATATTTGATACTCTCGCTTACAGGAAGGCTTTCAACCACCGACCACTTCATGCCGTATCCCTCAATGTACTGACGCAAGTCACGGATACGTTCCCTTGTCCACACTTCGCCGTTGGGTACGTCATGAAGGGCAGTGACGATACCCTCCACACCAATTTCTTTGAGCATGGCCAGCGTTATCTTGTCGTTTTTGCCAAACCATCTCCATGTTCTTTCCATAACGATACAGTCTTTATTCTTTATATAGTTTTAATAGCTTCTTGCAATTATCACGCGGCACTTGCCCGGTTTGCCACTCACCATATCCACTCCCGGTGTCTGCTCATAGGCAAAGGGCACGCAGCGTATAGTGGCCTGTGTCTCCTCCTTGATTTTTGCCTCTGTTTCGGGTGTGCCGTCCCAGTGGCACAGAAAGAAGCCGCCGTCTTTAATCCTGGTCTTGAATTCCTCGTAGTCATCGCAATCGTAAACATGCTCGTCACGGAACTTGCGCGCTTTCTCAAATATGTTGTTTTGTATGTCCTTCAGAAGTTTCTCAACGTATTCTACAATGCCATTCACAGGCACAGTCTCTTTTTCAAGTGTGTCACGGCGCATTACCTCAAGTGTTCCATTCTCCAAGTCGCGTCCGCCCATCACCAAGCGTACAGGCACCCCCTTGAGCTCATAGTCGGCAAACTTGAATCCCGGCCGCTTGTTGTCCGCATTGTCATACTTTACGCTGATACCGGCCTTGCGTAGGCTGTCAATGACAGGGGCCAGGCGGTCGTCGATGGCGCGCATTTGGTCTGCACCCTTGGAAATGGGAATGATCACCACTTGGATTGGGGCGAGACGGGGCGGCAATACCAGCCCGTTGTCGTCAGAGTGAGTCATGATGAGCGCACCTATCAGCCTGGTTGACACCCCCCATGAAGTGGCCCACACGTATTCGGGCTTGTTGTCCTTGTTCAAGAATGTCACGCCAAAGGCCTTGGCGAAATTCTGTCCGAGAAAATGGCTTGTTCCACTTTGCAGAGCCTTTCCGTCCTGCATCATGGCCTCGATAGTATAGGTGTCAAGCGCTCCTGCAAAGCGCTCTGTCTCGCTCTTTACACCCTGGAGTACGGGCACCGCCATCCAGTTTTCGGCAAAGTTTGCATAAACTTTCAACATCTTCTGTGCCTCAGCCTCGGCCTCCTCGCGTGTGGCGTGTGCTGTGTGCCCCTCCTGCCACAGGAACTCACTGGTGCGCAGGAATGGGCGTGTTCGCATCTCCCAGCGCATCACGTTGCACCATTGATTGCACATCAGCGGCAGGTCGCGCCACGAGTGAATCCAGTTCTTGTATGTGTTCCATATGATGGTCTCCGATGTGGGGCGCACAACCAGTTCCTCCTCCAGCTTGGCGGATGGGTCTACCTCGACACCGCTCTTGTCCTCCTTGGCCCTGAGGCGGTAGTGCGTCACTACAGCACATTCCTTGGCAAAACCCTCAACATGCTCAGCTTCTCGCGACAAGAATGACTTGGGAATCAGTAGCGGAAAATACGCATTCTGCACGCCTGTCTCCTTGAACATGGTGTCAAGCTGGTGCTGCATCTTTTCCCAGATGGCATAACCGTAGGGCTTAATAACCATACAGCCACGAACGGCTGACTGTTCAGCCAAATCGGCTTTCACTACCAAATCGTTATACCACTGGCTGTAATTGTCTGCTCGTTTTGTCAATTCTTTCAGTTCTTTTGCCATAATGCAATCTTTATTTCTCTAAAATTTTGATTGCAAAAGTACAAAAAAACTTTTGAAAGGGTGTAACATTTAAATAAATAGATTAACTTTGCAGACTGAAAAATAATAAAAAAAAAGCAACAGACAATGAAAAAGGTAAAAGTATTTTCTATCATCCTCTGCCTCGGTATTATTCTGGCAGGTTGTAACAACACACAAAAGGGTGCCGCTATCGGTACTGGCGGTGGAGCCTTGCTTGGTGCAATTGTTGGCAAATTAGCAGGTAATGCAGGTATCGGCGCAGCTGTCGGCGCAGCTGTCGGCGCAGGTGCCGGAGCCATCATTGGCAAGAAAATGGACAAGGCCAAGGCTGAGGCCGAGGCAGTGCGCAACGCCCAGGTGCAGAGCGTTACTGATGCAAACGGTTTGCAGGCCGTGAAGGTGACTTTCGACTCTGGCATTCTCTTTGCAACAGGTTCGTCCACATTGGCTGCCAATGCCAAGAGCTCGCTGCAGCAGTTCTCGCAGGTGCTGAAGAACAACAGTGGCTGTGACGTGTCAATCCAGGGATACACCGACAACCAGGGTTGGAAGAACTGCACAGCAGAGCAAAGTATCCAGAAAAATAAAGATCTTTCCTATAACCGTGCAAATGCTGTAGCCTCATACTTGAAGAGTCTCGGTGTGTCCGCCTCTCAGATTAAGAGCGTTGAGGGCTTCGGCCAGGACAGTCCCGTGGCTGACAACTCAACCAAGGCCGGCCAGGCTCAGAACCGTCGTGTCGAGGTTTACCTGTATGCCAGCAAGGATATGATCAAACAAGCTGAGGCAGAGGCTTCCAAGTAATATGTGAGCGAGTAAAGATTACAGATGTATTTGCGTCTAACAAAAGCGTTAAGGTGGATGGTGGCAGCCTTTCTTGGCTCCACCATCCTTTCTGTTGTGGCCCTACGTTTCCTGCCTGTCTATTTCACGCCGCTGATGTTCATCCGTCTGTTTCAGCAGGCAAAAGATGGCAGGGTGCTCACGCTGCACCACCACTGGGTGCCACTCAGAGACATGTCCCCCTATCTGCCCCAGGCGGTAATTGCCAGCGAGGACCAACGCTTTATGAAGCACCACGGCTTCGATTTCCACGCCATAGAGAACGCGGTGCGAAGCAATGCGTCACACTCAAAGCGTAAACTTGGTGCCAGCACCATAAGCCAACAAACGGCTAAGAACGTTTTCCTGTGGCCAGGGCGTACATGGCTGCGCAAGGGACTTGAGACTTATTTCACAGTATTGATAGAGTTAATGTGGAGCAAGGAACGCATCATGGAGGTTTACCTCAATTCCATTGAGATGGGGGAGGGAATCTACGGTGCCGATGCTGTGGCCGAGTGGCATTTCGGTTGCTCGGCCCATAAGTTGGCAAAAGGACAATGCGCCCTTATCGCGGCCTCGCTGCCAAATCCGCGCAGGTTTAACTCTGCACACCCCAGTTCCTACCTTATCAAGCGAAAGGGCCAGATTCTCCGGGAAATGGAATACATAGCGCGCACTGCTCAGTAAACCGCCCCCTGTACACACCTCGCTTCTTGTAACCATCTCCCTCTTGCAGAGTGGTTTTTTTTGTGCCAATCAGGTTCTGCGGTTTGTCTGTAAAGTCGTGCAGCATTGTGAGACAGGGTTCCCATATAATCTCCAAACTGTGTTGTAACACCATTGTAACATTATCGTAATTGTTGTGTCGTATATTTATCGGGTTTATGTCATAAATTTGCACAAAAATAATCAAAGTAGAAATGAAAGATAAGAAGAAGGTGATTCTGCGTCTGCTGAGTAAGATGATTGTGCATGGTGACGAGTTGGAAGGGCATGCACAGTCAAGCATCTTGCCCACACGGCTTTCTCTGACTGCTGCAACCTGAAGACTTTACTTGTTCCACCAGTTATACAGAGGAAAGTTTCTGCAAACAACTTCATATCACTTCAGACAGCGGCATATATGTGCTTTCCGCTACCAGTGCGTAATTCATAACAAAAATATATAAATATTAATAGTTTCATTTTCTGTTCCATACTATTTATGGCTAAATTGACAAAACAATTGACATACGTTGAGCGTGACATCAGCTGGATGTACTTCAACCACCGCATACTTCAAGAGGCTGAGAAACCGCAGGTGCCGCTGCTTGAGCGTCTGTCCTTTCTTGGCATTTACAGCAACAATCTTGACGAGTTCTTCCGCGTGCGCGTGGCATCGCTTAACAGACTTGCCGACAATGACACGCTGCCAGACAAGCAACGTAAGAAGTTCAAGCAGACACTGAAAGCCATCAACCGTCTCAATGAGGAATACTCGGCAGAATACTCTAAGGCGATAAGTGCAGTTTTCGCCAAACTTGAGGAACACCACATACGTCTCATTCGCGAGACACAACTCGGTGACGAACAGAAACAGTACCTTAAGCGCTTATATTACGACTGTCTGAACGGTTCCACCAATCCCATCTGGCTCTCTGCTATCGACGATTTCAACACGCTTGAGGACAACCGTATCTATCTTGTTGTAAAGAAGACACACATAGGCGATGACCACAAGGTGAAATATGCCGTCATCAAGGTGCCCGACCGCTTCTTCGGCCGCTTTCTCAAGTTGCCTTCAAGCGATGGCTACGATAACATAATGTATCTTGATGATGTAATTCGCTTCTGTCTCCCTCTTATTTTCATTGGTACAAAGCCGTCTGTCTACGAGGCTTATTCCTTTAAATTTACGAAAGATGCAGAGATGGAGGTGGACAACGAGGCCGATTGTGGGGCTATGGAGAAGATTGCCATTGGTGTCAACTCGCGCAAGCGCGGTGAGCCGATACGTGTAATCTACGACAAGAATATGTCACGCGACATGCAAAAGCGCGTCTTCGACCGTCTTGACGTGCACGAACTTGACACGTCGCTTGCTGGCGGGCGCTATCAGAACCACCGCGATCTCATGTCATTTCCTGACTGCGGACATTCCGAGCTGAAATATGAAAACTGGCAGCCTATCTTGAAGCCTGAGTTTCTCGCCGAGGAGTCCCTTCTTGACCAAATACGCCGCAAGGATCGCTTCATACACGTGCCCTATCATTCTTTTGATGCCTACATACGTCTCTTACGTGAAGCTGCGTTACGTCCTAGCGTTAAGGAGATAAAGACCACGCTTTATCGCCTTGCGAAAGACTCCAAGGTTGTCAAGGCATTAATCTGTGCAGCACGCAACGGCAAGAAGGTGACGGCCGTTGTCGAACTCTTGGCACGCTTTGACGAGGAGAGTAACATTAAATGGAGCAAACGTATGCAGGAAGAGGGCATCAACGTCATATTCGGTGTTGAGGGGCTGAAAGTCCATTCCAAACTCCTGCATGTAAAGACGACAAAGGGTGACATTGCCTGTGTCGGCACCGGCAATTTCCATGAAGGCAATGCACGTGTCTACACTGATTATCTCATGATGACCGCCCGTAAGGGCATTGTCACAGAGGTGGCAAAGGTATTTGACTTCATTGACCGTCCGTTTGCGCCAATGCGCTTCAAAGAACTTCTTGTCTCGCCGAATTCCATGAAGACGCGCATCATCAGACTCTTTGACATGGAAATAAAGAACGCGCAGGAGGGGAAACCGGCATGGGTGAAAATTAAAATAAACCACATCACCGACCCAGATATTGTGAAAAAGATGTATGCAGCGTCGCGTGCCGGTGTACGCATAGACGCCCTTGTACGTGGCAACTGCTCCCTTGTGCCCGGTATTTCCGGTGTCAGCGAAAACATACGTGCAGTAGGTATCATTGACCGTTATCTTGAACACTCACGTATATTGATTTTCTGCAATAACAACCGTCCGCGTTATTTCATCGGCTCTGCTGACTGGATGCCGCGCAATCTTGTTGGGCGCATCGAGGTGATGGCGCCTGTCTATGATGAAGACCTTAAACGTGACCTTATGCGCACTGTAGAGTTCGGATTGCGTGACACTACAAATGGGCGCATCGTGGATGGGCACGGAATAAATGAGATACAGCCAGTGGCGGAGGGTGAAAAGCCATTTCGCTCGCAGGAGGAGTTGCACAAGGCGTATAACGAACAGCAACTTATCCGGAAGACAAGCCTTTAATTTTATTTTCAATAAATTAAATATATGAACATAGCAGCTATAGACATTGGCTCTAACGGGGCCCGACTACTTATAAAGAGTTTTGATGGCGATGCACAGGCAGCCTCGTGTATAAAGAAGTTGCTCTTTGTCCGTATCCCTTTGCGCCTTGGCAAGGACGTGTTCACACTTGGCAAGATTTCCAAGGAGCGTCATCGCATGATGATGCATATGATGAAAGGGTTCAAGCAGTTTATGCTATTATATAATGTCGAGTACTTCCGTGCCTGTGCGACATCTGCCATGCGTGATGCTGTGAATGGCAAAAAAGTTATGAAGCGCATTGAGGAAGAGACGGGCATACATCTGGAGATTATTCCTGGTGCAGAGGAGGCGCAGCTTCTGTGTAACAACCTTGTTGAGAACACAGAGAGTGGAGTGGGCAACTTTGCTTATGTTGACGTGGGCGGCGGTTCCACCGAAATATCGCTCCTTCACAACGGCGTACTGGCAGAAAGTCACTCGTTTAACATCGGTACTCTGCGTATGCTTGCCGGAGCCGTTACACAGGAGGAGATGGATGCCATGTGCCGTATGCTTGAGAAATATGCCGAAGAGTTTCCTGGCACGAAGATAATCGGTTCCGGTGGCAACATCAACCGTCTATACAGGCTTGCAAAAATAAAGAGCGACTCTCGCGAACTGTCTGTGGTGACACTGAAGAAACTTTATGCCGAACTTGCACCGTTGTCCTTGGAGGAGCGAATGGAGAAATTTCGCTTGAAGGATGACCGTGCTGATGTAATCATACCCGCAGCCGAAATATTCATTCTTGTTGCAAAGTCGCTCAAGTGCACCAAGATTATAGTGCCAAACATATCGCTTGCAGACTCAATCGTTGATGGGATTTACCGTGAGAAATTCCACGAACAAGGTACTTGATACCCTTTGTCTTATAAATTCATCGATAGCACGCTTGCTGGCTTGCAGAATTTTGCTGGGCAAGAGAAAATTTTTCAATTTGTTTTTATCCTTAATCCCCAATCGGCCATAGGATTTCGCCAGAGGTTGCTGTCCGAATTGCCACTCAGAACGCACCGTTTGAACGGCCGGAACGCACCGTTTGAACGGCCGGAACGCACCGTTTGAACGATTGGAACGCACCGTTTGAACGGCCGGAACGCACCGTTTGAACGGCCGGAACGCACCGTTTGAACGGCTGGAACGAACCGTTTGTGATGACATAGGTGCGCTACTGGTGGAATTGTGTGGCACGGATAGAGTTGCCTCGATAACCAACAGAAATGATAGCGTCAAGATTATGGAACTTTGTCGGTTGCACCGTAATGGCCTGCATCAGAAAAACGGCCTAAGAAAAGTGGTCGATAAGTTTGCTGTTTCAGTTTTTATCTGTAAATTTGTAACGAAATAACTATTTGTCAAACTAAAACGGGAAAAATAAGAAACAGAAAAGAACAACGGAATGCTTATGCGTATGAGGGAATAGACGTGCCAAGCATGCGCCCTCCAATAGGGAATGAAAGTGACAGGGCGTTTGAACATCCTGTTATTTACCAACGTAAAATTGTGTTTCCGTTCATGAACTTAAAATAAAAGATATAGAGCTTCTGGCTCTTGTTCTCTCAAATCCGAATACCGCCAATATTCAACTACACGAGGACAAGTGGCATGAAAGTTCACACCTTAAAGGTGTGGGCTGTTCTGTGCTTGTTGTGTAGTGCGGTCACTTGGCGGTAACCGGGATATGAGACAGGTACTATGAACGGTTACACGCCTTTTTTAAATTCATTTTTCAATTCATTAAAAATTATTTTATGAAACAATTTATTACGGCAGCCATGGTTATGGCTTGCGTGGGCTTGCAAGCCCAGAACATAGGGAGTGATAGCAAGATTGTAATAGACAGCAACTATGGTTTGAGTTATATTCCTTCACAGTTTACAAAAGAAGGAAAAGCCCGGCTTTATACCTACTCTGATGGTGGGGATGAGAAAAATCCTTATATTGAAATTCTGGATGAGAACTTTGACAGGTTAAGAACTTGCAATATTCCATTAGAAGAGAAAGAAATTATATTATCCTACGATATTATCCAAGAACGGAAAGGAGAAGTGACAGTAACTGGATATGATATTTCTCAAGGATTTATTGATGATGTGTTTACTTCAACAGAAGATGCCTGTGCATACCTACTTGAACATGAGGACTATCAGGTGGATTCCGTTGGTGTATTAGGATATAATATCGTAGATAAATATGATAAAAAGATTTTACTTGAGAAAGGAAGCACACTTTTATTTAGTTTTAGTAATGATTATTATTTCAGCGAAGAAAAATATGGCCATCTATATCCCGATGAATTTTGGGCGTTGAACAAGAAAGGTAAACTTGTACTGGTTGAAGTAGATTATGATGAAAAATTTAATGGTGAATGGGAAGAGCGAGAACAAATGAGATGGAGCCAAACAGTGTCTCCATATAGTATAAGTTTTATAGATTGTGACAATCTAACGTCTTCTGAGTTTGAATGTTCTCAGACGTTATTTAATAATGATGACCTCTACGAATTTCTGCTTCCTGTCTATTCTTCTCCTATGGAAGTTGGCCGAGAAGAGTACGACCAGGATGATGATGGAGAGATTGACTATAAAAGGATAAGTTATAGTATAGATGAGATAGGCTTCAAAATTGTCTCTGAAAATGGGAGCGTTCTGCAAACTATCGTATTGGACAGCAAATACAATATTTATGATGGTATTAGTTTGATAAAGGTTGCCGGAAAATATTTCCTCAAAGTTAGAGCAGCGGATAACAAAGTTGAGGGTTCTGAGAGCCGCAATTGTTATGAATTCATTTATGCTATCACATTAGGCTCAACAGCCCTCCGTCAGATAGGCCAGCCTATCAAGTCCTCTGTACGCCAGCATGACAATATAGTAACCGTAGAGACCGCTCCACACGGAGCAGACCGCAAGCTGACAGTGACCGATGCAGGCGGAAGGGCAGTGTGGTCACAGACAGTTCCCGCAGGACTGTCATCGGTGCAGATTGACGCCTCACGCTTTTCAAAGGGTGTCAACATTGTTTCTATAAACGGTGGCAAGCCAGAGAATTGCAAGGTCATTATCAGGTAGCCTTAACCATCGTTTAACCCAAATCGGTCATTAGATTTCATCCCAGGTTGCTGTTTGTTTCGTGCAGCTTGCCACGTAAGTGTTGAAGGCATAGGGGGCTATGGCGAAACACTTACGGCAGCAAGATGCCGGAAGAAACAGTGACAAGGGGCGGAAAGAGGGAAGACTTCTCACTTTTTTGCCTATTTGGGTCTAATGACCGATTTGGGTTAAAACAAGGAGGGCCGCAGAAATGAGCCCTTGACAAGTTTGACAGAAAAAGCTTGATGCACAAATCTTGCACCCTTTAGAACTTTGTGCTTGTTTATATCCTTTGCGGCCCGTCTTTGCCATGCCGAGAAGATGTAACTTCTTGTGTCGGCGATAAACAAAACCAACCCTTTCCCTTCTCACCGTGAAACGAAAAGTTGATAGAGTTTTTGAGTAATGTATTTTTTATACCTGATTTGCTCATTCTTAGCGGGGAATTGAGCAAATATTTAGGGTGTTAATTCGCTAATAATCAATCATTTGTCATTAATTAGCAAACCCTAAAATAAGCAGTTAAGCCAAGCAGTACCAGACGAATAAAAGCCTGAGACTGCTTGGCTTGTTATTGAAATACAAGGCAGTTCAATATATGAACTTGGTCAAAGGTTAAGCGACTTCTTGATGGCTTCCACTTTGATTTCAGCCCTATTCACGCAAGCATCATACTCACTGGCTTTTTTCATGGAGTTGTCCTTGACCTCAATGTAGAACTTAATTTTTGGTTCAGTGCCAGAAGGACGGACACTGACCTTGGTCTCATCCTCGCAAAACCACTGCAAGACATTGCTTGTGGTGGGCATGTGAAGTTTTGTCTTGTTACCATTGACATCGACCTGTTCCAGCGTCAGATAGTCCTTCAGTAGCACCACTTTGCTTCCGCCAAGCTCCTTTGGTGGGTTGTCGCGGAAGTTAGTCATCATCTGCTTGATTTCGTCTGCGCCGCTTTTTCCTGGTTTCACCACGTTAATCGTTGTTTCCTTGGAAAAACCATATTCCAGATAGATGTCCATCAGCAGGTCGTAGATTGTCTTGCCCCGATCCTTGGCGTAAGCGCAAATCTCGGCCAGAAGTGAGCATGCTGAGACTGCATCCTTGTCGCGTACAAAGTCCTGTGCCAAAAATCCGTAGCTCTCCTCACCGCCACCAATATATTGCTGCTTGCCTTCTGAGATAGCAATTTCGTGGGCTATCCATTTGAAGCCGGTGTAACAGTCTCTCAGCTCGATGGATTGTTTCTCTGCAATTTTTCTGATTACCTCGGTGGTCACAATTGTCTTGACAATGAAGTCACCCTTTTTCATCTTGCCCATAGCCTTGCGGTTGGTGATGATATAATAGAGGAAAATCATGCAGGTTTGGTTTCCGTTAATCAGAATCCATTCGCCCTTGTCGTTCTTGCAAGCCATGCCTACACGGTCTGCGTCAGGATCGCTGGCCATCACAATGTCAGCGTCCAAAGCTTTTGCATCGCGAATTGCAAGGGTAAGTGCTTCGCCGTTCTCAGGATTGGGCGATACCACTGTGGGGAAATCACCGCTCTTCACCATCTGTTCCTTGACACAATGCACATTCTCAAACCCCCAAAGTTTCAGCGAGCGTGGAATCAAGGTCATGCCTGTGCCGTGAAGCGGAGTATAGACAATCTTTAAGTCTTTCTGGCGAGCAATCACAGCAGGGTCAATGCAAATTGTTTTGATTTTTTCAAGGTAAGCCTTGTCTATATCCTCGCCAATCATCTCAATCAGATTCGAATTTCCGGCAAACTTCACATCGTCCACGGTCACCTTGTTCACCTCGTCAATGATACCCGTGTCGTGTGGTGCAAGCACCTGTGCACCGTCCTCCCAGTAGGCCTTGTAGCCATTGTACTCCTTTGGATTGTGGCTTGCCGTCACGTTCACGCCAGCCTGGCAACCCAGATGGCGAATGGCAAACGAGCATTCTGGTGTTGGGCGCATGTCGTCAAACAGGTACACCTTGATGCCGTTGGCCGAGAAGATGTTGGCTACAGTTTCAGCAAACAGACGGCTGTTGTTGCGGCAGTCGTGACAGACAACCACAGCGATGTTCTTGCGGTCGGTAAAGTTTTTTTTCAGATAGTTGGCAAAGCCCTGTGTGGCCATGCCGACAGTGTAAATGTTCATCCGGTTGGAACCGGCCCCCATGATGCCGCGCAGACCTCCAGTGCCAAACTCCAAATTCTTGTAGAAACTCTCAATCAAGTCTGTCTTGTCACTGTTGTCCAACATGGCCTGAACACGTTTTCTTGTGCTCTCATCGAATGATGGTGCCAGCCATTTTCTGGCCTTTTCCTCGCATTGTGCAATCAGTTGTGCTTTATTTTCCATATCAATAAAAAGTATAGATTTTGTTATTCATCACTTTGGCATACGACAAACCACACATGGCAAATTGAGAGTACCCTTTCCTTGCAACCCTTGCGACTGCCGGCGCGTTGTCTATCTTTTTGGCAAAGATATAACAAAAAAACGAGAATCTACAGAAATGAAGAAAAATAGTTGAAACTGTCTGAAATTGTCGGTTTCTTATTTTTCTGTCTCACCCAAAAAAAGTTCGTGGCAAGTGCCATCCAAATATCCAATGACAATTTTGTTGTAATCATCTTTTTGGAACTACTTTAATCATGTTAATGTGGTGCCAGTAAAGACATGCTCAAGCACATACACATTGACATAGACAAGTTTTCATCATTCCAACGAGCAGCCTTTATTCGCTGGTCTTCAATTATATAAAAGGTATGCACGCATATTTCAGCGTGCATACCTTTCACCTTGCGGAAAGTGAGGGATTCAAACCCCCGATACCCGAAAGGGGTATACCGGATTTCGAGTCCAGCGCATTCGGTCACTCTGCCAACTTTCCTTCGATGGTGCAAAGGTAACAAAACCTTGTGAAACTACAAAATTATTTTTGCATATTCTGCGCATGATGGATTTCGTCAGGATTCATTCGAATTCATTGGCCTGATTATTGCATGCCCCATGAGGTAGGAGATTTGACACGCTCAACAGCATTCTCAATCTTGTCGGGCAGGTTGCAAAAAAAGTCAATGCCAGTGAACTGTTCAAGTTCGTCAATGGACAGGGTATAGGGAACAAGGTTTGTGGAATCGTCATCCTTGTGTTCTGCTAAAAAGGCGATGGCCTTGTAGGTGTTGTTCTTTTTGCAGAGGATGGCCATGAAGAAATATTTGGGAACAGGAAGCTTCATCCTTGAGTTCTTTACCAATTCAGTGGGGGAAGAAAGTGTCTGTCCGTCAGCGATGGTGCCACCCTTGCATACAAACAGTGTGTCACGGAAACTGTTTTCGTTCCACTTGCGCAGCTGATTTTCCATATTGCCCCACACACCGCCATTAAAAGCATAAATCTGCGGTTGCATGTTGGACAGATAGAACGTCTGCTCGTTGGCATCCATACTGCAAAGTCTGTCGGCTGATGGGCATATATGGCCGCGGTTGTAGCCTGTTCCGCTATAATCCTCCAATTCGGTGCGGACTTCGGGCGGCAGGTCGGGGTCGGGCTGGAACGGATCCCAACTGGGACTGCTATAATGCTTTGTCTTCTGGTAATTCAGGTATGCCCATTTGTTTTCATAGTGTCCTTCCCATGATTTCCGTGTCCATGTGCCCTTGCTGTTGGAGTCATACATCTGATAGGCTGTCCAGCGCTGGGCTTTCTTTGCACCGTCCCACTCAATAATCATGTTCACACCATGGGCGGCCGTGCTGTGAACTAAAACGGTGTATTGGCTTCCCGAGGCCAGATGTGGAACTTCTGTCCTGCCAACCTCCGGCTGGGGCACCGTGACATTCTTATTTGCGTTTGAACTTGATACTGTCCCACTGCTATTTGCGTCATCATTGTCTTTGCTACATGAGCCTATCATGATAGGCAGGGCTGCCAAAAGGGCAAGGAACTTGACTTTAATCATGCTGTCTTTCTATTTTGTGAAGTTGCAAAGTTAATACTTTTTGTGGATTCGGACACAAAAAAAGAGGCCATTTGCGACAATGGCCTCCCTTTTGTTATTATTTGGTGTGTGGGTTATTTAGCGTAGGTTATTACGATCTTCTGAACACGGAACTGCACTCCACCGCCACTTCCCGTAAACTTATTGACAATCGTCCACTCGTTGTTGGCAATCGAGGCGTACATCTCGTCATTGCCGACGTATATCGTGTTGTTGTAAGTATCGCAGGTAGCCACAACTTTGGCAATGGCTTTGTTTGCCTTTATTGTTATCGTGTTGTTCGCATAGACTCTGACACCTTTAGTCGCAGCATAGAATGTAGGTGCATTCCTTTCATTTTCTCCTTTGCCAAAAGTAATCGTTGTCCCATCGCTCAAAGTGGCGATACCCGGAGCTGTTTTGTCTGTCCAGCCGAATGTTGTGAAATCGCACTCAATTGTATTGGCAGATGCGTTTGCCTTTTCGTTGACAAAGGTCACGATGTTGTTAGCCTTTGTCATTGTGGCTTTTTCTCCATCTGGAGTTGGCGGAGTGACTTCTCCTCCGCCAGTACCACCGCCACCGTCAATGGAAATGATGGTACTACCTTTGTCCACCTCATAAATGTTTTTATCCTTAAAATATTTGAGAACACCCTTGACAACAACAGTCTTCCCAACTAACGATTCGTCCTTGCTGCTAAAGTCTGCACCGTTCAGGCCCTTTCCTGAATATACCTGCAAGGCGTTGGTCTTGCCATCGTCTGAAAGCCAGTAGGACAAGCTCTTGTATGTTTCGTTGTAATATTCAACGGACGAGACAATGCCTTTCACATGAACCTCCGTTGTGGGTGCTGTGCCGTCTTTGATAGCGGCTGTGGCCTCTTCAATGGTATAGGGGTTGTTTACGCCGCCTTTAGCATTGTCATCTCCCGATGTGCCGCCATTTCCAGATACAGGGATGTTGTACGGTTCTGGCACATCCTCACAGCTTGTGAATGTAAAGGCCGCAACGGCCAAGGCAATCACTGCATAGATAATTTTTTTTGCTTTCATATTGTTTCTTTATTTGTTCTTAAAAATGTTTTACTTGATTTCCTCAATGTCGTTCTCATCACGGATGATAAACTCCCACTTGTCATTGTAGCGCTTCACGATGCCTGTGATGTTGCATTTGCCTTGAGGCAGTGTGCGTCCGGCAAAGTCACAATAGGGAGAGGTGTAAATCATAATGTTCGTGCCCTTGAACTCATTGAAATACCAGCTGACAGAAGAGCTTCCCGTTGGGTCGGCGAACAGCGAGTTGGCTTTGGCTCCGCGGAATGACACATTCTTGATGACACCAAGTTTTCCCCCATCGGTATCCAGGTTCCATGTTGTTGCTGTGCCAGTGGCACCATCTGCAAACAGTTCAGGCTCAATCTTCTTGCTTTTGCCTGTAATCTTGAAATGCTTCTGCCAGAGGAAGCGGTTCATGCGGCTCACGTATGTGTTGCCCTTGCTGTTGGTGTAAGGTACGCCTATTTCAGCCTGCTTGCCATAGTTGCCTACATAAAGTCCCTTGAGGTCTACCAGGATTTCAGCCCCGACAGGCAGATATCCGAACATACCGCCTTGTGATACTGCGATGATGATGGCCTCGTTGCTGTCGTCTTGAATCACTACCTCATTATATATGTTGCCCGCAATGTCGTTACCTGTAACATATCCTTTGATTTGCAGTTCGTCCTCCACCTTGGCATACGAGTAGCTTGTGGTGATGTTGGACTTGTAACGTTCTTTCAGGTCTTTGATGGAAATCACATTGGTCTCTTTTATCTGGTTGTTACCGTAAGGAGCCTCGTAGGGCAGGGGCTCCTGCCAGCCATTGTCCATTCCGATGTCCTCGCCATCGATACATCCTGTTACGGTGAGACAGGTGCTTGCCATCAGAAAATAATATTTCAGTATTTTCATTGTTGTGTCGCTTTAGAATTTGTAGGCAATGTTCAGCATGCCGTTGGTGCCAAATGCGTAGTATTTCTTGGGGTTGTTAGAGAATGAATACGTACGATTGTTATTTTTCGAGATACTCAGTGTACCGTCAGCGTTGGTCTTGCGCGTTGTCGTGTAGTCACTGCGGCTTTGCTCGTAACCGCCGGTCACTAACTTGATGTTGTTCAAGATATTGGTTAACATCAGGTTGATTGAGATGGAGCCATGCTTCAGGCGTATGTTCTTTCCGATTGAGGCATCTAGCATGAAACCGCCCTTACCTTTAGCCTGGTCGGGAACGTCTGTTGTGGTAATCGTGTTGCCGTTCTCGTCAACGGTGGTGTTCTCCCACACACCCATTGTCTTCAGTGTGCCCACATACCGCAGACAGGGAGACCATGACAAGTAGATGCGGTCGTAGTAGTTGCCATTGACATCGATATACCATCCTCCTGCATGGTAGCTCAGTCCGGCACTCAAGGCTGTGAGTGGTGTGCCACTCTCACGCATATCCTTGTTCATCACCACGTCACGGTTATATACGCCAGAGGTTGAGTTCATGTAGCATACATCGGCATTGTTAGTGTACTTGGCCTCGCTCACGGTACCGATAGCGTTCAGGTCAAGGAAAGAGGCCAGCTTGAATCGGGCTCCCAGCTCGACACCATAGTATTCCTTTTCAATTCCTGTCATCGACACGTATGAAAAAGAGTTGATGTCATCGAAATAGAAATTTTGCCATTCAGTTCCATCCTTGATACGGCTGTAATAACCGCTCAGATTGATGTGTGCCCAAGACCCTTGGTACATATAGCTGAACTCCGAGCTCAGCACTTGCTCGTTTTTAAGGTTGGTCACAAAGTCATTGTTAATTTCAGGTGCTGCAAAGGCTGTCGAGGCCATCGGCGCGCGCCATTCGTAGCCGCCGCCAATCTTCAGTGTGTTGCCATAGCCGGCGTTCCATGTGATGCCGGCCTTTGCCCCACCGTCGAGAAAGTCAGCCCTGGCACTCTTGCCGTACGAGTTGCTTGCGGCCAAGCCGTTGCGCATTTTGCCATCGCGTTGCATCTGTGTGCCGGTCACCCTACCGGCAATGCCAAGGCTGAAGTTCCCCACCGTGGCAGACAGGTTGGTCCAGGCTGTGGCTTTGTTGACCAGAATGTTGTAATCATAGCCGAAACGGTCGCCCTCGCGGATGCTTCTGTTCGGGTTGTTCAAGTCATACTGAATGGACGGAGACGAGGCCGGATAGGTGCCAAGTGCGTATGTGTTGATGTTGTGGAAAGCCGTTGCCCCAAGCATATCTTCCATTGTCTGGTAGTGCATACCCTTGTTGGTTGCAGCATTGAAGCCAAAGTTCCAAGTCGTTTTTTTGCCCAGCTGGGTGTTAAGCATGGAAGATATGGCCAGGTTCAGGTTGTCATTGTGCTTGGCCTGAATGTAATACAGTGCGTCAACGCCTTGCGCGTTGGCCTGCGTGTTGGCATAGTATAGCTGGTCCCATTTGATTTGGCGGTTCTCCTCGCAGTCTGTCCAATAGCCATAAGCCGTATTCCAGTCTTCGTATGCCTGGGCTGTGTTGGCTGTGTTTTTCGGATTCCACACGTCATAGTAGCTAGACGGCATCTGCTTCCAGTAATCGGGATGCGGGTTTTCAGCGTTGTTGTAGTTCAGCTTGGTGCTCTTGTACATGCTGTATTTGCCAAAAACAGAAGTGGTGAGCTTCATGTCGTCCAAAATCTTGAAGTCCCATGTGAATACAGCTGATGGCGCGAAGTCATTGACAACACGTGAGTTGCGCACCTTTCCGTTTTGGTAACCCCAGTAGGGGTTGTAGAAATTGCTGTTGGCCAGCCAGTAAGCCTCGTCAGTAGAAGCCCCTTGGGAGGCCCTTTCCGTGGGATTGCCCCATGTCGTGAATGAAACGCTGTGCTGGTCGTTGATTTTCTTTTCCACACCCAAGAAATAGGAGAGCGAGTTGTAGAACGTACCTTTAATGTAGCCTCGCTCTGCCCAGCGGTAGCCAATGCTTCCAGCCACCGACCATCCTTTGGTGCTGATACCTGTACCAAATGAGTACATCGCCCTAACATTATAACTGCGGTTGGCGCCGCTAAGGGTCAGCTTGTTGCCACTGGCCATTTGAGATGCTCTGAAGTTATAGTTGTTGCTTCCACCCATGCCCGACATACCGAATCCAGAGTTCTCAAACGGAAGGGCGAAGTCAACATTTCTTGTCATGTTGTTAATACCACTGATTTGGGTGAAGCGAAACTGTCCTGTTTCCATGTCGTTCAGCGGTGCTCCGTTGATGTAGACATCGTTGAATTTCTGGTTGAAAGCACGGTAGCGAAACCTCACTGGAGAAAAAAGATACCCCACCTCACTCGCATACACATTGCTGCCCGAGTTGATGAGGGTCACATTCTGCGACATGTCGTCGTCTTCGCCCAGTTGTGCCTCAGTAAACGTGAAAGCTTGCTCTTCCTGTTCCGCCCCTTCCTGGCCCTTTGTCGCATTGTTTTGGGCAAAGGCAGCTGGCGTGCAGCACAAGGCTATCACAGCTAATTTCAGCTTTTTCTGCATAATAGATGTTGTTAAATTATGTTTTGTTTAATTGGTGCAAAGTAACGAAATAAATTCTAAAGCAGAAAAAGAAATCTTTTAATTTTTCATGAAATATGCGATTTTCCCATTTTAAATACCGATATTTGCACTGTCATTTAAAATAAATACCAATGAAGCGTTTTTTATTACTGTTTTTACTGCTTGTGACGGTGCTTTCCACCCATGCACAGGAGAAAAAGTTTGCCGTTTATGGTGTAGGGTTCTATAACCTTGAGAATCTTTTTGACATAACCCATGATGAAGGAAAAAATGACTATGAATTTCTGCCGGATGGCTCTTATAAATGGAATGAAATCAAATATTCACACAAGCTTGCCAACATGTCACGTACCTTGGCCGACATGGGAACGGATGTGCTACCGAAGTCTGTCGGCTGTGCACTAATCGGTGTGAGTGAGGTTGAAAATGCCCATGTCCTCAATGATCTGGTCGCCCAGCCGCCATTGGCAGCACGAGGGTATAAATTCTGTCATATCGAGGGCCCCGACCGCCGTGGCGTTGACTGTGCCCTGCTGTATAACCCCAAACTTTTTAAGGTGAACAGCGTTGTGCTCCATCCGTATGTACAGCAGCTGGAAAAGGACTCCGCTTACAAAACACGCGGTTTTTTAACGGTGTGTGGCACGCTTGCAGGAGAGCCGCTGGCTGTCATCGTCAACCACTTGCCCAGCCGGTTTAACGTCTCCTTCTACCGTGAACAGGGTGCCCGACAGATTTCAGCCATCAAGGATTCTATCTTGCGTGTGGCTCCCAGTACCAAAGTAATTGTTATGGGGGACATGAACGATGACCCCATGGACAAGTCGATGGCAGAGTGCTTGCGCGGCAAGCGCAACATCAAAGATGTGGGTGACAAGGACCTGTATAACCCATGGTGGAACTTGCTGGCCAGAGAGGGCAAGGGCACATTGTTCTATGATGGCGGTTGGAACCTGTTCGACCAGATTCTGCTGAGTCCAAACCTGCTGTGTCGTGATGGCAAGAAAGACTATTCAACCTTGAAATATCTGAAGCACCAAATTTTCACGCGCGACTATCTTGTTCAGCAGGAAGGCAAATACAAGGGAGGACCCAAACGGACGCATTCAAGTGGAATTTGGCTTGATGGTTACAGTGACCATTTCCCAACTATTGTCTATCTTGTCAAGCAGGTGAAGTGACTGTAACTGAAATCCATCCATTTCCGCCTTTCCTGCCGGCGGGTGCCAGACTGCTGATGCTTGGCACCTTTCCCCCGCCAAAGAGGCGCTGGTGTATGCCTTTCTATTACCCTAACTATCAGAACGATATGTGGCGAATCTTTGGTATCTGCTTCTATGGTGACAAGAATCATTTTCTGATAGAGAGGGAGAAGCGTTTTAGCCAAGATCTGATAGTCCCTTTTCTTCGTGAAAAACGAATCGCCATGTCTGACACTGCTGCTGAAGTGGTGCGTACAAAGAACACAGCATCCGACAAAGATTTGGAAATAGTGGAACAGACAGACCTTGACGCTTTGCTCCGCGCACTGCCGCTCTGCGAGGCGGTCATCACTGCCGGACAGTTGGCCACATCGGTCTTTTGCCGCCATTTCCAGATAGCGGAACCGAGGGTGGGGGACTTTTCCGGACTAAGCTTTGAGGGATGTGAGGTGCGGCTCTACCGCATGCCCAGTTCGTCAAGAGCCTACCCGATGACAGTCGAACGTAAGGCCCAGGTTTATAGAAAAGTGTTTGTCTGGCTTGGCATGGTCGGGCTTGAGCGGTGAAAAACAATACACACAACCCACTAAAGAATTAAGAACATGACAATTATTGGAATTGCCGGAGGCACCGGCTCAGGAAAAACCACTGTTGTTAAGAAGATAGCCGAGGCTCTGCCTCCGCACTATGTGGCAGTTGTTCCACTTGATTCCTACTATAACGACACCACACACATGACGGAGCAGGAACGCCATGCCATCAATTTTGACCACCCTGACGCTTTTGACTGGAAACTGCTCACCGAGCACATCAAGGCACTCAAGACTGGGCATGCCGTGGAGCAGCCCACTTATTCCTACCTCAAATGCAACCGTCTGCCCGAGACAATCCATGTTGAGCCAAGACCCGTGATTATCATTGAGGGAATCATGACCCTGCTCAACAAAAAGCTGCGTGACATGATGGACTTGAAGATATTTGTTGACACGGACTCAGATGAGCGTCTCATACGGAATATTCAGCGGGATGTAGTTGAGCGGGGCCGCACTGTTGACATGGTGATTGACCGATATCTAAAAGTGCTCAAACCCATGCACGAGCAGTTTATAGAGCCAACAAAGAAATACGCCGACCTTATCATCCCACAAGGAGGGGAGAACAAGACTGGCATCCATATTCTCAAAACTTTTATAGAAGGTATCATCACCACACCAACACTTTTCCAACTTCCAAAAAGATGAAGGCTACAGATATGCAGAGGACAGTCCTGCTGCTGGTACGCCACGGGGAAACCGAGGACAATGTGCGACATATCATGCAAGGGCAGACACAGGGAATACTTACGGCTACAGGCTGCAGACAGGCGGAGGCATTGGGGCGGCTAATGGATCAACTGCAAATTGACGCATTTGTGGCGAGTGACTTGAGGCGTGCGGTGGACACAGCTCAACTGATTGCCCGCTCTCACGGTCTTCCTGTGACGACCACACCATTATTGCGCGAGCGTGACTGGGGAGACTTTACTGGCCGCTATATACCAGACCTTGAAGCGGCGGCATGGCCAGAGAATGTGGAAAGTATGGCACATCTGTTACAGCGCGCCCAGGCTTTCCTTGATTTTATTCATGACAACTACCCAGGAAAGTGTGTGCTGGCTGTGGGCCATGGCATCATTAACAAGGCCATACAGGCCGTATTTTACAAAAAGCCCATACGCGAGATTCCACGTATGGGCAATATTGATGTCAGAACACTTGTCTTATCTTCTTCCAGAAAAGCCCCCGCCACTGTGATTTCGTGAACTTCCTTTTGCCGGGCTGACGGAACCGCTCGGACGGCTCATATTCGTGTTTAGTTTGTTCACACTCCTGTTAGGGCGGACAAAATCTGTGCTTGGCTTGTTCCTGCTCTTGTCAGGGCGACTGAAATATGAGCTTGGTCGGTTTACACCTGTGCTTTGATGGGTGGGCGTGCTAGTGTTCGGACGATCGAAACTTGTGTTTGGCCGGCTGATACCACTTTCTGCTTTTTTGAACCTGATGTTGCTGTTGATTGGAGATGAGGCTTTAGTCACAGGTTTTACATTGTCGTAACTTCTCCTGTTGTTAATTCCATTGCTGTTTACAGTCACTCGTGTTGAACTCGGCTGGCCAAAACGGTCTTTCCAGCCTGTGCTTGGGCTGTGACCGTTGTTGCGGTTGTTGTCACCTCGGAATCCATTGTCCCTGTAACCATTATCTTTGCTGCCATTGCCACGGAATCCGCTGTCATGGTTGCCGTTGCCTTTTGGACCTCTGAAGTCGCCGATGTCCTGTCTGTCGCGCATTCCAAAATGATGGTCTTTGTGTTGAAAGTCCATTCTGCGGTCGTAATAGTAGCTCCTTCCTCCGTTACTTCTCCAACTGTGCCCCCCACGATATGACAAGTAAACCGTAGGGTGCCCGAAATAGAAGTATGAGCGATGGGGATAACGGGAGTATACAGCAAAGTGCCAATAGCCGGCATTCCAGTAGAGTGGACGGTAGAAATAGGCTGCGGCTTGGAAAGCTCTCCACTGCCAGTCAAGCAGGATGTAGCTCAAGTCCAGGTTGCGCCGTGTCCAGTAGGTGCCGTAAACGTCATCCCTGCTCGTTACGCCCATGAGATAGTCAAGGTTAATTTCGTAAGCGGCGTTGTATTGCTCGTCATTAAGGTTGAGCTCGTATGCCATCTTATCTGTTAGAAAGAGTGCTTCTCTGCGAGCCTGTTCGTAACTCATAGCGTTGGCCGATGTCACTATCGTCAACATGGCAACTATGGCAAACATAATCTTTTTCATTGTCGTGGAACTTTATAGATTTAACTTCTGTTTCTATTTTACTTAGTGCAAAGAAACTGATAAATTTCTTTGTTTCAAAGGGATTTTCCCTAAACGCCCGGAGGAAAATCCCTAAATTGCCTTTCCCGAGAGCTTGTCGTGTTGACCGACAATGCGGGTTTACAGGGCGTTTTTACATTCTGTATCTGTAATTAGCCCCTTATAACCAACCATAACTACTTATAACTAACCACATCTAAAACCTTGATTTTCAATACTCTTTGATTTTTAACACTTACTGAGTGCTTTTTGGCAGTTCCCGATTTTCCACATATTTTTGCAGCGTATTTCTACCGTGGAGAATTTGCGGAGCTTTTATTTTGTCATGTCGTGAACAGAGTTTACATCGGTTTACGAGTGGTTACAATGGATGACAGATTTGAGGCTGATATACAAGAAGCGTAATATCGTGGACTCTGTTGACAAGTGTTGTCGATGGTTCACTTCCGTTTTCTCCATCGGTGGAATACTCTAATGATGTAGAACGAAACAATATCAAAGAGTATGAGACCAACAAGAAAATGTGAATTTTGCGACAAGACATTCGTGCCACGGAGCGGTATGCAGAAGTATTGCTCTGAGGAATGTCAGGCGGAGGCAAAACGTATCAGAAAGAAACGGCAACAGGACTTGATAAAAGGAATTGAGCCAATCATGGATTTGCAATGTCAAGAGTATCTGACATTCTCAAAGGCTGCGGTGCTGATGGGTTGTACACGCCAGTATGTGTACAAACTTGTGGCTAACGGCAAATTGAAGGCATCCCGACTGAGCAGTCGAATGGCGTTTGTGCGTAAGTCAGACATTGAGAAGATGTTTGATAGTAATCCATATAAACGTGTAATTCCATGTGGCAAAAACAGAAAACACGTCACCCCAAAGACTTCAAAGAAATCAGAAAAGCAAGAACCGATAATAGGGAAAGAAGAGAATGAGGTGCTTGACTATTATTCTGGCGAGGAGGTTATGTCCCTTTATAAAGTCAAGAAGTCTTGGCTTTATACATCTGCCAAGCGCAACCAGATACCGATGTGCCGTATCGCTGGCAAAAACTATTACAGCAAACGTCATATTGACGAGTTTTTTGGTACTGCCATTGACCTCAACAGCATCACGGAATGGGTTACGGCTGATGAGGTGGAGACAGTCTTTTGTATGAGCAAGACTGCACTCCGAGCATATACCTACCGCCACAAAATACCAACCAAGCGAGAGTACGGACGCACCTATTATTCCAAAGAACATCTTGAAAAACTTCGCAGCACCGATTTGATGAACGATGACAACTATTATACCACAGAACAGGTGCAACAGTTGTATGGTCTGACGAGTGCCAACATCTGCCATATCGTAAAAGTGCATCACATAAACAAGGTGAAAGTGGGTGTGAAGAACCTGCTTTTGAAGGCAGATGTAGAGCGAGCAATGGCTGAAAGGGCTGCGAAAGGACTATGACTTTAAATGATTTCATCATTATCCATCAATTACTGTAAATAATGGGAGTCACGGAAGCATCATTCTGTTATTTTGCAGCCGTGAAGAGACACTTCACCACGAATAATCATCAATAATACATATCAGTTATGAGCAACATTTGCAAGACCGTATCATTGCGTACACGCAAAATCAAGGACGGACACATGCTGTCCTATTATCTTGACTATTATCCTGGCTATCGTGACGAGAGCACGATGAAAGTCATCCGCCATGAGTCGCTTGGCATCTACATCTATGCCAAGCCGAAGAACCAGATGGAACAGAAGTACAACCTCAACCTCGCTGCAAGAGCGGAGGCTATACGCTGCCGTCGCTTTGAGTCTATCGTCAATGAGCGTTATGACTTCTTTGACAAGGAGAAGATGAAGGGCGATTTCCTTGCCTATTTCCTTAAATTAGCAGACTTTTAATTTTGTATAAAAGCAAGTCGTTGGATAACAA
>ERZ808252.586-NODE-586-length-34016-cov-7.849887_pt1 | contig 34016 bp, 53 predicted proteins | sample MGYA00521242_ERZ808252 | MGnify/ENA primary metagenome ERZ808252 (study PRJEB31516, sample SAMN03275581) | gut metagenome | biome: mammalia-associated habitat; material: feces | host: Papio cynocephalus | place: Kenya | collected 2012-08-07 ...
GAATGCACTACCACTTATTGTTGTCAATGCTGGTAGATTTATACTTGTTAATGAATAACAACTAGAGAATGCACTACCACTTATTGTTGTCAATGCTGGTAGATTTATACTTGTTAATGAATAACAACTAGAGAATGTACTACTACTTATTGTTGTCATATTAGTGTTTTCAGTACATTTAAAATTTAATATATATTTATTGCTTTGTATAATTATTTGTTTTGATGAACTAGTAGGTACAGTTAATTTATCTACTATCATTTCCATAACTTTTACATCTGTTTTGAAATCAATATTTGCATTTAATTCAGCATTTATCATATACACTATAACATATCGTGTACTATACCCTAAACTACAAGGTTTATCTTTACTAACATCCCAAGTATGAGTTTGATTTCCTACATATAGTGTATCGGGTTCATCACTAAACACAAATGCATCTCCTTGTGAGGCATTACCACTTGCAGTCTTTGACATTGTTGTGCTTATATCTGTATTTGGTAACAACATAATATAAGTTGGATGATAAGTTACACCATCTTGTTCAATATCTTGTGCATTTCTAATTATATCTTCGGTATCCCACCAATCATTTGGTCTTTGCCAACCTCCTCCAACTTCTGGGTTATTTGGATTTATAAATTCAGTATTATTTTGTTCTAAAAATAAATTTCCTATATTAAATATGTCCATATCATCAGTTGCTGGTAAGTTCGCAAGTTTTGCATTTTTAATACAATTTTGTCTACCTTTTTCTACATTTTCTAACACATTTAAAATATTACTAGCCATGATTCATTCCTCCTAAAATATTTATTAATTCTTTAACTCTATTTACTTGGTCTTGTGTATATAATAAGTCCATAGGTTCATATTGAAAATTAGCACCATACTTAAATTCTAAATCACTTTCTATCATATATTGCTTCATATCAATATCTATTTGAACATCTGCTATTACTTCACTATAACCATCTAAATTGTCATCTATTGCTTTGTATGTACCGTTTGAAGTTATTGTTTTTGTACCAAACTTCTTTTCAGGCACATTAACTTTAGCACTTGCCTTATCGGTTACATCATAAATCCCATTTTTGGTAAATTCTACTTCTCCATTTGGAACTATATATTCACTTGGAATGGGTTCTACTGTTACTTTAGATAAACCCGTATAATCTTTATCGGGTTCTACAATTTGAGTTTCTTTTGTAGGTGTAACTTCTTTTTCTTGAGTAATTGGTTTTAAAACTTCAATTGTTTTACTTAACTGCCCAGTAAGAACTTCATCTTGGCTAATATAACCAGTTAATTCTTGTGCTTCTATCATTTAATATCACTGCCTTCTGGGTATAAAATAAATTCTTTAGCACCATCCTCATCATAGCCAATTATTGTATTACCATTTAATTGGATTTCATACCAATATGTTACAGGTTTATTAATTAACTCGCCAATAGTTAAATCTTCTTTATCAAAAAAAATTTCAATTTTTTTAGTTTCAACTGCAACTTCATATTCTTTTAATAACATGGCATTTTCATTCAATTTATTTGCTTCATATACACCAAATTTTACAATATCTCCAATTTGAAAAGTATAACTTTCTAAATCAGAAGTTGGAATAGAAAAAGAAAAACTTTGGTTTTCATCTCCTCTATTTACTGATATGGTTTTATATAAATTATCTACTTTTAGCATAATATTCCACCTTTCTATAGTAATTATAACATAACTTTTAAATAACACAAAAAAATACCAATAAATGGTATCCCTTTGATAATTAATTCAAGGAGGTTGTCAATGAATTAATAGTAAAAGTTCATATCGCAATGGCATTGAATTTCTTCAATGCGATATGAAAAATGATATGCTATTCAACACCTAGGATTATTTATCACATATCATAGCATTGTGCTTTAGTCTTATTTCCACACGGGAGAATAAGCATACTTATTAGCACCATATTAAGCAAATCTGATGCATAAGGGTTCAAACCTTATTTATTAAACGCTCATATAATCGGCACCCGATTAACTTAATATGCTACCAGCAAGGTAGCGGTATAAATCACACCTACTTAATCGCAACGAGAAACCATAAGTAGCAATGTGGTTTAATTATATCTGCTTTTGCTCGCTGTCTAGGGTATTAGCAGCATTCCCCACCTCTAAATTAGGACTTCGTTACTGCTACTAGCGGAACTAATGACTTCACGACTTCCATATAAACACAGGATTTTATGTGTTTGCCCAACAATTTAATAATATAAACACAACCTTGTAAATTGCATTTACATATTTAATATAACATAAATGATATTAAAAATCAATAATGGAGTTCCTATATGGAATTGCACCATAATCTAGGTTTTTGCAGAACCTTGTCCTACTTTTAGACGATAGGAACATCAAATAGAAGAAGTTAATCTTCTATTTTCCAAACACATCGCATAGTACGATTTGAACAGTCAAATGTGTCATATATGCAACCATCTATTATACAAGTGATATGTCCTATCATAGTACATAAATATACTCCTTTAGGGTGTTCTTCTAAAAATTCCCCTATAGTTTTTGAATAATGGCATTCTCTTGGATATTTATTGTCTAAATATTCTTCAATAAAGTCGACACTATCCATCATTTGTCCTTGCTCTCTTGCTAAATTACTTAATTTATCATAAGTAATATCCCAAGATGTATTTTCGGCTAAAGATATGGCACGAGTAGTGCAATCTGCCACTCTATTATTTAATGGATTTGCATTGTAATATTTGAACATAATTACATTCTTGCCATTTCATCAATTGCTTGGTTTAAGATTTGAACTTCTTCATTTGAAGAGGCATTTTCTTTTAAATGTTTGTAATAGTCTTTAAATGATTTAACCATGTATTTAAAACTTTCCATAGTTTTACCATCATTTCCGTACATTTCTTTTCCCTCACTATAATCTTCATAGTTTTGGTACATATCGTTCATTATTTCTTCACCACGATATCTTCCTCTTCCTGTTCCCGGAACTCCACGGCGACCATAACTATCCATAAAACGACCTCTACTATCTCTTGAACGACCACCACTATAATTATCGTAATCTCTATACATATTTTCTTTCTCCTTCCAATATTTTTCGTTTTCGATATCTTTGTGGATATCTATTAATTTATAAAGCACATCAACATTGGCATTTTGTAAGCCATTTTCAGTTGTTTGTTTTATAAGTTTTTCTACTTCTTCTTTTGCTTTTACTAAAACATTTTGTTCTGTTTTTTCTTCTTCCATCTAATCACCTTTCTTTTAATAACTCGATTATTTTTTCATATTGTTCATCTTGCTTATTCAAATGATTTTCTAGTTTTTCTATTTGCTTATCATTTAAGTTTAAATTTTCAACACCAATTATGAAAGACAATATATTTATTAAGTCTAATAAGTAATCGTTGTTATTGTCAGTATTCATTATGCTCTTTTGCTAATCCCAAGAATAGCATTAGTAATAATAGGTACTTGTGTCGCAGTAGATGTCGTACCTGTCGCACCAGCATTAACATTTGGCACAGAAGCAATAGTTAAAGTAGTATTAGCCTTGCAACATACTCTTATTTTCTTGTTAAAAGATAAATTAGCAAGACCACCAGCAGTTACAGTTGAGGCACTAATTGTTGATGGTATTAAAATTCCATCTTGATATAGTCCAAGAGCAACAATACCAGCAGTTCCACTAGTTGCTACTGCACTTAAATCTATCTCGTAAGTTCCTCCTTGTAATATTTTATAAAGTGGAGAACCTTGTGTATGTTGAAGCCAACCACAACAATTTGCTGAACGACTTCTATAATCATCTAGTGGGAAAGTTACCACACTATTATTCGCAGTTAGAGCAAGTGTAGAATTAATTACACTTTCTATCATTTTTTATCATTCCTTTCTATATTTTTTACATTTTTGCAATTTTTTTACAATTATTGGCAAAATAATGTGTAAAATACAATTATTTTTAAAAAGATAGGTTTTTAGCCTATCTTTCGATTTTCCCCTTTAAGGGGAAAGCAATTCTCTGTAATCAGAGTTCCTTTATAGGCTCATGCTTAGATAATTGTCGAACCATTACCACATCCGCAACCATATCCGCTAGTTACCGAATAATTGTAGCAACAATTTGGATTTGGCACGATGTAACTTGGTGAAGGGCAAGGTTTTAATTGGTCTATTAAGTAAGTATTTTGTCTTTCTTGTGATGCTGCTAATCTCAACGCATTAATTTCATTTTGTTGAGCAGTGATTTGAGCGTTTTTATCTTCAAGTCTGTTTGCAATTATTTCATCGTGTAATGCACGATAATTGCAATTTACTGCATCAATTATATCTCTAGTGTTTTGAGTAGCATTATTAGTAATAGCACAAGTATTTGTAGCCATATTATAATTTACACCATCAATTGCTCTTTGAGTTTCACAGCAACAACTTGCTAATTGACTTGAAACACCATTTATAGCATTTCTAGTTTCAAACCCATTAGTCATAATAGCATTGTTTGTTCCTGCAAATCCATTTAATAGGCTAGTGTTCATAGCATAGAAGCCATCACATAGTCCATTCTGAATGTATCTGCTTTGGGCAGTTAAATCACCGAAACCATCACTAAGTTGTCTTTGAATTGTAGCAAAATCTGAGGCTAGAACATAATTATCAGCAACAGAACCATTACCATTGCCTCTGTTTCCACCGAAACCATTTCCCCATCCGCCTAAAGCAAAGATAAGAAATATGATAATCCAAGCAGACCAATCGCCATTACCAAATCCACTATTTCCGTTATTTGTTCCAACATCCATTACTGGAACAATTCCATCTCCTCTCATGTTTATTTCTCCTTTCTTCTATTTAAACCTATTGAATACTTTAACCTACCATGGTATAATTAATTAGTCGAGGTAATCATTAATAGATTTATATAAGTATCAAAGAGATTATCTCGACAATAAAAACTTTGGTACTTGTATAAGTCTATTTTTTTTATAGGAGATTTTTATGAAAGAAATATGGAAAGATATTAAAGGATATGAGGGGTTATATCAAGCAAGTAATCTAGGTAGGATAAAAAGTATTAGCAAAATGGTTAATGGTTCAAATCAATTTGGAGTTAAATTTAAATATTTAAAGAAAGATAAAATATTAAAACCTGTAATCAATAACCACGATTATTTGCAAGTGTCTTTGTACAAAAATAATAAGAAAGTTGAAATAAGAATACACCAACTTGTTGCTCAAACATTTTTGCCCAATCCTAATAATTATAAGATTATTAATCATAAAGATGGAAACAAACACAACAATTGTATTGAAAATTTAGAATATTGCACTCAATCTCACAATGTTAATGAAAGTTATCGATTAAGATTGCAAACGCCTATCACTAAACGAGTTAATCAATATGATTTAAATAACAATTTTATCAAAACATGGGATAGTATCAATGATGCTAGAAAACATTATAATAACTCACATATATCAGATTGTTGCAATGGTCATAGAAAAACCGCCACTGGTTATATTTGGAGATATACAGATTAGTGCATATCTCTTTTATTTTTTAAATTTATTCATAAATTCTCCAAATTGTTTATCAAAATCAATGTTTTTTTCTTTACATATATTTCTTGCAAATTGTTTTATTCCTTTATCATCTCCTTTTTCCATCATTTGTGTTAAATTCGCAAATATTGGGTTTGAATTATTTTTTAACATATTCATCGCTATATTTTTAGGGTTCATATTACCCATTAACCCTTTTAGCATATTTATTGGGTTCATATTACCCCTCCTTATTTGATTTTAATTTAGATTTAATTTCCTTTAATTCTTCTTTTATTTCTCTTTTAAAGGCTATTAAATTTTCTTGTATATCATCAAGTTTATTGAAATCAAACTTTTCTTCTTTGGTTTCTTTTTGTTCTTTAGGTTCATATATTGTTATTTTACTTGTTCCATCTTGTTGCAATTGTTTTGTTACTATTGCACTACCATTAGCAATTGGAAAATAACTTATTGACCCATCTAATGGTATATCCATAGATTTTACTGTTTCTACACTGTCTACTTGTTTACCATTTAAGAATGTTCTATTTATTCCCATCTGTGGAATATTTTGCTGCTGCATAGGCATTTCCATTGGTTGTGGTATATTTGGTTGTTGTCCATAATATCTATTCATATAAGGGTTATATTGGTTATACATTTTCTTTTCCTCCATATCTGTTTATAAAATGCAAAAGAGAAATAGTAAACCACACTTGTTTTAAAAATGCTTTAAACTATTTCTCCTTTCTGTAATCACTCTTGTACAAGTTGAGTACTCTTGTTCTTACATTTTTATTCTATCAAAGAAAAAGAAATGAATTTTACTCATTTCTTACACAATTATTGTAATTTATGTTTTATTTCGTTTACTTATTGTTTATATATCTATCTACATTTATATTTTTTATTTATTTTTTTATATATTTTAGTACATTTATATTGACTTTTCTATATATATCAATTACTTTTTTCGAGACTAGATTGGAAGCCTAATATGTTTTTTGGGTACAAAAACCCCTTGGAAAGCAAGAGATTTACATTTTATAACTACTTTTTTCTCAACTGAGTTGTTGAGCCATAAAATGGTCTTTGTTATACAAGTATAGTTATTATTCTGTCCATAACACTTGTATACCCCATTCCAGAAATCCACCAAGATTATTTTTTAGAGTTAGTTCACTTTTCCTAACTTGAAGATAAACAAAATAAAGACCTCTTTTGTTGTACCTAACTTTTTCTAATGCGTGAGCAAAGTTAAACTTCCTAGTTTTTTGATAACGGTGAAACTAGAGCAAAGAAAACACCTTGCGAAACAAATAAAAAAAGAATACTTATAGACAAGTAGAGTTTTTAAAACGAAGTGAATGGCTCTACCCATCTATAAATATTCTTTCTATTCACTTCGTTATTCTTATACAAGTCAAGTATACTATAAATAAAAGAATAAATCAAGTAGTAAAATTAAAAAAATAAATATCTTAATAAACATAGTTTTAAGAAAGATTTGTTAAAAGGCATAGAATTACACTAGAAATATGAAAACATTGCTCTAAATGGCTAAAAATGAGTAATTTGGGCATAAAAAAAGATAACTACAATATCTTCATTATCTTTTTCTTAATTTTATGTATTTCTTTACTGATTAAACTCTCACTACAATTTTCTTTCATAGCCATTTGAACTATGGACATATTCTTAATCCTATACTCGAATATTCTCTTTTGAAAATCATTTAGCATTAGTTCTTCACATATTTTATTATATTCTGTTCTTGTAAAATCTAGTTTAAGCATTATTTATGCCCCATATACTTACCACAAAGTTTACATCTTCTTCGACCTTGTTTGTCTTTTTTGGTGTTAGATTTGCGATATTTGGTTGTACGAGTTGTTTTATTTATTTTCAATGTTGCCATTATTGTTTCCACCTATAAAATTATTATTACCATTCTCAGTATTCATATCATAAGTTTCAGTTGTAGTAGTTTCTACACCTATGTCATTAAGGGTGTGAATTAAGTAACCAACTGTTCCTATAAATGCTATGAATGTTATAATCCAAATGATGAATAATCTTTTAGTTTGTTTCTTATAATCTTTGATAAGTTCTAGTGCTAAACTTTCTTCTTGTATTTCTTCTACTTGGTGTTTTATATCTTCTATTTCTGCTTTATCACTTTTTATTGACATATTTTTTCCCCTTTCTTGGTAATATACTATATCACTAAATATTTATTTTTCAAGTATTTTTATATGATATTCTCGAATATGATGGTCTAATGCAATATTTATTCTTTCATCCATATCTTTTTCATAACAATCTAATTTATTTTCTATTTTTTCAAGTTTATCCATTATGTTTTTTAGCATTTGGTCTGTTTGACCTTGTTTATAACTCGTATCACTTGCTTTTTTGTTGTCATCTTTCTTATCATTCCTAAAAAACGATATAACTGATAATATAGAACCTATTATTGCTATTGCTAAAGTTATGTATTGCATAGTATCTATTCTCCTCAATATTATATTATCATATTATTTTCATTTTGTAAAATTTCCATTATCCTGTTCTTTCCCACATATTAACTGCATAATATGGTGGCATGTTATTATGTGAAGAATTTGCACTTTGACCACCGATATCAATATAGTGATTATTTGAAAGTGAAGTAGTGTTTGTAGAAGTCCAAGCAGTAGTATCTTTACCTTGTGTGGAGTTACTGGTAGCAATAGAATAAGCACCAGCAGCACTACCTGCAGCATATGAGTAACCACCAGTACTAAGGTCATGATAGTGAGATAGGTCGGAAGTCGAAGTCCATATACGGCCCAAATTCTTTTGACCAGTTTCATCTGATGTCAATTGATGTCTGCATTCTCCTCCTCTTTCATACAACGGAGTATTATATTGCTCTGCAGCCATACTACCCCAGTAATCAGTTGAATTTGCTGCATTTGGACCTGTTGCTAATAAAAATCTACCAGTTATTTTTGCCCAAGTTCCACCAAATAACGTTGCTGGATTTGCATTATTAACTGAAATATATATTGAACCAATTGGGTATACTAAATCAAGTGTTGCGAGCTTACCATCGGTTTTTCCATCGTAGACCCCGTCTTTGTTCCACCAAAATATTGGTTTACCATAAGATATTGATTTGTCTACATATTCATCAATAATTTTATCTTTGTAATAAAATCTAAATTCATATTGTTTAGTATAGTCAAATGTACCTTCAAGTTGGATAATTCTATTTGTAGCCGAAGTACCTGAATATACTTTGTTACCATCTAAATAATAACCACCCTCAAGTGAAACACTTTCTATATCATCCCAAGAAGTTGATGACCCTTTTTCTCTTGATTTAAAACTTAATTCAAGTGTATTTGCAGTATTACCAAATGTATCATTAAAGTAATTACCCTCAAATGTAAGACCTACTTCACCAGTTGTTGGTTTAATTCGATAGAAATTAATTGGGTCAATTCTTAATCTAACATAATCAACCAATGGGTTTGAGGTATTTGTTGTACTAGTGCTATTTGAAAAACCCCTTGTATCGGTAGCAATAAGTGTGAATATATTTGTTGTTGCATTATTAACTAGATATGGGCTTGTACTAACACTTGTACCATTAATAGTATTACTTCTAATTGAAGCATATTGTTTTGAAGTCGAACTCCATGTTACTTGAGCGTTAGAAAAGCCTTTAACAATTATATTGCTTTCCTCTGTACCACTTGTTAATTGAGCAGTAATTGGATTAATATCTTTTGCACTTATACTAACACTTGGCTTAGTTTCATTTTGATTTGCATATATTGTTGCAGTTGTTGAACTAGAACCAATTAAAGTTCCACCATTGTATGTATCACAATTAATTGTTATTGTACCACTTGAAGCATTTGGTATTTGTGAATAGAAATTAGTAGGAATAGTCCAACCATAAGAATATTTTACTCCCGTAGCAATTGTGCCATTTAAATTCCCAAATGAATAACTTAAAGTATGAGTAAAACTATCACTTTTTTGATTAATATTGATTGAACAAGCCGTTCCTATAGTTGTATTCGTTGCAGTTACGGTTGATTTTCTAGGAATAGTTGGAAGTGAAACTGTTGTACTTAATGTTTTATTTAACTTTAAATAACCATTATATAATGTAGTTGTTATTGTTACACTTGCTGTTCCATCATCATTATGTTGAACGTATTGGTCTGAGTTAGTTTCCGTAATTGTTTTAGTACCGAAATAATATACACCGCTACCCTCAACTGTTGGTGCATAATCACAAGTAAATTTATAACCAGTACCTCCAGCAGTACCACCACTTAATACTGACCTTAACCTTGTATAAATTTGTGTCCTATTATTAGTAATGTCTTGGTTGCCAATTCTAGCATCAACATAGAAGTCTACCCATTGACTTGATACAACATTCCATCTCCAATAAATAAGATTTTGCCATGAATTATTTAACATAACTTATTCCTCCTAATCTCCTACCCAGTATACACCAGTGCCATCTGAGTAATCTTCTAATCTTGACCTGCCTTGCAATACAAAGAAGTGTTTAACTTCCATATTATCACTTCGCACTACTGTTTGTTTAGTTTCTTTATCATATCCTGCAAATAGTAATTCAGTGTTATTAGCAGCATTATTAACTTTTACACCTATTTCATTTATTCTTGTATTAGTAGGTGCATTTGTTTTCTCATATAACATACCATTTTCATCAAATGTTCCACTTGTTGTTTGTACTATTTCACTGACAATTTTATTGCCATCTTCATCATAAAATTCACCTTTTAATATTTTATTAACTTCTGTTTTCTTATAAGTATCAGTTTGGAGAGTTCTAACACTTTCTTCTAATGTAAGTACATCACTCGCAGGTGCGTAATTATCAAGCATACCTATTATTTCTTGCTTATTTTGATTTATAGTAACATCAAGTTCACTCGTTTTTGCCGTAATTGTTTCAACTGTACCCTCTAGTAAATCAACTTGTGTTTTAACTATTCTTCGTTCAGTTATCGGATTATCCGAAACATTTGTAGTTACTTGTTGTTGTTCAGTTGGTATTTTTAAATCAACTTTTGACATTATTGTCATTTCATAAGTAATTGTATTGTCATATAACCCATAATAATGTCTATCATATCTATCAAAATATTTTATATCATCCCAACAATCTAAAGTAATATCACCATAATTTTCAGTAGTTATTGAATAAGCAGTAAAATTTTTTACTATATTATAAATATTATCAATAGTAGTTTGGTCTTTTATAAATGGATTATCTTGTCTAATAATTAATGTGTTATAAACTGTACTAGGTTCTGTGCTTGGAGCAGTAAAATTTCTTTTAGCATCAAAATATGTTACTTTTGATATTTGATATTTTTCTCCTACTTTCCAAGATTTGCTTTTAAGATAGTTTATACCTATTTCTCCACCGTTTTTCAACTCTTTTAATACAAGTTTACCATCTCTATCTATTTTTGCGTTACAACCCTTTATTTCGGCTATATAACTAATCCATCTTTTACCACTTACGGAACTATCATACATACTTGTTTCAATATCACCATTTGTAGTTGGATATTCTCCAAGTTCTACACCACATTGTGTACATATATATTGAAGTATAGTATCTACTGTTGCTTTACCATCTACAAAACACGGGCTATAGTCTATTGCATCTTTAAAAAATATTGCACTATCTAAACAAGTTATTTCACAAGTTTCGTGATAATTTGCACCTAATTCATCTATGTAGTATATACCAATAGGAACATATACATAATCTTGTACACTATCAATATATTGTCCTATTTCTAATTTAACTTCTTTACCACTAACTATGTTTAAATTATATAAATTTTTAAATTTGATAGTTATTTGTTGTGATACAAAACTTCCCAATGTAAATACTTTGTCATTTTTATTTATTATTGGGCTTGATATTGTTATTTTACTAATTTGAGAATTAGGAACTAAATCACCCCCTATAGTTAGTTTCGCTTTGTATTGTGATGAACCACTAAATGATTTAGCCCTAAATTCTTCTGTTATATCATTTCCACTACTATCTTTTACAATATATGCCATAGATTATTCCTCCACTAATGAAAATGTCATTGCTTCATCTTCCTCATGCCAATTACCTTCTTCATCTTTCCATATTCTTTTAGTATCAAATTCTTTATCACTTGCATACATTTTATGTATTGATTTTTGCTTTGTTTTTTTATCAGTTAATTCTACATATATCCACTCTGGGCTTATTCTATTTAATATATAAGCAATATCATCATCACTTAATATAGGATATGCAACTTCAAAATCTTCTGCATCGTGTCTTACTCTATTTCTATGAGTATAACCCTCTAAATCAGTAAAGGCATCTTTATCTACATCATGCAAACTCCTGTGCATAGAAGATGGAGTAGGAAAATCTTCTAAATCAGTACAAGTATAAGTGTGATTTTCACCCTCTACTCCATTATGACCTATTCTTATAAAATTTTCATATTTGTTATAATTTCTTACTAATTTTACCATATTTTCCTACCTTTCTATAAATCGTATTGTCTATCTTTTTGTTTTTGTTTAAATGTTATGAAATCTAATAGACCTTCAGTATCTCCTTGTGCAACAATATTTACTTGAACATTTTGGTTGCCTGTTGACATAAAGGCATCTAACATACCTTCTTTTGTTGCTTGTCTAATACCCGTAACAATTTGATTTTGGTTTGCTACAGCAGTTTTTCCATCTAATGTTCCTATCATTTCAGCACCTTTTTCATTTGCTTGGAATATTTGACCTTTTTCAACAAAACCACCTGATGCTTGTGGGTAAATAGTACGACCACCTAATACAGGCCCATAAAAATCATCACTACTCAAATTTGGAGTTTGGACACCAACTTTAACTTTAACATCAATTTTATTTAATCCCTTTTGTAGTTCATCACTAATTTTATAACCTTGTTCTTGCATTTTGTCAATTACTTCGGTTTGAACATTACTTGGTAATTTTTGAATATATTCTATAAATTTATCAACGGAAGTTTCTCCCATTTTTCCCCATTCATCAATAGTTTCAGTTGAGATTTTCCCATTGGTTGTTGCTAACAGTAATTTTAATTCTTCCATTTTAGTACTAGCCAAGTCTATTTGATTTTGGTAAGATTTTTTCAAATTGTCATAAGTTATATCATCATAACTCGACCTATTTCTTTCCAAATCTTCAAGATAACGAGTATTTGTAGTTGTAACATCGTTCCAATATGTATTTTGTTCAGTAAGACTTTTATTTCTTAAATTTCTTTCATGGTCAAAATATAAATTTATTGCTTCCATGTTATTTTCTGTTGCTAATTGTGTTAAATATTCCCAATCACTTATTGTAGTATTATACCCATCTAATGTTGTTTTTGTCTTATTGTATTCATCTTGTTGTTTTTCTAATGCTTTAGTTTGATTTCTCATAGCAATTTTTATACTACCAAGTTTATCAGCAATTTTACCATATTCTATTCCTAATCTTTGTGATAATTCATAGCCTGTTTCATTGCCTTGTACAAAATTTACTAATTCTTCTGCATTTAAATTATACATTTCTGCTTGTTTTGCTAATTTTTTGTTAAAATTATCTTGAGCATCAGTTAGGTCTTTATACGCATTGCTTTCATCTTCTCTTGCTTTAGTTATTTTTTTAATCGCAATTTGGGCTTCTTCTTCAATTGCATTTAACTTAATCATTGCAGTTTTTTTCTCAATTATTTGTTCAATAGATTGTTTTAACTCATCATATTTTTGAACTACACCATCTACAATATTAATTTCAATACCTAAAGCATCAGATAATGTTGAAACAATGAAATTCGCTCTAGTTTCATAACCATCTTGAATTTTACCATTTTCATCAGTTATTGATTGCAATTCATTCCATAATTTCTTGTAATAATCTTCTTCGGCAGTCGATGTTGAATATGTTTCATTAAGCCTTTCTACTGATTGTTGCCAGTTTGAATACATTGCATCTATTTCTTTAGAATGGGCTTCTATTGTACTCATATTGGTATTTAATACACGGTCAGTTTCATCCATATAAGCCCATATTGTTGTAATACCACCTAGTACCATACCAATAATACCACCAGTAGCACCACCAACAGCGGCTCCAGCAAGACCACCACCTATAACTCCAGCAAGACCGCTTAATGAAGTTGTTAATATATTTGTTGCATTTACACCTTCTTCTGCCATATTTTTAGCGGATGCTTGAGCAAGTTTAAATCCTGCAACAATTCCAACACCACCAAGTAATACTGTTTGTAATTTTTGTGTGGTTGTTAATAGATTACTCCATTCATTTGTAGCAGTTGCTACATTGCCGAAATTGAACTTATCGAATTTTTTCAAAAGTCCAAATTGTTCAACCAATAGTTGAGTAGGTGTCAAGGCATCCATCATATTTTTAACAAGTTTAGTTCTACCGAATAGACCAATTAAATTCTTGATATTATTAAATAAAATCTTGCCCGCAAGAACTGTCATAAAGCCAACAAATATTTTTGCTTTAGGGTTTAAATCTTTAAAGTTTGTATAGATATTTTTTAAACTTTCACCTATACCTCCATATTTCCATTCCCATTGCCCAGTTTCTTCATTTAATTCTTTATGGAAACCAAGTAATTCCCTCATTTTATCGGCAATTTGTTTTGATTTATTTCTTGCATTATCTAAATGTAAATTATATTCTTTCATTTTGGCAAGAATATCTTCACTTACACCACCAGTTAATCCTCCAGCACCAGCACCACTTGTTGTTTTTTGGGGTGTTCTTATTACATTTAATTTATCAAAACTACGAAGTGATTTATTTAATTTTTCGTTTGCTCCTGTTGCACCATTTAGGCTATCTTCAAAATCATCTACATAACCACTTGCAATACCAAATTCATCTGCCCATTTTTCCACATCAATTCCAAGTAATCCTAATATTGAACTTACTATGGTATTTGTTGTCATTAAAATAGCATTTAAATAAGGTAATATGGTTTGCAATATAGGAATAAATACTGAACCAAGCTGTCTTGATAACATATTCCATTGTTCTTGCATGATTTTTGTTTGGTTTGATACACTATTAATAGTTTTTGCTAAATCTCCATTTGCATTGGCTAATTGTTTTTCAAGTGTAAGATATATTAAAATAGTTTTTTCTGCTCTATTCATTTCATCAACAGATTTTTTAATTCCAAGATTTAATGCAGTTTGAGCAAGAGAAGTTTCAGTTATATCTCCACCCAATGCTCTAATTGACTTGGTATTACCACTCATTGTTACTTGTAGTATTTGACCTGTTCTCGCAAAATCTAAATTATATAATGAAGAAATATCAGCTTGCATTTTAAGTAAATTTTCACTTAATAATGCACTTGCATCTCCTGCAATTCCCATTGCACTTGACATTTGTTTATATACACCAAGTGATTTTACTAATGATTGTTGGTCTAAACCTATTATATCACTCATTGTATTAACAAGTTTTTTACCACTATTGTTAGTATTACCATAAGCAACATCAAGTAGGTTTAAATCTTCCATGTATTCAGTCTGTCTTTTGCTTAATTTAACCATTGCATTAGTTAAATGTTGAACAGTGCCTACATAATCTAATAAAGCACTTGATTTTAAAAGCATATTGGTTGTATCTATCAAATCTTTTGTAGCAGCCTTTTGACCTAGTATAGATTTGGTTAGATTTTTAAGTTCTCTTTCACCCTTTGCTTTTATTTCGATAATTGTTTTTACACCATTTTGTGCCATATTATCTCCTTTCTAGGTTAATATCTAGCCCAAGCATTAAATAGTTCTTGTTCCATAATATTAGCCTCTTGTTTTGTTAATTTTTTTAGTTTTTTATTTTCTTTTTGTTCTTCCTCATTTTTGAATATCTTATCATAAGTTGGATATTCTTTTGCTTGTTTTGAGAAAGCATTATTTAAAGCAACGGAAGTTGCAATATAATTAGTATATCCATTCAACCAAGAATTATATTTTGAAACTTCAACTTGTATTTTCTTTTCCTCTTCCATTTTCTTTAAATAAAAAATTCGGTATGACCAATATAGTTGAGGGTCATCTTCCCAAAACTCTTTATCAGACATACCGAACATTATAGCACTAGGGTATAACTCATTAAGATAAAATTCAGTAAGAGTTTCATAGTTCTTGCTATTATCTTCACTTAATTTTTGCTTGGTCGTAGTGCCTTCAAGTTTTTTAATTGTTTATCTTTATTAACTAAATTAGTGTTTGCATCTTCAATCATTTGCACTGCCAAAGCCATTAGTTGTCCTTCTCCATATTCTTCGCAAGCACTTTCATATAGTTTACTTACTTCCTCTAATGACATTTTATATTCTGTATAAAGCATTATCCAATATAGTTTTTTATACATTTTTGTCATTAGTTTTCTATCTTCTGAAACATTATCTAAATCATCTAACCCCTCAAATGGGTTTGTTTCATTAGTTATTTCTTCGATTTTTTCTTGATTTTCAATTAATTTTGCATATTCATTTTGGTGTTTATCCCAAATTTCTTGCTCTTCCTTGCGATATTTCTCCCAAGCAACAATTCCTTTTCGATTAAGGAATAAAGTATATTCCTTACCATCAATTTCTATTACTTCTTTACTAAATTCTTTCATAAATCATTCTCCCTTTCATTTTTTTAATTATTCGCCATCATTAGTTACTTCAACAGCAATAGTTCTATATGAAGTTGCTTCATTAGTTGCAGATACAGTAAGTTCTATCATAGCAAATCCTGCCGCAACACCTGTAATAGTTAATTTATTTCCTACAACACTTGCAGTAGCCGTACTAGTAGAAGAACTCGTTGCAGCAACAGTGGCATTTGGGCTTGTTTCAAGTTGTACTATGTATGTACCCTCTTTATCTACAACAACATCATCTAATGGTGTAGTAATAATTGCAGTAGGTTTCATTAAGTCTCTTACATCATCAATTGCATCTTCATCAGCACTTGATACAGTTACGTAAATAGTACCTTGAACAATACCATTAACTGATAATGAACTTCTTGAATAAGTTAATGTACCTTTATATCTCTCACCAGTATTATCTGGGTTTCTTTCAAGAAATGTTAATTCTTTTCCTTTTATTTTCTTTAAGGCTCTTATATTATCTCTATGATAGTTAAATGTATATTGTTTAGCATCAGTTCCTTGTAGACCTTCTGCATAAGTATAACCACCATCACTTAAAACTGTTTTGTCAACTTGGTCTGGTGCAGTTCTAGTTTCTGGCATTTCGCTTACAGGTAATAGCATACTAAATTTACTATCATCACCTAGTATATTTAATGTGGCATATTTAGAGATAAAACCTTTATCAGTATAAACTCTTTCCATAATTTTTTATTCCTCCTTATTAGTATATACTTTTATTCCAACTATTTACACTTCCACTAAATAGTAATGTTCTTCTTTTAACACTTATGTCCATATATTCACTTGGAACATCGCTTTCTCTAGTAAAACTTATTCCTCTAAAGAAATCGTGAATTAAAAATCTTAATTCATTGATTATATCTCTAGCATTGTATTCTTTACCGTTAAAAATAACATTTTTGGTGTATATATCAACTTGATATGTTAAATTATTACCATATTCTATTCTATCTAGTGTTAGTGTGTTTAAATCATCATTATTACCATTTTCTCTTATTACGATTACTGGTATATTTTCTTTAAAAAAAGATTGAGGGGTAGTTGGAACTACTTTTAATATGCTACCAAAAGTAGATTTTGATTTGATATATGTATTAAATAAATTTAATATATCATTTTCAATATTCATTTTATTCCTCCTCAATTCTTTGTTATTTTATCTATGTATTCTTTAATCCAACTAGATATATTGACTTCTATTTGTTGTTTTAACTTGTAAAAGATTAATTTACCCTCAAAACCATTAGTCCAAAATACATTTCCTTGCCAATCTTTAAAATACCACCCTTTATGTCCGTGATTATTGACATCGTATGCCCATTCACCACTATCTGGCAATATTTCAGTATTTATAGCACCAGTATAACCAATACCATATTCTACTATTTTAGCAAGTGATAAACCTCCAATATAGTGGGCTTTAGTTTCCTCACTCATATTTTTGGTTTCTATATTTACTTCACTATTATTATATAAAATTATTTGATTACCCTCTATTTTTAACTTATGTTCACTATAGTAATAACTTGTATCAAGTTCTTCTTGAGTTGCATAAGATAAGTTTTCAAGAGTGATTTCTTGCAATAATTTCATTGCTTTATTTCCAATAAATTCCATAAATTCTGGTGAAGTTAAACTTTCTTCTATAACTTCTAGTTCTTTTATGAGAGTATCATAACCTGTAGAACTTATTTTAACTTCATACATTAGTCTTTATCTTCTTTTGTATTAATTGGTTTAAAGTTTACTTTTGGCTCCTTTTTCTTCTCAAATTTTTTCCATCCCATATTTATATACATTGAATATAAATTGTATGGTATTTCTTTGATAATTTTGTCACCATCTTCGTTGATTTTCTCAACTTTAATTAGTTTTTCCATTATTTCCTCCTTATTTTACAAGTTTCCTGATATATATTCTTATACTTGTATTTTGGTTCCTTATAGAGTAAATTCTATAGTCTGCATTATCACCGGGATGCAATTCTTCATCTGGTGTTGTGTTTACATAAACCTTATCAAATTCCATAAATTTGAATAGATATTTGTTTTTTTCGGTAATGGAAATTACCAACATGTCATTGGCAAGTTCTCCAAATTCCCTTATTTCACTATCAGAACTTATAACTTGTACATTAAATCTATATTTAACTGGCTTACTAAATATTTCATATTCATTTAAATTATTATCTTGCATTGTGCCAAGTTTTTTTGAGATATATATAGTTGATTTTACATCATGTATATTTTGTCTATTAACATTATACATTACTATCATCCTCTTTACTTGATTTTGGAACTCCAATTTTTGGGATTAATTTACTCATTAAGTCTTGTGATAGACCATCAGTTAATTTACTCCAAGAAAGTGAATTTTCACTATAATTAGTTATCCCTTGTTTGTCAGCAAGATTATAAAGTTCTATGCAACATCTTATTTGCCAATTATAATATTTTTTTGGAAGTAAGTAATCACTATAATCATCATAAGGGAATAATGTTTCAAGGCATACAGCCTTACTATCTTCTAACAAGTTTGTTAGAATTTGTTCCCAAATTGCATTTGTTTCAAATATATCCTCATCATAAGGTATTCTTAACTTCAATTTTGGTAATTGAATTTGTAATTCTTTTCTATCCATAACATTATCCTCCTTATAATATTATTTTTTTATTATCCTCTTGAAATGATTTGAACAACAGGAATTAATTTGTCGCTAACATATACTTTATTTGAAGTATCATTATTGTTAGCAAGTTCCCAGTTTGTGCCTTTTTCAAAGTCTGCATTATCTGGTGATAATTTAGAAGTATCTTTGTATGAAATATACATAGGAACAATCATTTCTCTTATTCTTGAAACTAAATCAGTATGACCACCATTTTCAGTAGCCTTTCTATCTAATTCACTAGGTACTTTAACTCCTAATTCTTCAAATTCAAAGAAACCATTTTTAAACATATATGTAATATATTTAGAAGCAGCAACTACATAATCATCTGCTTTAACTCCTGCTGGATAGAAGTCTGCTTTTTTAACATCAGCAAGATTAATTTGTCCTGCAGTAGCACCACTTGCAACTACTTTTAATGCACCACTTGCATCAGCAGTTGAAGCATCATAACCATCTAGAACTGGCATTTCATCATCAACGATAACTGTTTTACCATTGTATGTACCAATAGTTAAATCTCTTGTAATACCATCTTTGTCAGTATATTTCATAAATTCAATTAGATTTAAACCTTCTAAGTTAGTTGATACCATTGAGTGCATAAATGATACATTAAGATTTGCTTTGCTATCTCCTAATGCTTTTTGAGATGCTCTATTGCATGCGTCAGCAGTTAAATTACCATCAACTTCGTAAGTATGTTTACTAGCGAAGTCATTTGAACCAGTCATAGCAAAGATACCTTTTAAAATTGAAAGTGTAGTACTTTGTCTTTGTTCTTCCCAATATTCTTTAACTTCGCTTGCCTCAGCCATAAAGTTTTCACCAGTGATTTCAGTTACAAAGTCATCTTCTCCCCAAGCATTTGCTCTACCATAACATATTTTAGTTTGATAGAAAGTATCTCTTGAAGTTGAAGTAATATCAGTCTTACCATCATAGTTTACAGGTGTTCCACCAATTCTTCCTTTAATTGGTTCTACAACAAAGTATCCACCTGCTTGTTCACTCATTTTATTTTTGTATTTATTTACTACTGTAAATAAAGAATTTTTTACAAGTTCATTTTTCTTAGTACTTGGTAGAGTTTTTAAATATCTTTCAAATACTTCATTGTTAAAAATTTTTCCATTAAATTTTAGCATAATTTAATTTTCCTTCCTTTCTTGTTATTTTAAATTTTCAAATTCTGCTGGATGTTCATTTATGAATTTTTCTTGTTCAATAGAACTCATTTTTGAAAATCTTTCCCAATTCATTGCATTATCATCCCTTTGTGGAATATTTGTAGCACTTGGTTTTACATCAATTGTAGTAATTGCTTCTTTAGTTTCCTTTACAACATTATCTTTGTAATTTGTAAATGTGCTTTTTAATAAATTTGCTCTTTGAATAGTAGCATTTTCATCTTCACTTACTAAAGTATCAATTAGGCTATCATCAATGTTTAAACCTCCTAAAACTTCTTTCGCTTTTGCTTTATTAACAATTATTTTTGACTGTTTATAATTGTTCTCAGTTTCTTTTTTCATTGCTTCAAACTTTTCTTGTTCAGTCATATTTGCTTTGTTAATTTCTTCAAGTTTTGCATTTGCTTCATTGTATTTTGTTTCAAATTCGCTTTTCTGTAAAACTTCACTTTGCAAATCTGCAATTTTTTTGTCTTTTTCTTTGTTTATACCATGAAATGTATTAAGTAAATCAGTTACTTGTTCCTCAGTATAACCTTTTGCTAACAAATCTTCTCTACGCATATTATCATCTCCCTTTCCTACAGTGATTTTACGGTTCACCAACCTTGAATAGAGATTTATGTATTGTCATTTGTTTACGCACAAATGTTAAAGCCTTTATTATTGGCACAGGTTCTAGGCTATGCTCCCAGTTTTTTGGTTTTGGAGACCAATGTTTTTCTAATTAAACTAAACCCACATCTAAAGGGCTATTGCCCTTGATTATCTAATTCACTTTTATTTGTTATTTCATTATTTTGAAAATTTGCCATATCTTCGGCATTTGTTGTTTCTCCATTTGTTCCAAAATCATTTGAACTACTACCTTTATCTTGTTGTGATACTTGGTTGCCAAATAGTTTTTGTTGTTCTTGTGATACTTTTGCACTATCTCCAAATAGATTAACTATGCTATTTGCTATTTCTCTAGGAATATCGCAACTATATAGATTTTGTAGTGCTTGTGTCTTAACAAGAATGTTATCTGACATATCTCTTTGGAATTTTGGTTCTACTTCACTAACTTTCAGTGTTGTTATTCCACTATTAGGAGTATTTCTACATATTGCAAGTATTACTTTTAATGCTTTTAAATCACACATACCAAACATACACTCATCACCTTCCGCTCTAATTCCTGCAGAAGTAAATCCTTGCCCTGTAAGTTTAGCCTTTCCAGTATCTCCACTTGTTACTGTTCCACTATCACTCGCTATTGGTATTGCAAGTATTTGGTGAAGTGAAGTAAGTAATCTATTGTAATATGTTTGTGTATCTTGAGCATTTAATCTTCCTTGTAATAGGTCTACACTTGCTTTCTTTTGTTCTGTAGAACTAATACATACTGCTCCCATTTCTTTGATATCATCTAAATCTTCTTTTGATACTTCGGCATTTGTGAATACCATAATAGCGTTTACAAATTGTTCCATATCATCTTTATCAAGACTTTCTAGGTAATTTATATCGTTAAATAAGTCTTTACCTAGTTCAATTAATGATATTCTCTTTCTGTTTATGTAACTTTCAATAATTATATGTTCATTCCATATCAAGGGTTGTGGTTTCCCAATTCTTTGTAATGACCCACCTTTGTTAGAATATGTTAATACTTTATTTCTTAAATATACTTGGTATACATCGTATAAGACAGTTTTTAATACTTCTACTCCATTATCTCCCATACTTGGTTGATAATCGTACATTGGTGTATCAATAAATGCAAATAATTGCTCATTCCCTAGCCTACTTGAATATACTACCTCGGTATCTTCTACTGGGCAATTAATAATTTCAAATGGTGCTTCATCTTCACTACCAACTTTATCTTTATTAATATATCTAAAGCCTCTACCACAGACAAGGACATCTTCAAATAAGTCCATATCTTTGGCTTTTTTATTTTCATATCTCACAAATTTATTTAAAGTTGATATTTCAGCACTATCAGAACTATTAAATTGAACATATTGAATAGGTTTCCCTAAAAGAAATGTTTTTTTGAAGTCTACACAAGCATAAGCCCAGTTTTCAACTGTTTTATTGTTTATTTCTGGTCTTGTTTGCTTAACTTTGTTTTTTATATCTTGGTCGCCATAGTAGAAACTCTTTAAATATTCACTATCTTGTCTATTCTTGTCATGCAATGGTTTGCTATTTTCTAATATTTCAATTATGGCTTCATCTTGCTTCTTTTGACCTAAACTTAACAATTCTTTTTCGGTTATATTTGCAAGTAAGGTTATTCTTCCATAAGTTTTTTCCAATTTTACCCTACCTCCTACTATTCATTTTAAATTATACCTAGATTAGTTATTTTTGTCAAATATAAGCAATAAAAAAGAGAAAATAGTATAAATATACTATCTTCTCTAAATGTTTCTTAAAATGGTCTAAAAATAGGTTTTACTCTTTGAGGTTTAGAACTACCCTCTATAAACTCACGAGTTGCTAAAGCAAGACTGTCTATGCTATCCTCGTTTGGGTTCCTTCCATTATCATTATATAGTGTTAAATTTTCCATAAATTTACCCATATCAGTATTTACACCAAACACATTTTTTTGTGGGAATACTATACATCTTAAAACATTTCCTTTTTGGTCTTGTATTCTTATTTTTTTATTCTCGCAGTTATACTTTTCTCTTATAATGCAATAATTTACACCATTTTGTTTCAAAATCATATCTATATTTTGTTTTAATTCACTTGTTACATTACTTTCTATTACAAGTTCTACTATATGATGTTCAATTATCTTATTACATACTTCTTCGTACATATCTTTTGTGGCTGTTCTTGTAAATATACAATCTTCCAAATAATAGTCCATATTTTCCCCATTTGGTACTTTTGCAAGTATTGGCATTGAGAAAAAGTCTTTACCACTCTTTCTTGTAGCATCTATTGTAGCATATCTTCCTATATATTCCGTTTTAGGAATTGTTTCATATACTCTTAATTTATTATAACTAAAGAATAGACTTTCTGGGTCTGTTGGTATTTGTTGAAAGTTAGTTTGCCATAAATAATCATCTATATCTTGCTTTTCTAATAATAATTCTTTCGTTGTTTTAAGTTCTGGGCATGTTGACAAGCCTGTTTCATAATCTAATGCTGGTACTTGAATTATTACTATAGAGCCATCTTCGCTAACATAAGTATATTTATATTTTGGATGCTTATGAAATTGGAAATGTTTCTTACAATTTTCAATTAATAAAGCAATAAAATCACCACTAGCCCATAATGTACCCGTTACAACTACTTTAGGTATCTCATTTTGGACAAATCTTTTCTTCCATACTGTATTATATTTATTAAAATAATATTCATTTAATGATTGAACTAAAGCCTCTTTATAATCGGCATATAAGTCATCTATATGTATTCTTTGGCTTGCTCTTACACCTACTACATTGCTTTGCGTTGTTTTTGCATAGTAACTAGCATTTAATTTACATTTTTTAAGTTTCCAAGTGCCTTCTGTTTCCTTTAAAAAGTAATTTCTATCATTTTCATCGTATTTCATATCTGGAAATACTTCACCAAACCAATCACTTTTTATTTCATCTAATACTACTCTACTACCACCCTTTACAACATCTTCATTTGAACATAGTGATAGTACTGTTTTAGTTGGGTCTACACCAAAAGCCCATGCCTCACTTACTTTTTCTGGGAACGTTTTGCCGAAGCCGGACATCGCGTTAAAAATAAGTAGTCTAAAGTTAGGATTTGTTACTATTTCTTCTAAATAATGGATATACCCTATTATTGCCTCATATCTTGGGGCAAAAAACTTATTACTTGGTTCATCATCCCACTCTCTATAGATAAAATAGTGTTCTAGGCTTGTTCTTGCCCCTATTCTATAGGCATTATGGAGTTGTTTTTCATATTCCACCTTATTTTTTATGTCTATTTTATACATTAAGTTAAGTAATGGAATATATTTCTTGACACATAGTTTACTTGCTCCTACTTGATTTAGTTCAAAATATCTATTAAATAAGGCATATAAGTCATTTAACATATCCAATATGTCATTATAATTCATTTTATTTTTTGTTTTTACATCAAAATTCTTATTTAATATGTCAAAAATTTCAGTAATATACTTTAAAACTTCACTTTCATTTAGTTCATTTTGCATATAATACCTCCTTATTTACCCTTTTTATCTAATAATTCCTTGTATTTTGCTAATTTACTATCTATTTTATCAGTATTTATGACTTCTTTATATGTAATATTGACATTTGGTTGGGCTTTTTCCACCATTTCATGCTCTGCTTTTAGTCTAAATAGTGTACTTCTTTCTTTTGTATACCCCATTTGTGAGAACATTAGGTTTTCTTCCCCTATTTCATCATATATTTTATTTACTATTTCTCTCATATCTGCATCACTACTGTTTTTTAAGTTCCTTAACACCCCTGTACTTATCCCTATAAACTTACAAAACCCCGTTAATGTTGGTAAATAATCTCCTACATTCGCATTTACTTGTGTTACTAGAAATGTATAATAGTCAAAAAATATCGCTAATTGCTCTGGACTATATTGAGGTGTCTTACTTCCTAGTGGATTTACACTCCTAAAAAAGTAATTCGTTATTATTAATGGATTTATTCTCTTATCATATCTTTCACTAAACTCTATTATTTCTTTTACTTTTTCTTCTTTTAACTCGTTTATTGCCCTAGAAAGTCCCTCTACTTTCCCATCTACATAAAACTGTTCTAGTTCCTTTAATTCTAATTTATTATTTGCTATTATTTCTTTATTTTTTTTGCTTATTTTTTCTTTTTCACCCACTATTGTCTTTTTCATACACTCTCTTACCTTTCTTGATTATTATACCATATTTGCTATAATTATTCTAGGAGGCTATATTATGAACGATATTTTATCTTTTTCTATTCCACTTAACCCTATTACTAAAAAAAACCATGGGCAAATCATTATGTGCAAAGGACACCCTATTATGCTACCCTCTAAACCTTACATTGAATATGAAAAGGCTTGCAAACCTTTTATGCCTACTTTAAACCACCCTATTGATTACCCTATTAACCTAAAATGTACTTTCTATATGAAAACTAAAAGAAAAGTCGATTTGTCTAATCTTATCTCTGCTATCTCTGATATCCTTTCTAAATACAATGTTATCCTAGATGATAATAGGAATATTATTGCTTCTTACGATGGCTCTTTAGTTCTATATGACAAGGTTAACCCTAGAACTGACATAGAAATTTCTATCAAATCTGATTACCTATCTTGGTAATCTTTTTTTATATCACTATAAAAGAGTATATTGCTATACTCTTTTAAAAGGGGTGAATTCTACATTCCTTTTGGTAAAGGTGTATATGAGAAGCAATCTTTTACAATTGCATCTACATTATATCACTTACCCTTTTTTTATGTCAATTTTTTAGCACATCTCTACTAACTGCACTATTCCATATACTTTTTCTTCTTTATCTACGTCTAGTTCCACCATCGGTACATACTTGTCTTTCCTATTTCCTATTTTTACTCTTATTTTCTCTCTCTTACATTCCAGATACTTTAGTTCTTCTCCATATATCTTCTCTAGTATATTTATTATATGTATTCCTCCAGATAATTCTATTACTCCTACTGGATATACTTTCCCCCCTATTATTATCTCTTTTTCACTTTTTAATTCTATTTTCATTATCTCTCTCTCCTTTGCATTCAATATTATCACAAGTTTTTATCTTTTGCAATATGTATCTCGTAAAAAAATTATTGGAATTGTGGAAGGGGGTAACAAAGCCCATTTTTCACTCCTGTAATTGGGTGGGGTGTGCCTCCAGATACACCAAAAAAGGATTTAATTATCTTCAATGTGCATAATTGATATAATTATAAACGTTAAAATTTTATAAAAAAATAAAAATATTTATATATTACTTTACGTAAAGTGTAAAAAAAGATTGTAAGCCCCCTTACAAAAAATATGTATATATCTATATAAATATATATACTAAACATATAACATAACAAATAAATAATAAATGTACTATATATATATATATATAGTACTACATAATTAAATATACATATTACATAATACTAATAGTATATATACTAAATAAAACACATACTATATACACTATATATATAGTACTAATAATATATATACTATACTATGCTTTAGTATATACTAATACTAATAATTTAATACTATAATACTAAAATATAGTATGATACTAAGATTTATCAAATAATTAGAATAAATGGGAATATATAATAATAATATGTAAATATATAGATACTAAATATCATATATATGATAATAATTAATAATAAAATATAATAAAATACAAAAAAAGTATTGCAATTTACAATATAATGTGATACAATTATATTGTAATTGAGAGAGGATTGATAAATAATGATTTTAAAAATCAAAAGAAAAAAATTAAAGTTAAAAAGAAAGGTCAAGCAGATAATATATATACTAATATGTATTACTATACTAATTATATTATATTATATAGTTAATAATATAACTAATAATAATTATAATAAATGTGTAAAATATAATAGTGATGTATCATTTATCTGTGAAGATTTAAAAAAATAAAGGAGGTGAAAAAGATGATGCAATATAAAATTGATTTATATTTTGACAACAAAATAATATTTACAAATGATTTAAAAGAATATAAAAGCATATTACAAAATAATCCGTTTAAATTATACATAAAAATTAAAAATAAATATATTTTAGACGGTATTTACTAAATTTTTAAAAAAAGGAAGGGATGAAAAAATATGAAAGATTTAGAAAAAAAGCAAAATGATGTAATTGTTTTATATGATTTATATCTAACATTATTTACAAATAAATTACTAAGTGATACTGATATAAATTATATATATAGTTTAGATAGTGATGAGTTAGATTTGTTTGTTAAATCAATTCAAAAAAAATTAGGAGGTGTTGAAAATGAAAAATAAAGAATATTTTAAAATAAAAAACTTATATAGTTTGAATAATTTAAATGATAAATGCAAAATATTATTAAATAATAGTAATAAATTAAGTGATGATATTAACCCAGATTTTTATGATTTTTATTTTTTAAATAGTCTAGATTGGTTAATTGAAAATCAAAAAAAAATAAATAATGATTTTTATAATAATTTAGACAAATTAAAATTTGATGTAATATTTAGTAATTTAGATGAGCGAGTAAATATCATTTTAAATATTAAAGATTTGGATGAATTTGCACAATATGTAAGCATTGCACCGTTTAAATTTTTAAAGAAAAAAAGACAAAATGAAGTTTTAAAGCAATTTAACGAATTTATAAAAATTAAAAATCAATATAAAAAAATTAAATATTTTGACAGCATTAAAAGATAATTTTTTAAAAAAAGGAAGGGATGAAAAAATGAGAAAATTATTAATTGAAAATTTAATGAAAGATTTAAAAACTAGGCTCGATGATGAGGTGCTAGACTTATTTAGCTCAGGGGTTGAATACAGTAAAGACTGGTCTATTTATGATATTATTAGTGATGTAGCAGATAATAGCGTTGATATTTATAATGACGATTTGTTAGAATGGTGTAAGTATAATTACACTTATGTTGAAAACGCTATCAGCGAGTTTGGTATTGCTACTGATACCGATAATAATCCAGATTTTATAAAATTGATTATGCAAGGACAGTTTTATTGTCATGAACAATTATTTTATAATAATTTAGATGAATTTATATTGTATTATAAATTATATTATTTATTAAATAATAATGTAATTGAAATTAACGAAAATAAACTTGAAGATTTACAAAATACTTTTTGTGATAATAATAGCACTTTACAAGATGTTATTGATGAAATTAATGATATTTTAGAAAAAAACGGGGGTGTTGAATAATGAGCAAGATTTTTTTAGAAAATATAGAAAAATATTTTAAAAAAGACACAAGAAATAGAAAAATTATTTTTGAATATGAAAACAAAATAATTTTAAGTAATGCATACAGCATAATTATTTTGTTTAAAAATAATTTAAAAATTAGAGATGATAAAAAAATAAATGATTTAGTAAAAAAATATAATATAAAAAAATATGATGATTTAGATTATTTGATAAAATATGGAAATGTATCTACGATTTTAAATTATTATAAAATGCTAGAAGATGTTGATTTTATTGATAAAATAGAAATTAATAATAAAATAAAATGTTTTTTCTTAAATAAAAAACAAGATATAAGTTATTTTATTGATGCATCATTTTTAAATAGTATAAATAAAATTATAAATAATAAATCTGGGATAATATTTAATAATATTGATAATGATTTTATTAATGTAAATGGTAATTCTGGTTATGCTTACATTTTAAAATGCAAAAATTATAAGGACTAACAAATGAAAAACAGCCTGAATATCTTAACTCAGCAAAAACAACAAGAAATTGACGATAAAATTAAAGAAAAACAAAATAAAGAGATTTTACAATCTTTAAAAAAAGATATTATTATAATTTTAGATGATAAAATTAAAAAATATTATAATAAATATGGGGCATTTTACATTTTAAATAATGAGCAGGATATCATTGATGAAGTATTACAAAAATTAAATAAACTGTCAAATGATTATATTACTCATAATGTAGATTGTGATTATAACACTCTACCTGAATTAACCAAAATTGATTTGATAAATGATTTATTTTATAATGAATTTAAAAAAATTAGACAAAGAGAAAAAGAAATCGAAAAAATAAAAAAAGAGATGGAAGAGCAAGAGGAATTGCCTAAAATTGATGTACCTTTTCACACAAAAATGCATATAATAAGCAAATTAATAGATAAAATGATAAAATAACCTTTAATTAGGTTATTTTTTAATGTTTTAAAATACAACATTTTTAGCCATTTTACGAGGTTTTTACATTTTCTAATATAGTTAATCCTTTTTAATAAAAACATTCAAATTAAGCATATAAAAATATATAAAAAACATATTATAAAAAATCACTAACAAATCATACTTGATAATGGTAACATTTGTTACGGTAACATTTGTTTCCATAACTCCCCTACCCTATCGCTTGACATTTTTTATTTTTTTGATATTTTTCGTTCTTTTTTTACTTCTCTGGCACTTCTTGGAATGGAAAAAATAAAAATGGAATTTCCTTTTTGTGAAATTTTTTACTTTTGTCGTGGACTTCTCCCCAAAATTTTTTGGTTGTCGTTGGTAAGTGTTTATATATAGTGTTTTTTTTAATGTTTTGAGTACTTCTATATATATAAAAAATAAAAATTTCTATAAAAAAAAGACTATTTCAAGAATAATTTTCTCTTAAAATAGTCAAAATTAACTGTTTTTGTGTGCTTTTTTGTAATCACGAGCATATTTTCTTTTTTTGCTTCGATAATCTGGTTCAGCCCAATAATATTTTTTACTTTGTTTTGCTTCTTCTTTTTTATGAGATTTAGCATATGCAAGTCTATCTGCTTTCTTTTCTTCTCTATATTTTTTATTTTTCTTGTAATATTCTCTTGATTTTTTTGCGTTTTCTTTTTTAGATAAAGCCATAATATTTCTCCTTTCACATATATTTTATCATATCTTCCATTAGTTTCTATGTTCTATCATAGTATTATATCTTCTGGAGCATTAAGAAATTCCCAAATATACTCTTTCTTTGCTTGAGATATATTACCTTTTGAAAAGATGTAATACATATATAAGTGCTTTTCTTTGTATCCACATCTAACAAAGTTTCTTTTAAGTATATTCTTGTTTTCCATAAAATCTTTGTAACTGTAGAAACATAAAAAATCTTCTACAAATACGCAAGATTTATACCACTTATCAATTTCCTTTTGCCATTCATTTCCCTTTTTATTCATCATAATTTAATCCTTCTCCTTACATATTCTTCTCTAATTAATGAATAACCTTTCTTTGTTCTAACACCACAATATTCTTTTTCAAAACTGCATAGACAACTATGTATTCTACATAAGTTAGCATATAATATTTGTCTTCGTTCATTTTCATCAACTAATTCATTTGTAATATAATTAAATCTATCTTCATCAGTTCTCTGTATTGTATGCAAGTAATCGTGTGAAGTTTTTTGGTTTAATATAGCACCATTTTCTAATATATAGCCCTCATTAGGTAAGTGATATATCTTACTTTCTTGATGGCTATAGATTAAATGATGGAAAGATAGGTCTTGCAATCTATTATAATGATAACCCATCATATCATAACCTAATTTATCTATTTTTAGTTCTTCTATTAATATCTTTGTTTCTATTCTCATTAGATATTTTCCATAAATAATGCCTTTTAGCACTTGCTATAATACATAAAAAAATGGCAAAGAACCCCACTATGCCTACTAAAATAATAGAGATAATGAACTTTACTATTGCCATATTAATTCTCCTAAATTAAGGGAAAAAGCCATAAAACCCTATGAAAAGATAACTCGAGAGATAACGATTGATAAACTCGTTACTTGGCTTTTTTAGTGATTGTTATGAATATCAAATTCTACACTTGATACTCTTTAAGTATATATCTTTTTTATTGAAAAGTCAATGACTAGAGATTGTAAGCCATTTGACAATATTAATAATATCTATTTGTGTTTAGATATTTATTTCTCTTGGCTAATTCTTCTTTTTCTATTTTCTCTTTCTTTTCAATATCTTCTTCCATTAATCTTCTGATTTGTTTTTGATATGTTTTTGGATAATATGACCTAAATAACTCAAGAAATTTAGCATTAATATTAAATGTTACTCTTGTATTTAGGTTATTTAATTCATTTTTATTTAACATTATTATTCTCCTTTATGTTCAGTATCAGAATATTCTATAATTTTGTTGTTTTTCATCCTTACATATTTAGTTACTATGTTCTTATAATTAATTACAAAACCCTCAACACTTCTATTAACTTTAGAACAATACTTTTCATAGATACTATCTAAATATTCCTTATTAGGTAAAACTTGTAATTCAGTAACTTCTGGAACTATACCAATAAAATTTGGAATTACATTACTAATAAATGGATATATAAATAATTCATGGTCATATATTAAATTATATAATTCAAAATCATCATTAACATTTGCTTTTGCAAACATATACCATCTTTTATCAAAAGTACCAATATCATATTTAATAGCCCCCATACCTAACCATTCACCACAAATAGCAGCATTATTGTATAATTCTCTATCAAGCACTTCTTTATTATCTAAAAGCCATTGATATAACCCTTTGTATAATATACCCTTTTGTTCTTCTATCTCCGAAACTAAAATAATATTATTTCTTTGTGCTATGTATAATTCATCAAATTTTTTAAATATAACTAAATTACTACCATCTAATTTTTCAGTTAAATATACTTTATCTCCTAAAATACTTATTCTTTTTGTTTTAGGATACATTGATTTTTTTATCATCATTTTTCATTCACCTCATAACTTTCTAACCAATTTTTAAAATCAACAAAAACTTCATAATCAATATCTTTTGTATCATAAAAATCATTTAAATCTTCTAAATCTCTTAAAATTACTGATTTTACCCTCTCATTGATTAATTGAGGGTTATTTTTAATATAATCGCATATTTGGAAAGTAACATAAGTTCTTCTCCCTAAAGCATATCTAAATGCCATTAATACAATATCCTGTAATTCATAATTAATCTCTAGCGCTTGGTTTTACACCTCTTTTCAACACTTCTAATGTTCCATGCCTCCAAAGTCTACAATAGCAAGCCCTACAATAACCTTTTGCATAATGCTCTTCTTTGCCACAATATGAGCATTTATTTTTGTATTTCCTATTTTTTAACCCCATATTGTGTTTAGCAATAGTTTGTAAACAACCACATGAACGAGTTCTGCCATAAAGAACATTCCATAGTGGAACTACTTTTATATTACCACATTCACATTGAACTTGGCATATTCTTCTACCATCTTCATCTTTACCTAAATCTTCTATAATAGTCAGTTTTCCAGATTTAAAACCAACATAACTTCTACTTATCTTTCCCATTTTTATCCTTTCTTTGTTCTAACACACTTTTATAATAATCTATAGCACCTTCAATATATCTTTTTGTAAAACTCAATTTTTCTATTGCATATTCTGGGTGTATTTCTTTATCTTCAACATACACTTCTAATACTGCTTGTATTCCCAATATGCTATCTACTGCATCTTTTAGAAATGCACTATCTCTTGAATGTGTTTCGTGATATTCTTTTATAACTTCTAAATAATTCACGATTAAATCATGAAAATCGTTTCGCATAGAGATATACGTATTCATTTCTTCATTACTCATAAAATTTATTCCTCCTTCCTACCACTATAATCCAAAATGTACTAATTTAAGTAAATCATACATTTCATTCTTTAATTCCACTAATGTTGCCCCATCTTCACCAAAGTAATAATCTTCGTTTGACAACGCACCTGTTATATCTATTAACTTTTTTACAATTTGTTCTAATGTATAAGTTTTTCCTTTATATTTATACTTATGATAAGTCATATCAATAACTTTATTTGCATAGTCATAATATGCTTTGAGATGTTTATTCAACCATTTAATTAATGTGTAATCTAAAGAATAAGTTTCTTCTTTTAATATTTTTTCTTCTTTTTTCTTAGTTATTATTTTCATTTACTGCTCCTTGTCAAATATATTCTAAAAGTTCCTGTATCTTCATCTTTTGTAAAATCTATAACTTTAGTATTTAATAATTTTTTGGTTAAAGTATCATTTATTATTTCCATCTTGTAATCTTTTGAACCTAAATCATAAATACCAAATTCAAACCATTTTGTTTCACTAAATTCATCATAATAAATACGAATAATATCAGTATCAGTCATATTTTTTTCTAATTTAACATTTTCATTATATCGACCAAAACTATATTTTTCTAAAACATCAATTAATTTCATTTATTCCTCCTCTATTAAACATTTAAATCCTATATTTTCGGTTTCTTTTGCCGTTTCACATATACCCTTAACCAATTCTGCTACATTTGAACTTACTAATACCACATTTGTTATTTTTATTGCGACTAGATTAATCTTTTCTTCTTCATTTATTAGCAAGTAGCTATCATACATGTATTTTGTACAATCTATATTGTTAATTTTACAATATTCTTCCATATCTCCCTTATTTGCGAATATATAACACGTTAGTTTTTTTCTGCCCTTTTTATAGTTCGTTAACCTACATTTGAAAAACATTATATACCAATAGACTAACGATTTCAACTCAAGTCTGTTCATTTTTATTTACCGCCCCCTACAACAATATCTTTCCATGTGATAGCAGTAACTAGGCTCATTAATCTATGTTCTTTTTCTGCTATCTTAATTAATCTGCATTTTAGTGCTTTCATTTCATCAAATAATTCTTTAATAGTTAATTTTTTCTCTAATATCACTTAACCTCCTACCAGTGAAAGTCTATAACAGTGATGAATTTATTATTTAAAGATAAATTTGAAATTTCCTTATTAAATTGTTTTTCATTGTTAATCCAATGATTGCCATCCCAAAATTCACTTAAAATTATCTTATTTTCAGTAATAACTACATAACAATCATTTAATTTAAAATCAATTATATCTTCATAATAGCCACCATCAACATATAATA
>ERZ808252.588-NODE-588-length-33956-cov-15.150291_pt1 | contig 33956 bp, 35 predicted proteins | sample MGYA00521242_ERZ808252 | MGnify/ENA primary metagenome ERZ808252 (study PRJEB31516, sample SAMN03275581) | gut metagenome | biome: mammalia-associated habitat; material: feces | host: Papio cynocephalus | place: Kenya | collected 2012-08-07 ...
ACATCAAAAAAAGCAATATTCTTCCGCCGCAAAACACAATCGCACGGATTTTGGAGCGGAACAGAATCATTTTAAACGCAGGCGATGTCAAAAACAGCAGCAAAATCAGCTTTGCCGCGAACTCTGAAAAAATCAAAAAAACGAAACCGACTCCACTTTCATAAAAGCCCAGTTCAAGAACTACGACGAAAATCTGATTCCGCTCCTGTGGCAGTACGCAAAATTCTCAGGATTCCGGACAATGCAGCAAGCTTATTTTATCCAGCCGGACTTCGGAAGTCTGAAAGTCGCAGAGCCGTAGTTCAACTGTCATTGCCGTGCTACGACACGCGACGTTTGCGAAGCAAACTCGGTCAGCAATCTATAAAAAAAACATCGGCATTGGTGAACTTGCAAACTCCCTACTCCACTTTTGAAAGCGTGAGCCGGGCAAGTTCTTTTTTTGCGCTGTCCGGGTAGACGTTTATGCTGAATTCCGTGTGGTCGCGATTCATGCTGGCAGGATACGCCCATTCGATTTTGCGCAGGCGTTTTGTTTTTGCGTTGCGGAAAGTCGCGTTCAGCTTGAAAATTTTTCCGCCTGAAAAACTGTCGCTTGTGTACGAATAAGTTCCGCTGCCTTCCAAAGCGGTTTCCTTGCCGTCCGAATCTACAGAAACAACTTTTACATTGCATTTTGATTTTTCGCCGAAAGTGATTTCGTAGCTGTCGTCGAATTCGTCGGTCGAAAGAGTTCCAGTCCAGACGCCGGTAAAAATATTCGGCTGGGGAATTTTCTTCACACATTCAGACGCAAATTTCGGAAGCTGCGATTCGTACTCGTTCCAAAAGTTCAGGCTCATTTTTGCCGAATGAAGAACCGTGCCCTTCTCAACGTCAATCATGCGGGCAGTGATGTAAAGCGGACAGCCCAGAGCTGCCACCGAACCCACAATTATGCAGTCCGCACCGATTCCCTTTCCCATCTGTTTTGCCGTCGTGATGTCGATGTACGGATTCGCCTGAAAACTGTACTCCGCCATCACCTTGTCAATTTTCTTGCGTTCAACAACAGTAACATCGCCGCCCTTCACAAGCTCATGAACAAGCAGGTCGGTCATCGTAGAAACCTTGTCATAATAAGCCTCGTCGTCGCAGTCAAAGTCGAACACCGCAACAGTCTGCGCCGGAAGAACCACCGCCGCCGCAAACATAAGAATAGAAATAAGAATTGATTTTTTCATTGTGCACCTCGTTTTAGTTGGATTTTATTAAAGTCAGAAGAAAAACAGATATGCTTTTTCCAATCTGACGAAATATCCTGTTTCAAAATATGAGAGCGGATTCTATAAGTTTTATAATGCCTCATTATTCCAAGATATGAATTCACAGAAGAAATAAAATGTTGAATTTCAAAAACATCCGGTTTGTGAAGCATTGCAAGATAATTATGAAGAGCAACAGAACGCTTAAAATTTCTTATAATCCGTTTGTTCACAACAATATGTGAAGGTTTTACAAAACAGCCTAAAAACCGGACTCCGTTAAAAACTGGCTGCAGAGATATTTTCTTTGGATGAAGTTTTAATCCAAGCTGAGATTTTAGATAATAACGCAAAACCGGAACAAGCTTTAAAAGAAATGATTTTGACTTATGCACAATCACGCAGTCGTCCACATATCTTCCGTAAAATTTTATTCCGCAGATATTTTTTATAAACTTGTCAAATTCCGTAAGATAAAAATTGGCAAAAACCTGGCTTGTAAAATTTCCAATCGGAAGTCCGCAGTTTTCCGCAGCAAAAAACAAACTTTTATCTTTTGGCAAATCGTTCCATTTATTTTTAGAAGAGTGAAAAATGCAGTTTTTTGTAGGATTATTAAAAATGATGATTCTGCACAGATTTATTATAAAATCTCGGTTCGGCTTAAAGTAATTTGATTTTATGAAACTCTCAAATTTTGAAAAAAGAATATTCCTGTTTATGCTCATAAAATAACCGCGAATATCTGTTTTTAAAATCCAGCACTTTCGAGTATTGTTCAAGGAACAGCATTTCATAAAATCAGAAACTCTTCTTATTCCAAAGTGAGTTCCCTTTCCTTCTCTGCAAGAATATGAATCGTAAATAAAATACTGCTCAAAAATCGGATTCAAATATTTTAAAACCAAATGATGAACAATCCTGTCGCGAAAATCTGCGGCAAAAATCTCACGCTTTACAGGTTCTTCCACAATAAAAACAACAGAAGGCTTTGGCTTGTAATTTCCGCTGCATAAGTCGTTCCAAAGCTGAATAAGATTTTCTTCAAGATTCACCTCAAATTTCAACGCCCCGCTTTTATTCCGCTTGTGCTTTCTGCATTCATAGTAAGTTTCAAAAACATCTTCTATAGTGACTGGAAAATCGTTATGCTCATTTTTTAAACAATTAAAATTATCCATAGAATAAATTCCAAAACGGCACAGACAAATTTTTACATCTGCCTGTGCCTGTCTTTGTGCAAAATCCCGAACGGCTCGAACAGAATTTGTATTATTCTTATTGTTGTTGTTCTGATTGCCGTCACTGAATCTCTGTTTCCACGCGTTATTATTATTGTTAGACGACGAAGACCAGAACGCGCTTGTGTGCAGTTTGTTCTTAAGTGTTTTCACCGTCGAATATAAACTGGTTTGAGGCTGAAACAGCATTCTCCCAGTACGCACACCGCTTTTACACAAAAACCTTGCTCGCTTCCATGCACCGTAACACATGAAATTCCGGCTATTGACTGCGGACTGAATTTCTCCAGCCCGTAATCTGCTTTCCAATTCCGTCCATCTGCAACGCAAGATTCGCCTGCTGCTTTATTGTAAACAAATGCAAATCTGTACACAGCCGGACTTCCAGTTTTAGAACTTCAAAATCATCAAGAAATTCTTCAAGATATTTTTCTCGTTCATAGCACTTATTGGCTCTGTATATGCTCCTTACAAGATGTATGCAGTCCCGCTTTATGTCCTGACCAAGCGTGAATTTATATTCCCTTGGAAGATGCTGCGTAAGTTCGAACAGGCGCAAAGTCAACTTGTAAGTATCCTTAAAAACCGGCAAATCATAATACAAAGCCATTCTTTATAACTCCAAAATAGTTAAAGTGTTTAATAGCTAAAAGCCCGAACGGCTCGAACAGAACCTGTAATATACTTATAGTAGTTGTCCTGATTGCCGTCACTGAACCACTGGTACCACGCGTAATCATTACCGTAAGACGACGAACTCCAGAACCTGCTGTCGCCTGAAATTTTTCCGGGCTTTCTTAAATTCTGATAAATATAATTTAATTCATCTTTGTTTGGCAGATACCAGTCGTCATATCCACCGCCTCGATATTCACTGCACAAAGTTTTTGCCTCGCTCCAATTTCTTTCTCCTAGAACTTCGCTGCACTCATACGCACGGTTACCTTCTATATAAAACACAAGTCCGCCGCCCGGTCCAATGTCGCCGATTTTTAGAGAAAGACCTTCCACCGCATCCTTTGCAAATTTCGTCAGAATTCCGAAAATATCGTCAATCGAAACAAATTGAACTTTCGCACTTGACAGAACTTTTGCGGTCTTTACGTCAATCAGCGTTGCGGAAAGATACATCTTGCTTCCAAGTTTTATAATCTGACCGCGGCTTATAATTTCCGCACCAGTAGCTGTTCCAAGTTTTACTGTTTTTTCACTGTTCGCCCAGTCTCCAGCCTGAAACTGCATTTCCTTTAAAATCTTGTTGAAATTCGTGCGGTCAACCACAGAAACTTTTCCGGTTGAAACAAGTTCTGCAATGTAAAGTTCAGTTATGGATTCCGCCTCATCACTAGAAACCGCATTTCCTGTAACATCAAATGTTGCAACCGCCATAGACTTAGGTGCAGATTCCGCAAAACCACATACAAGCACTAAAGCAGCAATAATCAAAGCGGATATTAGTTTTTTCATGTTTATTTCTCCTGTTTTTCTTATTTTAATTTTCTCAAATTTCATTAGCGTTTCTCTTGAGTCAATATCGTTCAGTTTTTCATCGTTTGTAAAATCGTTCTCCTCAAAGATTCATGGATGAGAACTTTTCTTCATGGCAAAGTTTTTGTATTTGCTCCAACTCTTTAAGCTTATCTTCTTCTACTTTTTTATAAGGCTTTTTATCACTAGCACTTTCAAAAAAATCTTGGCATTTTTTCATGCGGTCAATTTCTATAAGTGTATTAAAAAGTCTTCTTGCGTTTGTTTTTTCAAATGCACTGGTTGTAATATGGTCTCGGTTGGAATTGTGCATAAGAAGTTCAAAGACATACACATTTTTTCCATCTATCTTTTCTTTTGATTCATAAAATCTTAAAACCTGAAAAAATGCTCCACGCAAAAGAACTTCTTGCTCTTCCATATATTTAGAAATATTTTCTATATCAACAGCGCAAATTGAAGAAACAATAGAAGTAGGATAATAACTTTTATAAAGGTCAAGAAAAATTTTATCCAAACTTGTAACATGAATTTTAAAAAGTACAGGACAAAAACCTCTTACCTTCTCTTCATACGGTCGACGTTCCTGCTTTTCCAAAAACTGTTTTGCAACATCTTGACTCTTGCTGCAAGACATAAAACTTAACGGAACTGCAAATTTTCGATCCTGAACTTCGAGCTCCTTTATGTCCAGCAAATTTGAAATTGTATTTTCATCAAGCATTATTCCTCTGTAAATTGTATTTTCAAAGTTGGAAAATTCAAGCCTCGTTTTTACCAAGTTGTAAAGTTCAATATTCATGCATTCAACAAGGAACGCTGCAGAATCATACACTTCTTTGTCATGTTCCTCTCTAAAAATTGAATTCATGTATTTAAAAATCGTTTCATAACCATCACTAGATGTATAAAATCTTATTAAGTCGCAGTTCTGTTCTGCAGGAGGATTTTTTTGAAACTCATACCACTCATCGTTAAAAAAATCCATAAACAGCAAAGATTTTCCACCTATATGATTTTTAAACAACTTAATAGCTTTCTTCCTAAATTTTTTATCATTCCAGTTTTTTCTAACTTCAAGAATAGAATTTCTTATAAGATTCATTCTTGCTTTTACATCTTCACCAATAAAAAATCCACCATGTTCTAAAGAAAATTTTCCAAAAGATTTATTTCCATTAGTATTGGCACTCTCTCCAAAGCGTTCATCTCTTATAGTCTTATAGCTCATATTTCAATCCTCCAAAGGTCTTCTCTAACAAGATTTTCTGAACATGAAGATAATGTAACTTTTTCGACCTTTTTTATAAAATTATTTGGAGAAAAACATCTGAAAATAGCAGCTGTAAAAAAGTCTACTTTTCTTTCATATTCGTTAATCGCTTCTACATCATTAAAATAGGCAATCAGGTTATAGCAGTCCGTAAGAAAATTAATTATTATGTTACTGTATCCTCGGTGGTGCAAAACTTTTTCATTCCCAAATCCATCTCTCTTGTCAATATTTGGAAAAAAGAATCTTCCTTGTTCTATAAGTCCGGAAAATCTTGCTTTTGCTTTTTCCAGTTCTTCTTTATTATTTTTTATTATTGGAATAAGCTTTAAAATCTGGATGCATTTTTCATACCATTCCAAAACCTGAGTTCTATAGTTCATGGAAATTTCAACCATCTTAAAATGACGGTCAATAAGATAAAATGCAAAAACAAAAATACTCAGGATAAAAGAAAATACAGAAATAACAACTTCGCAATTCATATTCAATGCCTCCATTTAAAAAATTTAAATTACATATAACACAATTGTGTTACGTAAAATTATACAAACACATTATTGTCATGTCAACGAAATAAAAATACAATTGTGTTATTATTTGAGGCATGAATTTTTGGGAAAAAGTGGATCAAGAACGCGAGCTTAAAAACTTAACAAGAAAAGAACTGGCCCATATAGCAAAATTTTCACTCAATTCGATTTCAACAGGAATTGCAAGAAACAGCATTCCGGCGGCGGATGTAGCGTTAAGAATTGCAAATGCGCTAGGAACTACGGTCGAATGCCTTATGGGACAAAAAAGCAGTCAACAAGCCACCCCCCCCCAGCCAAAAATTTCAGCCAAGAAAGAAGCCTTGTATAAAAAATATCACGCATTAATGGAAGATTTTGATAAACTTTCACCTGAAAATCAAAAAGCCATAATGCAGATTGTAAACCAAATAGCACATTAAAGACGAATTTTTTTTCGCAAATGCCGCCACAAATCTACTCCGTCCAGACCTGCTTTGCAATATTGAAAACCGTCCAGGCTTTCGGCCAGCCGGCATAGAACGAAACGTGGGTTACAACCGCGGCAATCTCGTTTTTTGTCACGCCGTTTTTCTTTGCATTTTCAAGGTGGGATTTGAGCGAATTGTCCGTGATTCCCTGCGACATGAGCGAGACAACCGTAATAATGCAGCGGGTCTTTAGGTCGATGTCCTGATTGTTCCAGTTTTCGCCGAAAAGAATGTCGTCATTGAAGTGGGCGAAGTCCGGGGCAAAATCGCCGAGAGCCACGCGTCCTGCAGTCTGAACAATTTTCTGCGGAGACAGCTGCTGATTTTGATTTTCTGTATTTTCGTTTTGCGGCATATTTTTTTCCCTTTCTGATTTTGCGGATATTTTTCTACCGGATAAAATTTGTCGAAACACGCTGTTCTGTTTTAGGCAGACCGAATTTTTCTTTTCCTAATGCGATGCTTTTCATCAGGAATGTCATGTTTCTTGCAAGCACGCGCATGGTCTGTTTTCCTTCCTCGTCCATTTCGGCTTCTCCCGGCAGACGACCGTGAATGAAATTCCAGTATTGGCTGGATGCAACCGGCATATTCGATATGGTGAAATATTTGTTCAGCTCGTCGAATGTCGCCGAACAGCCGCCACGTCTTGCGCACACAACGCTTGCACCGACTTTCATTGTCTTGTCAAAATGAGAGCTGTAAAAGAGGCGGTCAAGAACTGCAATCAATGTGGCATTTGCGGAAGCGTAATAAACCGGACTTGCGACAACAAGTCCGTCCGCCGCCTGGAATTTTGGGGCAAGCTCGTTTACAACGTCGTCAAAGACGCATTTTCCTGTCTCGCCGCAGCGTCCGCAGGCAATGCAGCCTCTTACATTCTGGTTTCCGACGCGGAAAATTTCTGTTTCCACGCCTTCCGCCTCAAAAGTCTTTCTCATTTCTTCAAGCGCAATCGATGTGTTTCCGTCTTTGCGCGGACTTCCGTTAATCATCAGAACTTTCATTTTCAAACTCCAAAAAGCTTCGGTATTTATTTCAAAATTCCATCGATATATTTTTTCACATCTGCGCCTGACGCGCTTCCTCTGAATTCCCGGCCGCCTTTCAGGACTGCGCCTTTTGCGTGCTTTGCCAAGTCTGAGCCGCTTCGTCCAAGTCCGCTTCCGCCGCTTGTGCATAGCGTCACAAGATTCTTGCCGCTTAAGTCGTTCTGTTCAACGAATGTGTAGACGATTTTCGGCGCGAGTCCCCACCAGATTGGATACGCGACAATCACGTTGTCGTAGCCGCTCAAGTCGATTGAGTTTGCGATTGCAGGCCGGCTTTTTTCGTCGTTGTTTTCCCTTACACAGCGAGAATTGTTGTCGCGCCAGTTCAAGTCCGCGCTGGAATATTTTTGCACCGGAACAATTTCGTGCAAGTCCGCGCCCAAGGCTTGAGCCGCCGTTTTTGCGAGCCGCTCGGTTGTTCCCGTCGCGCTAAAATAGCAGACAACAGTTTTTTTTGCGTTTTGTGTTCCCTGTGAACTCTGCGCATTTGCTCCAAACATAATAAATGCTCCTAGAATTAAAAAAATTGATTTTTTCATTTTATTCTCTTTATTCCGCCAAAATCTCTTTTACATCCGCTAAAATCTGCCCGGTTGTCATTCCGACTTCCTTTAAAAGGTCGGCTGGATTGTAGCGGTCGTAGAATTTCCTTTCCAGGCCGTAATTCTTCACTTTCATATTTGAAGTGCCGTAGAACGAGGCGATTTTTTCGCCGAATCCGCCGCTTACGATTCCGTCCTCAAGCGTAATCACAAGCTCGTGGTCTTTTTTAAGCTCTTCAAGTAAATTCTTGTCAACGCCGCTTGCAAAACGAGGATTTATCAAAGTCGGCTCAAATCCAAGTTCGCTTTTTATCGCCGCCGCAACAGCCTCGCCTTTCTGGTAAAAATCTCCTAGCGCGACAACAGCAACTTTTTCGCCTTTCTTTTCAACTTTGTAAGTGTCAAGCGCGTCAAAAGTTTTTTCTTCTGCGCAAGACGAGCGGTGGAAAACTTCATTTCCAGGAATCAGAATCAGAACCGGCTGAGATTTCTGTTCGATAGACCAGTTCAGCATGTTCAGATATTCTTCCGCGCATGTCGGAGCAAGCACCACAAGATTCGGAATGTTCGTGAACGCGGCAAGACCGAAAATTCCCAAGTGCGTAACGTCCGTAAGTCCGTCAAACGAGCTGTAGTTCATAAGCATTGTGACAGGCAGATTGTTGATGCAGACGTCCTGCGAAATCTGGTCATAGGCGCGCTGCAGGAAAGTCATATTTGTAACCAAAAGCGGATTTCCGCCGTTTTTCGCGATTCCGGCGCAGACCGCAGTTGCCGCCTCCTCCGCAATTCCAACATCAAGATATTGCGCGCCTAGTTTTTCGCGAAGCTCAGGAACAAGCCCCACAGAAGCAGGCATTGCAGGAGTCACAACAACAAATTTCTTGTCCTTTGCAGCCCGCGCCATAATCCAGTTCGGAGTAATCGCGCCGTAGCTTTCGCCGTTTCCAAAATTCACAGTCGGTTTTCCTGTCGCGCGGTCAAACGGAAGCGTCCAGTGCCATGCTTCCTTGTTTTTTTCGGCAATCTCGTAGCCTTTTCCCTTCAAAGTGTGGATGTGAAGCACAATCGGATGGTCAATGTCCTTCACCTTTTCAAAAAGCGAAATCATCGCGCCGATGTCGTTTCCGTTTTCCTCATAAATATAGTCAAGCCCGAACGCGCGGAACATATTGCTGGAAGATTTTCCTTTAGTCTCGCGCAGCTCCTTCAAATTCTTGTAGATTCCGCCGTGATTTTCCGCAATCGCAATCTCGTTATCGTTCACAATGATGATAAAATTTGAATTCAGCTCAGAACCGGCAACGCTCAACGCCTCCAAAGCCTCGCCGCCGGAAAGAGAGCCGTCACCTATCACCGCTATGATATTTTCCTTTCCGCCAAGAACATCGCGACCTTTAGCAAGACCAGCCGCCAGCGCAATCGAAGTTGAAGTGTGTCCAACGTTGAAAAAATCGTGCTCGCTTTCATCAGGATTCGTGTAGCCCGAATCTTCCGCAAAATGCGCGTCGTCCAGATAGCCTGCCTTTCGCCCTGTCAGAAGCTTGTGCGCGTAGCTCTGATGCGAAACGTCAAAAACAAACTTGTCCACAGGCGAGTTAAAAACGTAGTGAAGAGCGATTGTCGCCTCAACCATTCCAAAGTTCGGTCCAAAATGTCCGCCGATTTTCGTAAGCCGGTTGAACAAAGCCTCGCGCATTTCTCCAGCAAGAGCCGTCATCTCCGGCAAAGAAAGTTTTTTCAAATCAGATGGTGAATTGATTTTTTCCAAGTACATATATTCTCCTGTATTTTTAAGATACATAATGTAACTAATAAAAAATATAATAAACTAAATATCAACTGTCAAGGATTTTTTTTGAAAAATATAAACTTTATGTACTTTAGATTTTTAGAATAATGTAATTAGCCCAAACTTCGAGTTTTATGATTTAGTGTCATTATCGGGTTTGACCCGATAATGACATAGTGGCGAGTCCGACAATGACAAATTGTTGTTTGGTCATTCCCTTGCCTCGACAAGGGAATCTCTTTTTATATACAAGATCCTCCGGTCAAGCCGGAGGATGACAAAACGCAATGTCATTGCCCGGCTTTCCTTTCCCATGTCATTCCCGCACTTGATGCTGCGATGTTTGCGTAGCAAACTCGGTCAGGAATCTGTGTTTTGTACAGGAGATTGTCGGATCAAGTCCGACAATGACAAGCTTACTCTCCGTTTATGACGCCGTCGGTGCAGATTATCTTTGCGCCGATGAGTTTGTCGTTGCCGGTTGTGCTGATATTCGCCTTGAGTGCCTCCCACTGAGCCTGCGTGCCTTTGTAGTTTACGGTTTTTAGAGCAGTGCCTGCAAATGCGGAAGCGCCGATGAAAGTCAGGCTTTTAGGAAGCGTTATTGTTGTAAGGCTTGAACATTCATAAAAACCGCCCTTCTCAATAGTTTTTACATTGTCAGGAATTATAATTTCTTCAAACCGATTGTATCCAAAAGAACCTATTCCGATTGTTTCCAAGGAATCCGGCAAAATTAGACCTCTTAGCCTACAGTTAGAAAAAGCTTCTTCTGGAATTTCTGTAAGTTCAGTTGCGGAAAGGTCAAGGCTGATGCGTCCGTACCATCCTTGCGTTTTTGTTCTTATTGCTGTTCTTATTTCTTTCTGTTGTTCCGCGGTCAATGTTTTATCGGTAATTCTTATCATATAAACATTCGGATTTTCAAAAGTTCCGCCTTCCAGTCCGGCAATTACAGTTGCGGCATTATCTGCAGTTACGAATTTTCCCCACACGGCATAGAGCGTAACGTCCGCCGCGCCGATTGTGTATTCGGAACTGTCATCGTAGGCTATGTTTCCGCCGGAAGTTTTTGCCCAGCCCAGAAAGTCCTTTCCGTCCATTGTGAATTTGTTTGGTGAAAGTTTTTGCGGCTCTCCATAAACAAAAATCTGCGGATTCATTGCGCCTGTTCCGCCGTTTGGGTTGAATGTTACGGTGTAGGTTGGTTTTTCATCATCAGAATCTGAACTTGAGCCGTTGGAACAGGAAGTGAATGTGAATGCAATGCTAAGAGTTAGAATGCAGGCTAAAATCCAATGGGGGGGGTAAAGAAGTTAAAATTGATTTTCATCGCTTTCTCCTAAAATGAAATATTTTTTAGTATGTTCAAATTATACAGCATAGGAAATCAAATATCACGATAAATAAAGAAAAAAGTTTGGAAATTTGCAGAAACTCTTGTATAACGATGCAATTTTGTCTGTATAAGCTGTACAGTTTTTCTGGGGCGACAGTACAGCTTGTCTGTGCTTGTTATACAGTTTAACTATGCAGCAACTACAGACAAACTGTAGCGTCTATTTTGCATTATATGTCACGTAAGCACAGCCTGAAAATTCTCTTTTTTCATCACATAAACTTCCGGCTTTTTGGAAGCGTGAGTTTTTCCGCGTCGATTCCCTCAAGTTTAAGAAGCGCGATTTTGTTTTTGATTCCGCCGCCGTAGCCGGTGAGACTTCCGTTTGAGCCAAGCACCCGGTGGCACGGAACCACAATGCAGATCGGATTCCAGCCGACAGCTCCGCCCACAGCCTGCGCGCTCATTTTCTCAAGTCCTTTTTTCGCGGCAATACTTTTTGCAATCCCGCCGTAAGTCGCCGTCGCACCGAACGGAATTTTCAGCATCTCATCAACAACCAGTTTTCTGAAAGGCGTAAGATTTTCGATTCTGAATTCCGGAGTGAAGTCAGGATTCCGCCCCGAAAAATAAACGTCAAGCCAGCGGCAAGTTTCAAAAATCACGGAAGGCAAATCTGGGGAATCCGCAGAAAGCTTCTTTACCTCACCAGCTGAATTTTCTGCGTGCTTTTTCTCGTCGAACGAATATTCAAACCAAAGACCGGTCAGGAATTTTCCGTCGCTTTCGATAAAAATTTTTCCAAGCGGAGAGGCGTATTCAAAAATATATTTCATCTATTCAACCTCAGCAAATTTTTCGCGCCAGTCCTTCACGATGTCAGGATGGGAAGAAGCGTAAGAAAGGATTTTCTCGCCAAGCCCGGATTTCACAAGCTCCTGAACTTCAGAGAACGGAAGCCGGTTCACCGCAGGGCAGGTCTTAGTCAGCGCGACAAAAATTTTTCCGCCGGAAGATTTTCTCACAGCACGCAGCGGCCAGATTTTGCAGTCGAACGGCTTTTCCTCGGCAGAGAGAACGCAGCCTTTTTCAGAATCCAAAAACGGACAGGCAACCTCCTCGTCAGGCTCATCGGTTTTGTAGCCGGCTGAAAGGTCAACGGTGAACGAATCTTTCCCTACAAGGCGGAAACGTGCAAGCGGAAATTTTTTCTCAAGCCGTTCCTTTGTCTCCCGGTCAAAAAGTGGAGTTTCCCAAAGGCTCTGGCGGCGGAATGAGCAGCAGAACCGGCATGACGCGCAGTCGGATTTTTTCAAGATTTTTGAAAGCATGATTATTTCTCCACCTCTCCGTAGAATTTGTCCAGAATGATGTCGGGCCTGTACGAAAGTTTCGCCTTGCGCAGTCCTTCGACTCCCATGTCCTCCTCGCGGTTCAGGTACAGAAATTTTTTTGACTCCTTGGCAAAAAGATTGTTCACCACGGAATACGCGCCGTCCGCCGCATAATCTGAAAGCGCCTTCTCAAAATGGATGTCCAGAACCTGGGACGAGACCGGACTTGCAAGTGTCATCGCAGCAGGCTTTTTGTCAACGTAAAGAACTCCGCCCCGGATGTTCAACGCAGAATGGAATTCAACCGCCGAGGTGATGCTCTTTTTTTCAAGCAAAAGCGCATGGTCGGCATTTCCGATGGAAGAAGATTTCTCGTCCAGCCATTTTTCTTCTATATAAATGATGTCGTCCGCAATGTCGTTCTGGGGGAAAGTCCTAAATTCCCAGCGGTTCTCGTAAAGCCGCATGAATCGCGCGATGTGATTTTTCTTCTTGTGGAATTTCTGCCCCGGAAGCTCCGCAAGATTTTTCGCAAGGTAAATGTAGTCGCTGTCGTTGCGGTCGGAATTCCAGCTGATTTTAATTCCCGGAAAATTTTCGGCAAGGCCGGAATCAATCTCGTTTTTCTGGTCGCGCGTGCAAAGGCAGAATCTGAGAGGCGTTTTTTCCGCGGAACATTTTTCAAAAACAAAAGAAAGCGCATTCTTCAGAGAGGAATTTTCAGAAACCGCAAGAGGAAAACCGAATCCGTTCCTGCTGCCGTTTCCGTTGTAACGCCGGAACAGAAATCCGTCCCTGACCAAAAGCTCGATTCCGTATTTGTCCTGAAGAAGAAAAATGCCCGCAGGCGCGCTGTCGCTTCCCAAAAGTTTTTCCGCGCGGAGGTTCTGCCCAACCCACTCAAAGTCAGAAAGATTCATGCAATAAAAATAATCATAACGGGCGAACTTTGCAACAGATTTTTGTATAGTAAAAGTTTTGAAAAAATAACACATAAAAACAGCCGTGCAAAATTATGCAAAGCTGTTTTATTGAAAGCAAAAACTCCAGACGTTACCACGAAAGCCTGTATGAAACTCCCGGCTCAACTCCATGCGCAGTCGGAATCGCGCCGATGTTCATGCTTAAATTGACGCTGCTGTTTTTGTGATAGAAAAAAGGGCGCACGAATCCATAAGCAAGCGATACAATTCCCAAGCCTAATGCAATATCAATATCTGTGTCATTTTCAGCAGTAAAAGCAAGATAACAAACCATTAATTTGCTTCCTGTCAAAAAAATTCCATCACCCCAGTGCCCATTCCTATATGAACCTAGTCCTAGCAAGATATTCTGAAATCCGATTCCTAATCTTTCTCCTGTCGTGTAGTCGTTAGCCTGAATTTTTCCGCTAGCACCGACAACTTTTTTCTTGGTTAGAAGCTCCAGCGTTTCATCGCTTACAACATTGGCTCTATATGTATCCTGAATCGTGGCAGTTGTAACATCGAACGCCTGAATATCAAGAACATAAAAAGTTCCAAGAGGCTTGAAAGTCCCGGAGATTACAGTCTCCGCGCCGGTCTTTGCTCCGAGCTGCTGCATTGTCTCGTCGCTCACCTCGCCTGAAAGCTGAAAATTCATTTCTTTTTTTATTACATCAAGATTTGCTCGAGTAACAACCTGAAGTTTTCTAAGTTGAACAACATCTGTAGTCAGCTCGCCAAGCATATATTCAGAGAGCTCACTGTAAGACGAAGAAATTCCAAGAATTGCAACCGTTGTCTTGCTTTTTAACGAAGAAGAAAATTTCTCTGCTGCCTGCTTTAGCGCATTGTCAACCGTAATGCCTTTCGACTGCGAAAAAGAGCCTGCAACACCAATCAAAGAAAACATCAGCGCAAAAATAATTTTTCTCATTTTCATTTTAGCGCACCTCCGAAGTGACAACGCCTGCCTTATGCGCGGACAGCTGAACAGCGCGGTTTATTTCATCAAGAGAGCTTTTCTCTTCAGCAGTTTTTGCCTCGACTTTTCCCATGACAATCGCAAGCTGCTCATCAAGAACGCTGTTGTCAATTCCGAACAATGCGTAATATCGGTATTCCACAACGCCGTCCGCTTTTCTTTTTACTTGGGTCCAGAATGTTGAAAGCCTTTGGAATCCGTTGATTTTTGACTGCGAGAATGCGCCTGTAACAGCTTTTGCCATTTTTATTTTGGCGTCGCTCGAGTCTTTGTTTCCGCTGGCAGCAGTTCCGGCTTCACGTGTAACAGCCTGCTCGATTCTGCTTGTCATCTCTCCAGACGCCCGGTCAGTCTCAACCCAGATTCTAAGCAAGTCCCTGTCATCTCCGTAGCCTTCAACCGCAACCAAAGACTTGTCCTTTGCCTCTGGCAAAGCGTTGAGCTTTCCGTAGTTCTGGGAAGAAACACATTCAACCCAGTCAGGAACGCCTTTTCCAAACTCTGAGCCTTGCCAGTCAAGAAGCTCTGTTCCGCTGACTTGCGCGGCAGTTTCCGGTTTTGCTGGTGCCGAAGCGCAGCCAATCACGCAGGAGCAAATCAAAGCAGCCCCGGCAATCAAAATAATTTTCTTCATTTGTCTTCCTCCTGAAAAACCTGAGATTCGATTTTTAGAACAATGAATCTAGCAGGTTTTCCTTTAAATCTTTTTCTATTTCAACGCGCGCCTTAGCGTACGCATTGCTCAAATCACGGTGGCCGTATTTTGGATATTGCCTTGAATAAGAGCCTAAAATCTCGTTGCTTCCATCCAGAGAAAAAACCTGAAGCGAGATTGCAGGACGCACAAAAACGCCGACTGCATTTTTTGACTCTGAATAATGAACGTTTCCTGAAATCAGAAAATTCGGATTTTTTATTCCGCAGACAAAGCCTTTAGACTCCAAAAGCTGCTGAACTGTATAAGACACGTTTTTTTCCGCATCGTTTTGAATTTCCACATTGAAAGTGAGCCTCGGCTTTTCACGCGACATAATGCCGCCCGCCCGCTCTGAAAGAATCCCGATTGACTTTAAGCTTTCACTTCCGCTTTTCGCGTCAAGAACAGAAAGGCTCTGAGCCGTATCCTGCAATTTTTCAAGCGAAACAAGAGCAGAATTTGCAACAGAAAAAGCAAGATAAGGATTTTTTGAGTTTTCAGATTTTTGGATTTTTTCTGCTGCGTTTAAAATTCCAGCGGACAAGATTCCCTGAAATTCACTTGCCGCATCGCTTTTTTTTATGTAGGCGCAAACCGAATATTCGTTCCGTGCGGAATTGAAAAAGGAATTCGTAAAAGAAACCGCAGGAAGCTTTGTTTCAGATGCAACATTTGTTTCTGAATAAACTGAACGCTGCTTTTCAGTGTTTCCAAAAGAATTTCCGGATAAGCTTTCGCTTCCGTGCAATTTCGCAGAACGCTGAACAGAAATCTTTGCTTCAAAATACAAAGCCAGTTCAGAAAGAGCAGAATCTTTTGCCGCAGCTTCACTATAACCAGTTCCAACCGCTGATATATATTCAAAATCAGGAAACTGCAAGCCTTTGTTCTCATACCAAAGCGGAAAATTCTCGCAGAAAAGATTCGAAATAAAAATAAAAAAGCCCGCAAATAAAATCCTTTTTTTCATATTTTCATGATTTCCATTCTTCAATTTTCCAAATATTCACCCATTTTTAATCATAAGCGGTCTTAATATAACACTTAAATTCCAAACATTCAACCATATTTTATTTAAAAATGGCTTATTAAGATATTTGGATTTTTATGTCTTTGTTCAAAATAATGCTATGAAATCTTCAGACATTCAAAAAAGACTGGCGGAAAACCTAAAAAGAATCAGAAAGCAGCAGAAGCTCACTCAGTTTGAGCTTGCGGAAAAGGCGGGAATTTCTGACGAGACGATAAAAAACATCGAGCTTTGCAAAACGTGGACCAGCGAAAAAACGCTCTCGCAGATTACAGATTCATTGCAGGTTGACATTCACACGCTTTTTCTTCCAATCGCTTCAAGTTTTGACAGGCAGATTTCAGACGCCTCCAAGCAAATCAAGGAGAATATAATAGAAAACTTACGGAAATTTATTGATGAAAATTTACGGAAAATGGCTGATGAATGCTAAAGCAGTTGTTTGCCAGTTTTAATTTAAAATTAAAAGTCCTCTTTAGAACTTTTTTCATTCCATTGATTTTTTTCATTTAAAATATCATTATGTTCCCACTATGTTCAAACCAGAAATTCTTAACACATTAAAAAAGTATTCAGCAAAAACATTTTTAAATGATCTTACAGCTGGAATTATCGTTGGCATTGTTGCGCTTCCATTGGCAATAGCTTTTGCAATCGCTTCAGGAGTAGAGCCGGAGCGCGGACTTTTTACAGCAATCGTAGCAGGATTTTTTATTTCACTTTTAGGCGGAAGCCGTGTGCAGATTGGAGGACCAACAGGAGCATTTGCTGTAATTGTTTACGGTGTTGTCGCAAAGTACGGATATTCAGGACTCGCAACTGCAACTGTAATGGCGGGAATTCTTTTGATAATGCTAGGCGCATTTAAAATGGGTGGGCTTGTAAAATTTATTCCATACACAATCGTAACAGGATTCACAGCAGGAATCGCAGTAACAATCGCAACAGGACAAATCGGAGATTTTCTTGGACTTTCAATTTCAGTTTTTCCAGAAGGATTTTCAAAAATGCCGGGAAACTTCGTTGGCAAAATTAAAACTTACGCAATGAACATAACCCACATAAATTACTACTCGCTGATTATGGCTTCAGTCTGTCTTGCAGTAATTTTTATCTGGCCGCGCTTCTACAAAAAAATCACAGGAAAAATTCCAGGCAGCTTGATTGTAATTATACTCGCAACAGCAGCAAGCATTCTTCTAAAAAAATACGCAGGACTTGAAACAGACACAATCGGCTCTCGCTACGGAAGTATACCTTCAACATTGCCTTCCCCTTCACTTCCGCAGTTCAGCGTGGAAACAATCACAGCTCTTTTCCCAACTTCAATTTCCATTGCAGTTCTGGCGGCAATCGAAAGTCTTTTGAGCGCAGTTGTTGCAGACGGAATGACAGGCACAAAACACGACTCAGACACAGAACTTATTGCGCAAGGAATTGCAAACATAGCGTCCCCAATTTTCGGCGGAATTCCTGCAACCGGAGCAATAGCGCGCACTGCCACAAATATAAAGAACGGCGGAAAAACTCCTATGGCAGGAATAATCCATGCAATCACTCTTCTTCTTATAATGCTGATTCTTGGAAAATATGCGGTCTACATTCCAATGGCGGCACTTTCCGCAGTGCTGATAAATGTTTCCTGGAACATGGCGGGCTTCCCGGCGGTCAAGGCTTTGCTGAAAGGTCAAAAATCCGACATCTTTGTTTTGGCGGCGACTTTCCTTATCACGGTTTTTATCGACTTAACAGTTGCAATTGAATTTGGTCTTGGATTCGCAGCATTCTTCTTCATAAAAAAAATGATAGATGTTTCGGAAGTTCAGAACAAACGCGATTCCATTGCAGGCGGAATTTCAGGAAATTCATTTTTGGAAGAAAACATCGAAGTTCCAGAAGGCGCAGTTGTCTATGAAATTGATGGTCCACTTTTTTTTGGGACTGTAAGAAAATTTGAATTTGCAATTGAACGCGCAGGAGCAAATGCAAAAGTTCTTGTGCTCAGAATGCGAAACATGATTTACATTGATGCCGGCGGAATTCGCGCGCTTGAACAGGCAAAGGCAGCTTGTGATAAAAATGGAATCACAATTGTAATATCAGGAATCCACACGCAGCCCTACATTCTTTTCAGCAAAATGGGAATGATTGAAAAACTCGGAAAAGAAAATATTTGCGCAGACGTAAAAGAAGCATTAAGCAGAACGAAACTGCTTCTTGAAAAGTAAAAATTCCGGCTGTCCTATTTTTTTAGGGCAGCTATTTTTTTAAAGTATATCAATTATTTTTTTTTAATTGTATACTAAGCACATGATTGAAGAAAAAGAAACTGATACAGAAATTCAAAAAGCCGGACCAAAGACCGCGCTTGTTTCCATCGTAGGCCGACCTTCAGCAGGAAAGTCAACATTTTTAAATACAGCAAGCGGAGAAAAAGTCAGCATAGTTTCTCCAGTTCCGCAGACAACAAGAAACGCAATCCGTGGAATAATAAACACATCTCTTGGACAACTTGTTTTTATTGACACGCCAGGTCTTCATCTAAGCGAAAAAAAACTGAACCTAAAACTTTCAAACATTGCGCAAGAAAATATAAAGGAAAGCGATGCAATTCTTTACATCATGGATTCAACTCGCCCACACAACGAGGAAGAAGAAATGATTGCTTCACTTTTAATTCCGCACAAAGACAAAGTTGTAATCGCAATCAATAAAACAGAAGACTCAAAATCTAATCCGCTAAATTCCAGAAGCTTCATTCAAAAGAATTTTCCAGATTTTCCAAGTGAGCGGATTATTGAAATCAGCGCAAAAGAAGACAAAAATATAAATGAAGTTTTAAAATCTCTTTTCAATCTTGCAAAAGAAGAGCCGCATCTTTATCCAGAAGAATTTTACACGGATCAAGAAGTTGATTTTAGAATTGCAGAAATTATCCGCGGGCAGGCAATCAACAGGCTTGAACAGGAACTTCCGCACGCAATCTATGTTGAAATCAGCGACCTTAAAATGCAAACTCCGAAACTTTTAAAAGTTCTTGCCTACATTTATGTCGAGCGCGAAAGTCAAAAAGGAATCGTAATTGGAAAAGGCGCGTCAATGATAAAAACCATCAGAGTTGAATCGATTAAAGAATGCAGAAAAATTTTTCCATATAAAGTTGACATCGATCTGCGCGTAAAAGTTGATAAAAACTGGCGGCAAAAAGATAAAGTCTTAAACAAACTTATAAAGTAGTTTTTTTCATGCGGAAATTTTGTTTATTGAAGAATTGAAGCAAAAGCATTAAAATGGTTGCATTCTAAAAATTCACTTTGAGCGACTTTTTAAATTTTTATTAAGGGAAAAAATATGAAACTTACTTGCGGCATAGTCGGACTTCCAAATGTAGGAAAGTCTACAATTTTCAGCGCGCTAACAAAAGCTCCTGCAGAAGCTGCGAACTATCCATTCTGCACAATTGATCCAAACATTGGAATTGTTGATTTGCCAGATGAAAGACTAGACTTCATGGCGAGCGTTTTTCAGCCAAAGAAAAAAATTCCTGCGACAGTTGATTTTGTTGATATTGCAGGCCTGATAAAAGGAGCTTCAAGCGGTGAAGGTCTTGGAAATAAATTTCTTGCAAACATCCGTGAAACAGCAGTCATTGCCCATGTTGTCCGCTGCTTTGACAACCCAGACATTCAGCATGTCCGCGATGACGCAAAAACAGAAGCTCCTGTAGATCCTGAAAGCGACATCCTTACAATTGACTTTGAACTTGCTCAGGCTGACTTGGACACAATTGCAAAGCGCGCAGAAAAAATTACAAAGCAAATTCGTGCGCTAGGAAAAGACGAGGAAAAACGTCTTGCTCCATATTTCAGCGCAGTCGAAAAAATCAAGCCTCTTCTTACAGATGGAAAATGTGCCCGCATGGCAGATTTGACTGATGAAGAAAAAAATGCAGTTTACGATCTTCACTTGCTTACAATAAAGCCGCAAGTTTTTATCTGCAATATAGACGAAGATACAATTCCAGCAGGAACAAACAAATATGTTGAAACCGTCCAGAAAATTGCAAAGGAACAAAAATCAGAAGCAATTGTTATCTGCGGAAAATTTGAAGCTGATCTTGCAGAAATCGATGACGAAAACGACCGCAAGGAATTCATGGAAAGCGCAGGATTAAAAGAATCTGGACTTTCAGTTCTTGCAAAGCACGTTTATCATCTTATGGGACTTAGAACATTTTTTACAGGTGGTTCTGATGAATGCCGCGCCTGGACAATTCACGAAGGAGACAAAGCCCCACAAGCAGCCGGCGTAATTCACACAGATTTTGAAAAGGGATTTATAAAAGCTGAAGCTTACACTGTTGATGACTTAAGGCAATATGGTTCAGAAGCAAAAATAAAAGAAGCTGGAAAATATCGTCAAGAAGGAAAAGATTACGTTGTTCAAGACGGCGATGTCCTTTTCTTTAAATTCAATGTATAAACAAATCTTGCACTGCTATAAAAAATGGCAGTGCATTTTTTTTCAGAAAATTAAAAATCACTTGCACAATTAAATTCCATGACTTTTCCAGTAGAAGGATGAGTGAATTTTATATAGCAGGAATGAAGCATAAGACGCTCATTTGGTTCACTATGCCCGTATAAGGTATCTCCAATTATCGGAAGTCCAAAACCGTGAAAATCAGCACTTGCAAGACGAAGCTGATGAGTTCTCCCAGTATGTGGAATAAACAAAACGCGGGTAACATTTTTTTTATTTCCCAAAGGACTTAAATATTTTTCCACATCAAGAATTCTCCATTCAGTAATAGCTTTTTTTCCATATACAGAATCCCAAATTTGATGCGGACGATTTTCAATATCAAGTCTAAAATAAAGTTCCATAGTTCCACTTTGCGAAATTCCTTTTTTTGCAAGAATTCCATCAAGCAGGGCAACATATTTTTTTTGGACAAGACCTTCTTCAAATTGCCGGCATAAATTTCTATGAGCATCTTTTGTAAAAGCAAGAATCATAAGCCCAGAAGTTTCCATGTCTAATCTATGCACAGAAGGCTGCTCAATACATTCAGGAAAAAGTTTCCTTACACGGTTTACAATGCAATCTTGCTTTTCAGGTCCTCGGCCAGGTACACTTAAAAGCCCGCTTTGCTTGTTCACAACAATTAAATCGTTATCACGGTATAAAATTTTCAAGCCAAGAATTTCAGGAAGAACTAAGCCACATCGTTCATCGCAAGGAGAATATTTGCAGCCTGATATTTTTTTTTCAGTTGATTTTCCATAAAAAACTTCGCACATGCTAAGCGGAGTCAAATTATTTTTAAATGCAAAATTCAAAAGCTTTGGAGCACAGCAATCTCCAGTTCCTGTAGGTGGAAGACGGTTTTTGCAAATTTGCTTTAGCGAACGATTTTTTCCATTAAAGCAATAAAAACTGTAAAGCGCATAAACTTTTTCCAAAGACTCAGATGTAAGCACAGACCGGCGCAACTGGATTTTTTTTAAATCATCTTTTTTGCAAATCTTTAATTCGTCTGTAAGCAGATGAATTTCTTTATCATTTTTTTGAAGAGCTGACATAATTTTTTTATTAGAAACAATCGGCTCAATAAAAATCGCATCGCAGAATTTTCCTTCTATTTTCCTTGAAATTCCAGAAACAGTAAAAAGAATTTTATTTTCCTGCGCAGAATTTTTTGCAACAAGAACTCCAATCATAATCCCATTCGCAAAACGTTCTGCGCTTATTTTTTCAGTCGTATAAACAAGAGAAAGTTTCTTTTCTTCCAAAAGCGAAATTATTTCTTTGCAATATTTAAATGCCAGCTCTTCATCAAAAGGAGGAAACATTTTTTAATTATACAGAAAAAATCTGTTTAACTAAATATGGAATCGCCTTTTCAAATTTTACGCCGTACCAATGATCCTTGTCATCAAGAGTCGCCTTTATAGACTCAACAACATAATTTGCAGCAATTTTTGCAGAACCAAGCAAATCTTTTCCATTGCAAAGCGCGCCTGTAAAAGCTGAAGCAAAGACATCGCCAGTTCCATGCATCTGAACAGGAAGCCTTTCTGTAAAATAATATTCAACTGAATTTCCATTACAAACCGCAACTCCAAGTTTTTCCTTTTCAAAACTTACACCGGTAAGCACAACATTTTTTGCGCCAAGTTTTATAAGTCCGCCGCAAATATTTTCAATATAGTCTTTGCTGTAATTTTCACTTTTGTATTCGATTCCTAGAAGAAACGAAGCTTCTGTAATATTCGGAAGAACAACATCAGCACCATTGCAAAGTTCAGACATTTTTTTGGGAAAGTCGGGAGCAAAGCCAGCGTACATTTTTCCATTATCAGCCATAACAGGATCAACAACGACAAGCGCATCATTGCGAGAAGTTTCCTTTATGATTTTTTTTATAATAGGGATTTGGGCTTCTGAAACATATCCTGTATAAAACGCGCTGAAAGTAATATTTTCTTTTTTCCACTGATTTAAAATATTTTCCATATCGCCGGTCAAATCATTGAATGTCCAGGATTTAAATGCAGTATGATTCGAAAGAACTGAACTGGGAAGTACGGCAGTTTCAATTCCGCAAGCTGAAATAACAGGAAGCGCAACCGTAAGAGAGCACTGTCCAACACACGAAATATCTTGAATTGTAAGCAGACGTTTGTCCATAAAACACCTCAGTTTATAAAATTTGAATTTTACAATATACAAAAACTGACATTATTAATATAATCATATTGATACAATTTTTATATAATCAGAGAAAAAGATGTTTACTTGTGATTTTTCAAAAAAAGGAACAATGACTTTCTGTGATTTTTTAATCGAAAGCATAAAATCAAAAATCATAGATGGAACTTTATCTCCAAATGAAAAACTCCCGTCAAAACGAACACTTGCCTCACATTTGGGAGTAAGTGTAATTACAGTTCAAAATGCCTATTCGGAATTAATAAGCCAAGGTTATATTTTTTCAATTGAAAAAAAAGGTTTTTTTGTTACAGAGCTTACAAAGGAAATAAAAGCACTTTCCTCAACTTCTTCAAAACAGTATTACAAAAAAGAAAAACGCATAAAAAAAACAAATTCAAAAAGCAAAGAAAAAATTTTCATTGATTTAAAATCAAATTCTATTGGCTGGGAAAAATTTCCATTTTCAATTTGGTCAAAAATAATGCGCAAAGTTTTAAATAGTCCGCATGCAAATCTTTTAAAAAGCCAGCCGTTGCAAGGAACACTTGAATTAAGAGAAGCAATCTGCAAGCATTTAAAAAGCTTTAAAAATATCGAAGCAGTTCCAGAACAAATTGTAGTAGGAGCAGGAACAGAAATGCTTTACAGTTTTGTTGTTCACCTTTTAGGGAATGAAAAAATATATGCTGTTGAAAATCCAGGATACAAAAAAATTGCGCAGATTTTTGAAATGAATGGAGCAAACATAGAACATATTCCAATCGACAAGAACGGACTTAATATAGAAGCTTTAAAAAAAACAAATGCCTCTGTAGTTCATGCAACTCCAAGCCATCATTTTCCAACAGGAATTGTAATGCCGGTAAAAAGACGGATGGAACTGTTGTTTTGGGCACAAGAAAAAAATGACCGCTACATAATTGAAGATGACTATGACAGCGAATTTCGATTTACAGGAAAACCAATTCTTCCTCTTTTATGTACGTCAAAAAATGAAAATGTAATCTACATAAATTCATTTTCAAAAACACTTTCTCCTTCGTTTAGAATAAGCTACATGGTTCTTCCAAAAAAACTTTCTGAAAAATTCAATTCAAAATTCAATTTCTGTTCATGCACCGTAAATTCATTTGAACAATATGCACTTGCGGATTTTATAAAAGAAGAGCATTATTCCAAGCACATTATCAGAATGAAAAATTATTACAGAAATCTTCGCAATGAACTGATTTTTAAAATTGAAAATTCAGAACTAAAAAATTTTGTAAAAATCCACGAAGAGAACTCTGGGCTTCATTTTTTGATTTCAATAAATTCTAAGTTCAGCGGAAAGACTTTAGAAATGCGTCTTAAAAAAAATGGAATAAAAATATCGGCACTAAAAGATTTTTTTTATGAGTTTAAAGAGTTTTCAATTTTTTCAGAAGATAGCAAAAATTTTCCAATAGATAAAACATTTGTTGTAAATTATTCAGGCATAGAAAAACAAAAAATTCCAAAAACAGTCGAACTGATTCTGGAATCTATAAGATGAAAAAATGCAAAAGTTTTTTAGGTTAGCTTCTAAAAATTATATCGCCGTTATATGACATTTTTTCAATTATTGCGCCACTTTCAACATGAATGCCTCTTTCACGAAGCGCATCTCCGCCAGACTGAAATGCTTTTTCAATTGCAACACAAATTCCCTGCACTTTTGCGCCAGCGTTTTCAGCAATTTCAATCAGACCGTTCAGTGCATTTCCATTCGCAAGAAAATCATCTACCAAAAGAATTTTATCATCAAAAGAAAGATATTCCCTTGAAATAACAATGTTGTAATTGCAAGAATTTGTATGCGACCAGACTGTAGAATAGTACACATCGTCTGACAAAGCCGCGCTCGTGTGCTTTTTGGCAAAAAGAACAGGAATATTTCCAAATGCTCTGGCAACAGAACAGGCAACAGCAATTCCGCTTGCTTCAATTGTAACAACTTTCGTTATGTCTACACCATCAAAAGATTTTTTAAAATCCTCCGCCAATTTATCAAGCAAGCCAACATCAATCTGATGATTCAAGAAGCTATTTACTTTTAAAATATTTCCTGGCAAAACAATGCCATCTTTTTTTATTCTATCTTCGAGCAATTTCATAACGCAATATTAGAAAAAAAACAGCATTTATGCAACACAGTTTTTAACGCTGCTTTTTATACTGATTTTTTTCAATTTGCTTTTGCCGCGATTTTTCCCTGTTTTGCTCAAGAAGCTTGTCTTTTTTTTCTTGTTTCTTGTCTGTAGAAGTATCCCATTCAACAGCAACAGATCGTTCTTGAATTGAAGGAATTCTAAGAAAAGTCAAACAGTTCGCGCGATGAACAGTTATTCCTCTGCTATGCGAAACATAACCGACAATCGGATCTCCAGGAACAGGTTTACAGCATTGCGCAATCGTAACTAAAAAATTAGTGTCATTTTCAATGCGGATTCTTCCTGTGAAATTTTGCGACTGCTGTTTTTTTAAAGCTGCCTTTCGTTTTCTTTCTGCGGAATTTTCTTCAGCGATTTTTTTTGAATATAAAGTGTTCGCCGCAATTTCCGCCTCGCGTTTTTCTTGAGCTTCCTTGTCAATAAACGTCGGATCATTTTCAACAAGCCAAGAATGAATTTTTTGCCGCGCCTTTGAAGTCTTTACGGCCTGAAGCTGGCTTTGAGTTGGATGCGCCTGAGGATTTGTAAGGATTTCAATAATCTGTGTATTCTTTAAAGGCTGAGTAAGAGGAATTATTTTTCCATCAGCTTTTGCACCAACAACTTTTTCGCCTATTCCAGAATGAATCGCATAAGCAAAATCAATTGCATTTGCACCAGCCGGAAGCTCCTTCACATCGCCCTTTGGAGTAAAGACATAAATTGAATCGCCAAGAAGATCACTTTTTAGTTCCGCAAAAAATTTTTCATCACTCAAATCTTCATTTCTAAGAGCGCGCAGCTGATTTATGATGCTCAAGTCTTCTGCCTTTACCATATCGTGGTTAGTTCCCTTTTTGTAAAGCCAATGGGAAGCAACACCATGCTCGGCAATGCTGTGCATCTCTTGTGTGCGGATTTGAATTTCAAGTGGTTTTCCTTCGCAAATCACAGTTGTATGCAAAGACTGATAACCGTTTGCTTTTGGCATTGCAATATAATCCTTGAACCTGCCTTCCATAGGTTTCCAAAGACCATGAACAATTCCAATCAAAGTGTAGCATTCAGATTCCGTGTTGCAAATTATTCTAAGAGCAAGCAAATCATAAAGCTCGCCAGGTTCCTTGTTGCGTTTTCTCATCTTCTGGTAAATCGAATAAAAATGCTTTGCACGGCTTGTTATATTTACAGTTATTCCAGCTTTTTCTGTAGCTGTATAAATTTTTTTTACAGCGTTGTTCAAGTACTCAGCTCTTTCTGCTTTTTTTTGCGCCACAATTGATTTTATCTGCTGAAAAACTTCCGGGTTCGAATACTTCAAACTCAAGTCTTCCATTTCACTTTTTACATCAGACATACCAAGACGGCTTGCAAGAGGACACCAAATATCAATAACTTCTTTTGCGACTGCACGCTGAGCTTGTGCAGAAACAAATTTCAAATTGCGCATACGGTCAAGGCGGTCTGCAAGTTTTACAAGAATAACGCGGATGTCATCAACCATAGCAAAAAGCATTTTTCGTATGCTGTCAGCCTGATGCAAAGAAGTTGAATTTATTTTTAATCCAGTTATTTTCGCAGTTCCATTGCAAATCACAGAAATGTCTTTTCCAAATTTCTCTTCAATTTCAGGAAGGCAATCATGGTCCACATCAAGAATATTATGGAAGAAACCTGCGATAATTGTGTCCGCGCCAAGATTTTTTTCAGCAAGAATTGTCGCCACTCTAAGTGGATGAAGATAATAAGGCTTTCCGCATTTTCGCTTAAGATCGGAAGTTTTAGAGATTAGATAATTCCATGCGCTTTGGAGTTTTTTCCATTCTTCTGGAGTATAGTTTTCAGAAAATTTTTTAGAAAACTGGCTGATTAAAATTTCAGGATCAGTTTCTGTAACTTCATTAATTTTTTCTGACATAGGCAATCCTCTTCGATTGACTATATCACATATCAAAACTATGGTCAAAAGCAGAAAAGTTTATCTGCCATTGTCTCTAAATTTTCCTTCAATATAATCAGGGTCTTTTGAGCGAAGCAAACTTCCCTGCTGAATTTTTAGCTTTGTGTAGAAAACGCAAGGATGTCCGTTGCAAACCCAATTGTACAATTCTCCATTTTCCGGATTCACAAGCACAAAATCTTTTCCCCACAAAATTTTCTGCGCAACAGTATCAGGAGAAACTATTTCAAGTTCTGTAGATTTTGTAATCATGTTAAGACTTTCAAAATTATACATTTTAAAGCCGGCAATTTTTTCAGCAAAAGGAAGATTCAAATCAGGATGTTCTGCAAATCTTTTGTCGGCAGCGGCTTTTGCTTCTGGACAAAGTGAATTGTATTTTTCATTTCGAATTTTTTTATTCAGCGCAGATTTTTCAAGAATAGCATTTTCATCTTGCAAAGAAAGCTCATTTCCAAATTCCGCAGAAAGCTCAAACGGACTGTCGCTTGCACCGCTTACAGCAACATCCGCATCAGATTTATTATAATAAAATCCTGTGGCAAACGGACGATGGCTGACTTTATAAAGCTCTTCAATAAAAGGCTCTGCTTCTGTCTGTGAAATTTTTCCTTCAAGCGCATCAATTGCCTTTCTGTAAGCCCGCGTAATCAAGGCAACGTAATAGACACTTTTCATGCGCCCTTCAATTTTAAGCGAGTCCACACCGGCATTTTTTAAATCCGCAAGATGATCTATCATGCACAAATCTTTTGACGATAACACGGCTGTAAAATTTTCTCCTTCGTAAACTGGAAAAAATTCATCAGGACGCTTATGCTCACGCAAAACAAGGTTTCCACTTTCTGCAATTTGCTTGGCATTTTTTCCAAGACTCGCAAGAACATCATAATCCCAGCGACAAGTATGGCTGCAAAATCCTTCTTGCGCACTCCGACCATTTAAATACGCGCTCATCAAGCAACGGCCAGCATACGCAATGCACATCGCACCATGAACAAAACATTCAATTTCCATTTCCGGAACTGCATTTTTTATTTCCGCAATTTCTTTTAAAGAAGCTTCGCGTCCCATCACAACCCTAGTGAATCCCAACGACTTGTAAACTTTTACAGCTTCGCGGTTCATGCAGCTTGCTTGTGTTGAAAGATGTAATGCCGCTTCTGGGAATTCTTTTTTAAGAATCGGAACAATTCCCAAATCCTGAACAATAAAAGCATCAATCGGATAATTTTTAAAATAAGGAATATTCTGAATCAGCCTGTCAATTTCATCATTGTGAAACGCAATGTTCAATGCGCAGTGAAGTTTTTTTTGGGGAAACTGTTTTTTCAATTCGCAGACTTTTTTATATTCATCTTCATAAAAGTTGTCCGCCTTCACACGCAAAGAAAAATTTTTCAATCCGATGTAAACAGCATCAGCACCGTAAATATATCCGTACTTAAGTTTTTCAACATTTCCAGCAGGAGAAAGAAGTTCCATATTTTATTCCACCGCGATATTATTTTCACGCATAAGACGTTCCCGCTCTTTTATTTCGCTCTCTGAAAGTCCGCTTCTTTTGTTTATGTACTGCCCGATTTTTTCAACAGCCTCGTGCGACTCAAGTAAAAATTCGTCCGCCATCTGAAACATGAACATCATTCCCGGCCAGACATCCAAAGTGCATTTTCCGCCTGAATAAATAATTTTCTGCGCCAAAGTTTCTGCGTTGTCAACAAGAATTTCTTTTTCGCCGCACTGAATATAAACTTCAGGGAAATTTGAAAAATCATTTTCAGAAGCAAACAAAGGCGAAACCTGAATATTTTTTAAATTGGAAGAATAAGTGTAAAGATCGGCCGCATGACGCAAATCTTCGTTTCCTAAAACTTCATCACGGATTTTTTTATTCGAAAGATTTTCAGTTGAAAGATCAAGCCAAGGAGAAAGCAAAATTACTTTTGAAACCAAGCCGCGTTTTTTTTCTTCAGTCCTAAGCATAAGTCCTAACGCAATGCTCGCGCCGCTTCCGTCTGCAGCAAGAATAATTTCTTTAGATTCGCCATCTTCTAAAATTCCGCTGAAAACTTTTTCAACATCTTCAATTGAAGAAGGAAAAGGATAAGAAGGAGCAAGTCTGAATTCTGGCACAACAACTTTTGCAGAAACAGCATTTGCAAAGATTGAGCAAAAACTTCTCCAGCTGTCCCGCGAGCCGCCAACAAACGAACCGCCATGAACATAAATTACAATTCTATTCGATGCAAAAAGCTCAGGCACAAGAATATCGCATTTTACGCCGCCGATTTTTTTTTCAGTGCGCTCAACATGATTCGGAATAAAATCCGCTTTGAATTTTTTTTCCAGCTTGCTTCTAAAAGCCTCAACTTCGTTTTTTGGAGACAAAACCAAAGCCTTAAGTTTTTTTACCGCAGCTTTTCTGTCAACTTTGATTTCCATAATTTGAAGATTATAGCAAATTACATGAAAACTTGCTATAATGCGTCCATGCCTATAAGAATTGATTCCGACCTTCCAGCTAGAAGCACTCTTGAAAATGAAAATATTTTCGTGATGACAGAAGAGCGCGCAGTTTCCCAAGATATACGTCCACTTAAAATTGCGATTGTAAATTTAATGCCCACAAAGGAAGTTACAGAAACTCAGCTTCTTAGGCTTCTTTCAAATACTCCGCTTCAAATTGACATTTCGCTTGTGCAGATGAAAGGACACATTTCAAAAAACACAGACAAAAATCATCTGGAAAAATTCTATATGTCGTCGGAAGAAATTTTCAGCAGGAAATTTGACGGAATGATTATAACAGGCGCACCAGTCGAGCAGATTCCATTTGAGCAAGTTGACTACTGGAATGAGCTTTGCAAAATAATGGACTACGCGAAAAAAAATGTTTTCTGCACACTTTACATTTGCTGGGGCGCAATGGCAGGACTTTATTATCTGCACGGAATAAACAAGCACATTGTTGAAAAAAAGTTTTCAGGAATTTTTTATTCTAAACTTCTGGATTCAAAAGAACCTTTAATGCGCGGCTTTGATGATTACTTTCCAGTTCCAACTTCGCGCTACACAAAAATACTCACAGAAGATATTGCGTCAAATGAAAAACTTTCGCTGCTTGCATATTCAGAAACAACTGGAGTAACACTTGCAAAGTCAAAAGACAACAGAAGCATTTTTATGACAGGTCATTTGGAATACGATCCTGAAACTTTGGCAGAAGAATATAAACGCGATTTAAAAAAAGGAATAAATCCTTCTATGCCGGAAAATTATTTTACAGACAACGATCCTTCCAAGCCGATTATTTCAAAATGGAGAAGCACAGCGCATTTGTTCTATTCTAACTGGCTAAACTACTACGTATACCAAGAAACCCCGTATAGGTTTACTGGAATATAAAGAAAAACTCATCATCAATGCAGCCTAAAATCTTCTATTTATCATTGGTTTCAAGCTTCTTCCATCTTTTGATTTCGTTACGGTACATGAGCATTCCAGCTGTTCCTGTAATAATTTCTGCGGAAGGAAATGCAATCCAAGTGTACACAAGGCCGAAGAACGAGAGAATCCAGAATATTGGAATCAAGCAAAAAATCTGGCGGATTACAGAAAGCAAAAGGCTTCGCTTCATGTCGCCCACAGCCTGAAAGACAACCGGGCTCATCAAAGAAAAAACGCATGGAAAAAAACTTGCGCCGATAATTCTGAACGCAGGAATTCCGTCTTGCAAAACTTCCGCGCTATCAGAAAAGACTCGAATGAGAATTTCTGGAATAAGTTCAAAGCACAAAACGCCGGCAAGCATAAGAACAAACGCAATCAGAATGGAATCAAAAACAATTTTCCGGCAGCGGTTAAAACTTTTGCGTGCGTAGTTGTAGCTAAGCATAGGAACAATACAAGTCTGAAATGCAAAGAGCGGAATAAAAAAGAATGTCTGCAACTTGTAATAAAGCCCAAGAACGGTAACGGCAGAATCAGAAAAGCCTGCTAATATCATGTTCAAAATCATTATGTAGACAACGTACATGAACTGCATGAATATGGAAGGCAATCCAAATTTGTAAATCGGCAGTGAAAATGTTTTAATATTTTTTAAAGGCGAAATTTTTCTAAAGCCTGTAACTCCAGTGATTATGGCTGCAACAACTTGACCTGCAACGGTCGCAATCGCAGCTCCGGCGATTCCAAGCTCAGGAACAATTCCCACAACACCGAAAATCAAAATCGGATCAAGGACAGTATTTGTTACAGCTCCTGCAATCTGGGCAATCATTGGAAGTTTCATGTTTCCCTGCGCCTGATGAATCTTTGTAAAAATGCTTTCCAAGAAAATTCCTATGCTTCCGAGCGTAACAATTTTTCCATACAAAAGCGCATAGTACATTGCTTCCTTCGACTTTGCAGAAACGGAAACAAAACTTTCCATAAATAACTCCGCAAGAATAGAAAGAAAAATCCAAGAAAGAAGAGCAAGAAAAATTCCAGTTCCGCCGGCAGAATCCGCGTCTTTATTTTTTCCCTGCGCATACTGGCGAGTCATCAAAATATTTACGCCGGTTCCAGTTCCCACAGCAATCGCGACAATCAGGCACTGCACAGGAAAAATCACAGAAAGCGCCGTAAGTCCGTCCTCAGAATATCGTCCGACAAAAAAACTATCTACTATATTATAAAGCGACTGAATAAGCTGGGCGGCCATAACAGGAGGCGCAATTTTGAGCAATATTTTTAGAACACTGCCGCTCCCAAAGAAGTCGGCTGATGTTTTTTGCGAAGCCATTTGCATAGTGCAAGATTATATTCCTGCAAAAAAAAATTTACAATAATTTTTGATTACAAACTGAAATACAATGCCGAGGATAAACATCAAGGAAATCTCTAAGAATCTGCCATAACATCTTTCACTTGACAAAAAATTCTCTGCCGCTATAAAATTACTAATAAAATTAGTTACTTACCTATTTCTGGAGGAAATTATGCCGCGTGCGGGTCTTACAAGGGAAAAAGTTATTGAGGCAGCGGCCAAGCTTGCGAACGAGCACGGCCTGAGCTACGTTACAATCACGACAATTGCCGAGCATTTTGGAATCAAAAAGCCGTCGCTTTACAACCACATTGAAAGCCAGGAGGACATCCAGAAGTCGCTGATGATTTACGGCTGGACGCATGGAATCGAGCCGCTTTCCGAGCAGATTAAAACCGACGACGCGCACGAGGCTTTGCGTAAATATGCAAGTCTCTTCTATAAATATGCGATTGAAAATCCCGGAGTTTTTGAGGCTATGCTCTGGTACAACAAATATGAAAGCCCGGAGCTAGTTCAGGCAACCGAAAAACTTTACGGCTTCTTTTTTGCCCAGACCGACAAACTTAAAATCAGCCGGGAAAAAGCCAATCACCTTTTGCGGACTTACCGCGCATTTCTAGAAGGATTTTCGCTTTTAGTGATTCACAACTCGTTCGGAAACCCGATCTCAATAGAAGAAAGTTTTGACCTTTCGCTCGACGTGATGATAAAGGGCATGGAGCAGTTTGAAGGGAAATGGAAGAAAATCAAAAAAATTAAAGACTGACACTGAAATCTGGAGCGTGCAAAAATGAGCAAGTACAATGATTTATGGATTTATGTTGATTTGATTTTCAAGCAGACGGGCAAAGAAAAACTGGAACTGTCTTTCAGCCAGATAAAGGACGCGGCGGGAATTGAACTTGACCATTCGTTTCTAAACTGCAAAAAAGAACTTTTGGAATACGGCTATAAAGTTGAGAAAATCAAACTGAAGGACAAGAAAATTGTATTTTCAAAGGTGAATTAAAATTAGACAAGAAAATTGTAATTTCAAAGCGAGGCGCAGCCATGAGTTTATTTAAAAAATTTCCCTTTAAAGATAAGCCTAGCACAGCGGCTATTACCTGCATTCACATTCTTGATGAAAAAAAAACTATATTATATGTTTCCCACGATGCCGATGATGGCTGCTGGCAGTTTCTTTGCGGCAAAGAACATAATATTGAAGATTCAAGAGTTGTTTCACTACAGCAAATATATGAAATTGACAAATCAATCAAGAAAATCGCAAATTTGGAATATGGAAAATGCGCTTATAGAAAATATAAAAACAGCAAATGGAATGTTCAGTAAATTGCAATTTATTAGATAAGCTAAAATCTATGGAAGATAAAAATATTCATTCAAAAATTATAAAACAAGTCTGCAAGGAAATTTTAATTCCACTCGGCGTTTTTCAAAAGGGCAGCTCACGGCTGTATTTGGACGATAACGGTTATTTTTTTACGGTAGTAGAATTTCAGCCGTCAAGTTGGAATTGCGGAACTTATCTGAACATAGGTTTGACTTTTTTGTGGGATTATAATCAATCCGATGTTTTATATTTTACTTTTTCAAGGCAACCTGCCGCCAGATACGGAAAGTTTGTGGAATATAAAAATGAAAGTCAATTCAGAAAAGAAATAACAGATTTGGCAAACATTGCAAAAGAGGAAATACTATTTTACAGAAAATTAAGAGATATAGAGTTTGCAAAGAATTGGATAATTGCATACACAAAAAAAATCAATGAAGGAAAATATGCGAGATTTGGACTTGATGTCGCCAATATTTGTACTTTAAATAATGATATGAAATCAGCGAAATTTTATTATGAAAATTATCACAGAGAACTAAATACAGAAGAACAAATGGACTGCAAAAAACTAAGCAGAGAATATTTGAATTCTAACATTAAGGCAACGAGAAAAATGTGGCATAGTAAACCGTCAATGAAAAAAATGCCAGTCTCGGTGATGTATGACAGTTGAGCCCAGTTTATCAGTTTGTTCAGTAAAGTACAATTTACGCAAAAGATGTGATATTGAGCATTATAAATTTATCTCATTGAACTGAGAAAAACGAAATGAAAAACCAAGGCGAAAAAAATAAAAATGTTTGAAGAAATTTTCAGCCACAAAAAACTTAACCTTGAAAAACTCAAAGCCTACGGATTTTCGGAGCAAGAAGGCGAATACAAATTCAGCTCAGGAATTTTGAACGGCGAATTTCAGCTTGAAATTGTTCTGGACAAAAACGGAAAACTGGACACGACGCTTACGGAAA
>ERZ808252.589-NODE-589-length-33949-cov-6.906591_pt1 | contig 33949 bp, 25 predicted proteins | sample MGYA00521242_ERZ808252 | MGnify/ENA primary metagenome ERZ808252 (study PRJEB31516, sample SAMN03275581) | gut metagenome | biome: mammalia-associated habitat; material: feces | host: Papio cynocephalus | place: Kenya | collected 2012-08-07 ...
TTAATGATTTATCAGCTTTTTCTTATCTTTCAACTACGCATTTATCGGATGAACCACATTCTTTTATGCATTTCCAATTGTTACGCAGAAAAGCCTGCCCCACGATGGCAAACAGACGTGAGGCTGCTATTGCAGATGGGACGGGGCGTGACATTTTGATTAATTTTGCGCGGTATATCGGCTGAAATGAGAAGAAAGCCGTACTTTTGTGTATTAAATATTAAAAGACAAACAAGATGGAACGCCACAGAATTTTAGTTGTAGATGATGAAGAGGCCATTTGCGAAATCCTGAAGTTCAATCTGGAAGCAAACGGCTATGATGTAGATGTTGCCTACAGTGCCGAAGAAGCAATGAAGATGCACCCCGAGCGTTATTCCCTGATACTGCTGGATATCATGATGGGTGAGATGAGCGGTTTCCAAATGGCTCACATTCTGAAGGAGAAGCCCGAGACGGCAAAAGTGCCCATTATCTTTTGTACTGCCAAGGACACGGAGAACGACACTGTTGCAGGGCTCAATATCGGTGCCGACGACTATATTGCCAAGCCTTTTTCATTGAGCGAGGTTGTGGCACGTGTACGCAGCGTTATCCGGCGCACTTCGCAGACCGAAGCCACTCCCGAATGCCTGCGCTACAACACGTTGTGTCTCAGTCTGAACAGCAAACAGTGTACAATCGACGGCAAGGAGGTCATGCTGACAAAAAAGGAGTTTGAAATTCTGAAACTGTTCCTCTCATTAAAAGGCGTTATTTTTTCACGCGACGAAATCCTGAGCCGTGTATGGGAGGGCGATGTTGTTGTGCTCGACAGGACTATCGACGTAAACATTACGCGCTTGCGCAAGAAATTGGGAGAATACGGCAAGCACATTGTTACGCGCAACGGCTACGGCTATGGGTTTGAAGCATAGATTTTCTTTTTTCTATCATCAGCGGCTGTTCCTGCTTTTTCTTTCGTTCGTGGCACTGACGGCCGGTTGCTTCATATGCGGGCAATATATTCGCGAACGCCATTTTAAAGAGGAGTTGCTCAACAGCCGGTTGCAGGCCATCAACCTCCGGCTGCTTTCCTATTGCGAGCATGGAGGCAGCCCCCAAACCTTTTATAGGGAAAACCGGGCGTTGATTGGCAACATGCGCATCACGCTCCTGTCGCGAGGCGGGCAAGTGGTCTATGATTCAAGGGGGACAAGCAAGGAACAGGGCATAAACCACCTAAAGCGGCCTGAAATCAGGAAAGCCCTTCTCAAGGGAAGCGCCTACGAAGTACGACACTCCGAATCGACCGACGAAGATTATTTCTATGCCGCCACGGCCGGCCGGAAATTCATGGCACGCACGGCTGCCGTATATACCGTTACGCTGGCCAACTCCCTGAAGCCCACATCGGGATTCCTGGCATTTGTATTGTTTATATCAGTGATTTTTTGCATGCTTTGCTATATGATGACACGCCATTTAGGCGAAAACATCAGACAGCTGCGTGATTTTTCCCGCAAGGCGGGAGCCGGTGAAAAGATCGAGACAGGGCAAAACTGGCCGCACGACGAACTCGGAGAAATATCCCACCAGATTGTCAAGCTGTATAACCGGCTTTTGCAAACCATCGACGACCGCGACAAGGAACGCCGGTCGGCCATTCACGAAGCACACGAGAAGATACGCATCAAACGCGAATTGACCAACAACATCAATCATGAGCTGAAGACTCCCCTGTCGGCCATCCGCGGTTATCTGGAAACGATATTGAGCTACCCCGACATGCAGAAAGAACAGCGCGAGCTGTTTACGCAGAAGAGCTATGAACAGACCATGAGGCTCACAGACCTGCTGCGCGATGTAAGCACCATTTCAAAACTGGAGGAGGGAAACCTTTCTGTGAAACATGACCGCGTCAATCTGACATCCATCATAGACGATTTGCGGCAAAACATGGAATTGCTGCCCGACAACAAGCGGATGGCACTCCATTGCAACATTACGGAACCACTTTGGATGATTGGCGACCGCACTTTGCTCAATTCCATTTTTGAGAACCTCGTCAACAATGCCCTGGCCTATTCGTCGGGCGATGCCATCTTTATAGAACTAAAAGAAAAGACCGACGACTATTACAAAATTGTATTTGCCGACAACGGTGTAGGTGTGGAAGAGCACCAACTGCCCTATCTGTTCGACCGCTTCTATCGTGTTGACAAGGGGCGCAGCCGTAAATTCGGGGGAACAGGACTCGGGCTGTCCATTGTCAAGAACGCCGTTTTGCGCCATGGCGGAACCATTTCGGTATGCAACGGTCCGCACGGCGGCCTGGAGTTTACATTCACCTTGAGCCGTCATTTAAAGGATAATACCGTTGAGGAGTGACGCTGCGTGGCACCATCGAAGCAAAAAACAGTGAAGTTTTTTGGATAGCCTTGCCTGTTTTCAGGTGAAAACTCGTATCTTTGCAGCCCAAAACAACAAATGTGGATAGATTTGGGCTGCTTGCAACCACAGAAAAAAATGCTAAAAGACGAACGGTTTCGTTCAGCATTGTGTGCACACGTCCTTTTCTTTTCCATTGGATTGGAATTTAGTTCGTTTATAAAATAGAGAAGAAATGGGTTATTTGTTTACATCCGAATCAGTATCAGAAGGCCATCCCGACAAGGTGGCAGACCAAATCAGCGATGCCATTCTTGACAAGCTGCTGGCTTATGACAACCAATCGCACGTTGCATGCGAAACGATGGTGACAACGGGTCAAGTCATCATTGCCGGCGAGGTGAGTTCTGATGCCTACATCGACATTCCTTTGGTAGCTCGCGAAACCATTCGCAGAATAGGCTATACCAAGTCGGAATATTGTTTCGATGCCGAAAGCTGCGGTGTATTGAACGCCGTGCATGAACAGAGTCCCGACATCAATCGTGGCGTATCGCGTGAATCGAAAGAGGAACAGGGTGCAGGCGACCAAGGCATGATGTTCGGTTATGCCACAAACGAGACACACAACTACATGCCTCTGCCTTTGGACTTGGCACAGCACATCATGAAGACACTTTCGGCCATCCGCAAGGAAGGCCGTTGTATGACCTATTTGCGCCCCGATGCAAAGAGCCAGGTCACAGTAGAATATGATGACCAAGGCCATCCCGTACACATAGATACCGTAGTCGTTTCCACCCAGCACGACGAATTCTTCAGCAAAGAGGATTTCGGAGGCGACCAGCTGAAAGCCGACGAGGCCATGCGCCAACGCATAAGCGATGACGTAAAGAACATTCTGATGCCGCGTGTCATAGCCGAGACTGACGACAAGAACATATCCGGGCTTTTTGACGGCAAAACCCGCTATCTGGTAAACCCGACAGGCAAGTTTGTCATTGGTGGGCCACACGGCGATACCGGACTGACGGGACGCAAGATAATCGTCGACACTTATGGAGGCCGCGGTGCACACGGCGGAGGAGCCTTTTCGGGCAAAGACCCGTCGAAGGTGGACCGTTCGGCAGCCTATGCCGCCAGACATATTGCCAAGAATATGGTGGCAGCCGGCGTTGCAGACGAAATGTTGGTGCAACTAAGCTATGCCATCGGCGAAGCCCAGCCCGTAAGCATATTTGTCGACACATACGGGAAGAGCCATGTAAAGCTGACGGATGGAGTGATTGCCGAGAAAATAAAAGACTTGTTCCCATTGACACCCGACGGCATCATCGAAAGCCTTCAATTGCGCAAGCCTATCTACGAAGAAACCGCGGCATACGGTCACATGGGACGTGAGCCCAAAAAGGTTGTAAAGCACTTCACCAGCCGTTATAACAATGGTGCAGCGGCCAACGGCCCAAAGGACATCGATGTGGAAGTGGAGCTGTTTACATGGGAAAAGTTGGACAAGGTGGAAGACATCAAAAAGGCATTCGGCCTTTAGCAGGCAAACATCAGCAATAGCAGGCAAACAGGTAACATGAGAAAAAGCGTCTGTATATTCTGTGCATCAAGCGGCAATGTCCCCCGGGAATATATGGCAGCGGCAGCACGCATCGGTCATTTGTGTGCTGCCGAAAAGCTGTGTCTGGTCAACGGAGCCGGCGATGTCGGACTGATGGGTGCCTGCTCTGACGCCTGCCTGCATCAGGGAGGCCGCGTCATAGGTGTTATACCCCGTTTCATGGTTGAACGCGGATGGGGGCACAGGAGCTTGCCGGAACTGGTCGTCACTGACAATATGGCTACACGCCGTCAACGCATGCGTGAGCTTTCGGATGGAGTGATTGCCCTTCCGGGAGGGTGCGGAACAATGGAGGAGCTGTTCGAGACCATTACACAACGCCAGATGGGCTTCTATCCTCATCCCATAATACTGCTGAATACAGAAGGCTTTTATGACGGGCTGATTGCATGGTGGAAGCGTGCGTTTGACGAGAGGTTCATGCGGCCCGACCAGGAAGACCTGCTGAGCGTGGCACATACGCCAGACGAAGCCATCAGACTGTTCAAGGAGCTTCCCGACAGAAATCTGACAGAAGAAAAACTAAAAGAAAGATGAAAGCCCTACAGACGGATTCAACAGCCTATTCGTTTGAAAGTGGCGAAGATACCGCCTCACAGCAGACTTTTTACCGCCCATCGACCCCCTATCAGGCCATTCGGTTGCTTCCACGTACGGCAAGCGAGTCTGAAAAAGACGATATCGTACAGAAATACTTCAGGCCTGTCATCGTGCGCCCTTCACAGAGGCCCGACACATTATCCTTACCCGGACTCAAGGGAAGTGTACATTCCACGGTTTCTATTCCGGCATACAAGAACTGTTTTTTCCAAGACAGCGAATACCTGCATCCCGAAATACGTGTCACGCTTAACGGCATACCGGGAGATCCGATACCCTATCGTCTGCGTTCTGATGTATTCGTAACGGCCACTCTGCTATTGAGCTTCTTCGTAGCCATGTTCATATTGTCGCGATCCATGCACCCGCTGGAGATGCAGTTGAAAAACCTGTTTTACAACCGCGACCGCACACAGATATTCACGCTGAAGTCTGACAGCGAAATGAAAAACCAGGCATTCATTGTGCTGCTGGCATGCTTTCTGATGACCATACTGTTTTTCAATTACACCGAAGTAAGAATGACATCGGTCTTCAATCAGATATCACCGTATGTGCTGCTCTCGGTCGACATGGCCATCTTTCTGCTATACTATTTAGTCAAATACCTGCTCTACATTTCAGTGAACTGGACGTTTTTCCCTCCGCAAGCCCGTTCGCAGTGGATGAATGTCTACAATTTCATTGTTCTGGCCAAGGCACTTTGCCTGATGCCCGTGGTGCTGCTGGTCGTCTATTTCGACCTTCCGTTGCGTCTGATGCAGATTTCCGTGGCTTTCATTGTGGCTTTGGCGGGAATAATGGTGGCATTCAAAGCAAAACACATCTTTTTCGTCTATAAGTTTGGTCTGCTTCATCTTTTTTTGTACTTTTGCACGCTTGAAATGGCACCCCTTCTTTTCTTGTGGAAAATGCTGGTAGCTGCCAATGAGTATCTGATAGGATATATCTAAAAACTGAGAGAATAAATGATTAAGAAAATCCTGGTATCGCAACCAGCCCCAAGCTCGGAAAAGTCACCGTACTTCGACATAGCAAAGAAGTATAATGTGCAAATCGATTTTCGACCCTTGATACATGTGGAGCGTCTTTCCGCAAAAGAGTTCAGAGCTGAAAAGGTTTCCATTCTCGACCACACGGCAATCGTGTTTAATTCGCACCATGCGATAGATCATTTCTTTTCAATGTGCAAGGACTTACGCCTGACAATGCCGGATGAGATGAAGTACTTTTTCATATCCGAGAAGGTGGCATTGTATGTCCAGAAGTATATACAGTATCGCAAGCGCAAAGTGTTTTTCGGCAAGACGGGCCAATGGGACGACCTCATCAATGTCATGGCCAAGTACAAGAAAGAAAAGTTTCTGATACCCCAAAGTGACGTACATCAGAACGACCTTGACAGCAGACTGGATGCCAAGGGCCTGAACCACACGGAGTGCGTGATGTATCGTACGGTGAGCACCATACTGGACAAGAAACATCCGTTCGACTACGACATGGTGATTTTCTTTACTCCCAGTGGTGTCAAATCTCTGACAGAAAACTTTCCCGACTTCCGGCAAGGCGATATGAAGTTCGGCTGTTTCGGCGAGGCTGCGGCCAAAGCCATCCAGGACAAGGGCTATCGTCTGGACTTGAAAGCGCCATTGCCCGAAGCCCCGTCCATGACAGGCGCATTGGAGCTGTTCCTTGAAAAGAACAACGCTACAGGAGACGCCTCCCATAATAATGCCTAATACCTATGATTAGCATAAAGGAATGCGGCTGTGCCTCTTCGAAGGTTTCGGCCGCATTCTGATTTAAAAAGCAGACAGACATGACAAGTTGCAAGTTCCGAAAATCCGAACGTCTGGTTTCGTCGAAAGCCATCGGAGAGCTTTTCTCAAGTGGCTCGCGCTCGTTTTCGTGCTTTCCCGTCAAGGCTGTCTATCGCAAGGCGGCCTTGTCCGATGGTCCTTCTCATGTAAAAGTCCTGACCAGTGTGTCGAAGCGCCACTTCAAACATGCCGTTGACCGCAATCGTGCCAAACGTCAGATACGCGAGGCTTACCGCCGGCACAAGGACATTCTGCCCGAAATTCTGCACGACAGGCAGACCGATCTGTGCTTAGCCTTCATCTGGATGTCTGATACTCCCCAGCCCTCCGACCGTGTTGCCGCAAGTGTGGAACGCTTGCTCAGAATCATCTCCGAACGCTTATGAGGCCTACCCGTTCCTTGTCTTCGCTTTTGGTGAGGCTTCTGATACTTCCCATCCGGCTATATCAGAAGTGCATATCTCCCTTTATTCCCCCATCATGTCGCTTTGTTCCCACCTGTTCCCAATACGCAATCGAGGCTTTGCGCCGCCATGGTCCCGTCAAAGGTCTGTACTTGTCGCTGCGTCGGTTGCTTAGATGCCGGCCTGGCGGAGGCAGTGGATACGACCCTGTTCCCTAAGATGTTTGCGTATAGATGCCTATGCCCCTGTTCGACAGTCACACCCATCGCATGGATGCCCCTATAGGCAGTGCCATCATCAACCTGCCGATGTCGTTGATAGAACATCCCGAATTGTTCCGCCCCGATGAGGGAAGGCTCTACTCGGCCGGCATACATCCGCTTTACGAAGGTGACTGGGAGCAGGCCCTGCATAACCTGCAGCTGATGGCCGGGAAAGGCCTGCTGTGTGCCATAGGTGAGTGCGGTCTCGACCACCGCAACAGGGAAACCCTTGACCGGCAATGCCGTTTCTTCGAGCGTCAGATGCTGTTGGCCGACCAGGCAGGCCTGCCGTTGATAATTCATTGTGTGGGCTGCTGGGATGTCTTGCTGCGGCTCAACAAGTTGCATCATCCCACGGCTCCCCGCATGGTGCACGGCTTCAGGGGCAAGCCCGAGCTGGCTTTGCAGCTGCTTTCTGCGGGCTTCGACCTGAGTTTCGGCCCCAAATTCAATGCACATTCCTACCTGTTGTGCCCTCCCGAGCGCCGCAGAATAGAGACCGACGATACGGGCCTTACCGTCGAAATGGTGGCAGAAAGGCAAAATGAGAGGCTCAGACGTGCCTGTTCAACGGGAAATCACTAACTTTGCACTATATACATAGATTGTTAATTCGATGAATTTTGTAGAAGAACTTAAGTGGCGTGGCATGCTCGCCCAAATGATGCCGGGAACTGAAGACCTGCTTCAGAGAGAGATGGTAACCGCATATCTGGGCACCGACCCTACGGCAGATTCCCTGCACATCGGCCATTTGTGTGGCATTATGATGTTGAGACACCTGCAGCGGTGCGGCCACAAACCCATCATACTTGTGGGAGGAGCAACGGGCATGATAGGCGACCCTTCGGGCAAGAGCCAGGAGCGCAACCTGCTCGATGCCGCTACTCTCTACCACAACCAAGAGTGCATCAAGGCTCAGGTGTCCAGATTTCTGGACTTCGACTCTTCCCTGCCCAATGCCGCGGAGATGGTCAACAACTATGACTGGATGAAGGATTTCACCTTCCTTGACTTTGCACGCGAGGTAGGCAAGCATATCACTGTCAACTATATGATGGCCAAGGAAAGCGTGCAGAAACGCTTGAATGGAGAAGCGCGTGACGGCCTTTCGTTCACCGAATTCACCTATCAGCTGCTTCAAGGCTACGACTTTCTGCATCTGTACCGCGAGAAAGGCTGCAAACTTCAGCTGGGAGGCAACGATCAATGGGGCAACATTACCACCGGTACTGAGCTGATACGCCGCACCTTGGGTATAGACAACGAAGCCTACGGCCTCACTTGCCCGTTGATTACGAAAGCCGATGGCAAGAAGTTTGGCAAGACAGAAAGCGGCAACGTATGGCTTGATCCGAAGCGCACCACTCCCTATGCCTTCTATCAGTTCTGGCTCAATGTGAGCGACGACGATGCTGAGCGTTACATCAAGATATTCACTTCGCTCTCTCACGAAGAGATAGATGCAGCCATCGAAGAGCACAGGGCTGACCCCGGACGCCGTCTGTTGCAGAAGCGGCTGGGCGAGGAAGTGACCGTCATGGTGCACGGGCGCGAGCAGTATGACCTGGCCATCGAGGCTTCCAACCTGCTTTTCGGCAAGTCGACCAAGGAGAATCTCATGAAGCTCGACGAGGCTACGTTGCTGAGTGTCTTTGACGGTGTGCCCACCTTTGAGGTGGCCCGCGACGAGATTATTGGCTGCAAGGCTGTTGACCTGTTGGCCGAAAAGACCTCGTGTCTCCCCTCCAAGAGCGAATGCCGCAAGTTGGCCAAGGGTGGGGGCCTTAGCATCAACAAGGAAAAGGTGGCCGACATTGAGCTCGCACTCGGCACAGACGACCTCTTGGACGGTAAATATCTGTTGGTGCAGAAAGGCAAGAAAAACTACTTTTTGATTATAGCCAGGTAAAAAACACTGGATTTTCTTTGCTGTTTGCAAAATACATCGTAATTTTGCATGCGGAATGGGGTAGCCCCTTTCCTATGATTGTTCCATGGTGTAATGGTTAGCACTAGGGTTTTTGGTACCCTCAGTAGTAGTTCGAGTCTACTTGGAACAACCATCTAAAAAGCCTTTCCGACATCCGGAAAGGCTTTTTTCGTAGCTATTGTTGTGTGATTATTTCTCTTCCAGTTGGCCGATGATGCGGTGGCTGTCCACGTGCTGCACGGTGCAGCTGTTGTCGATGGCCTGGCAGGCTGCCATGGCCGAGGTCTGTCCCAATACCATAAACACGGGTTCCATGCGTATGGAGCCATAGGCAATGTGGCTGGCCGAGAGGCACACGGGCACCAGAAGGTTGGCTGCTTCCTGCTCTTTCGGCGTGATGCTTCGGTAGCTTACGTTGTATTTTCCCGGTATATATATCTGTACGTCCCCTTCATTTTTGACCATGCCGTTGACCACAAAGCGGCCTGCGTTGTGCGAGTCCATGGTATAAGCTGCCCAGGCTATGGGGTCTTCGGCCGTACGCTTTCGCTGGCAGTTTGCCTGGGTCATCACGTAGCGACCTATCATGCGCCGGGCCTCGCGTATGTAGAGTTGCGGGGTGAAATGTTCCGAATCGAGGTATTCATCCTTTGGATATCCCCATTCGCCTATCTCTTTTCTGATGTGTTCGGGTATACGGGGGTCGTGTGCCACAAAGTAGAGCAGGCCCTTGGTATAGTCAAGGTGGTCGCGCACAATGCGGGCGCGTTTCTTGTAGGAAGCCTCGGGGTAGTCCCAGTTGGCCCCAATCATGTCGGTCGAAAACCCGTTACGATTGTTGATGTCGGTCTTGTCATTGGGCATGAAGTCCCATGCAAAGGCGTCGTTGAGATTCTTCCAGGGTTCCACTTCTTTCCAGCGCAGCAGCAGTTCGTATTTGGTGGAGTCGTAGCGTGCCGGCCGGGTAATGGGGATGCGGTTGGCAGGGTTGCGTGTCATGGTGATGCGGAAGTTGTAGGCCTGCACCCGCTTGTCGGCCTGTCCCTGCCGGCCCATGGGCAGTGGCGATATGCCATAGAGCAGTCCGCTCTTGGGGTTTCCTTTTTCCTTGTATGGGTCTACACCATCGGGAAACTGGTGTTTTTCGAGCATCTGCACGCCGTTGTAGTCTTCGCCATATGTGGCGTTGCTTTCGCGTCCCACAGTATAGCTCACGCCCGAACGTGCCATGAGGTCGCCTTCGTAGCTGCAATCGATAAACATGCGTGCGCTCACTTTGAGCTTGGGTCTATGCTGGTTGGAGGCATCTTCGAGTGTTATCTGGGTGAGCAGGTTGCCTTTTTTGGATGCTTTTACTATACGCCTCTCCATCAGCACTGTGATATCAGCGTCGCGCAAGAAGCCCTCGAACACACTGAGAGCCACCTTGGGTTCGAACTTGAAAGCCGGCTCATTGCTGCCATAGGTCTTGCCCACCCGACGGTAGAATTCGAGGGCATGTCCGCGTATGATTTCTACACGTCCTATGTCGGTAAATCCCAGTCCGCCGGCCGTGAGTCCCCCGATGCGTCGCGAGGGTTCGATGAGTATGACGCTCTTGCCTGCCTTTTTGGCTGTATAGGCTGCCATGATTCCGCCCGAAGTGGCCCCATAGATGCAGATGTCGGCCTCGCGGGTGCCGCCGTCGTCATAGCTGTAGATGGCTGCCAGGGCGTGGGCCGGACAGGCCGTAACCAGGGCAAGGGCCACGATGCTGATGCTTAGGATGAATCTTTTCATGTTGTTTGTCTGTGTCGGTTTATAATGATGATGGTCTGTAATTCCTGAAATAGGCTGCAAGAGCCTTGCGGGCTGCGGCCAGTCGTGACTGCCACACTTCCACGGAGTTGCTGCCTACGATGTCGGCAATATACTTGACTGCCACAAAGGGTATGCCGGCTGCCTGGCAGGCCTGTAGCTCGGCTACGGCTTCCATGTCTATGGCATCGGCTCCGAAATGTGTGTCACGTGTCACGAAGTTGTCGCCCGTGCTGATGGCAAAGCTGCCGGTCTGCTCCCTGCCGTCTATAACGGACGGCAGTCCCAGGCTGCCGCCTTCCGATGCAAACTGCCACTCTATGCCGGGCAGGCCCAGCGGGGCGTAGTCGCGATCTATATAGGTGGAGCCCGCAATGATGTCGCCCACCGAGTGGTTGATGGTGCCGGCTGTGCCTACGTTGAGCACCAGATCGGGCTTTTCGGTATGTAGGGCATGTGTCACGGCAATGGCGGCCTTGACCTTGCCCACATCCGTAAACACTGTGACAAGCTCTGCTTCGGGCCAGCTGATTTCCACCTCTTCGCTGGGCAGGGCATAAGTCACCACAATCTTCATTCGTTTTGTTTCAGTCATGCGCAATGCCTCCTGTAGGCTGCAAAGATAGCATTTACTTGTCTTATGTATGCCTCTTCGCGGTGATAAATCCGGCTTTTCACATCTGCCGATATGCCACGAAGTTCTTGCGATGTGGCCCGGCAGTTCTTGCGATGTGGCTCATCTGGGCTGCAAAACGGCAGGGATTGATGGCGTGCTTCGGCCGAGATACATGCGTGCTTCGGCCGAAGTACACATGCACTCCGGCCGAGATACACATGTGCTCCGGCCGAAGCACGCGGGAAATATGGCTCAAACGAGGCGCAAATATGGCTGACGGCAGCAAAAAAGGCAGGAGAAGGGTGCCGACGATGCGGCTCTTCTCCTGCCTTTATGATAAGGGGTGGGATGTATGTCCTACCGGATGATGGTTGAAATGCTTACACGGTTCCAGTCGGGTTCACTGAACATGTGGCCTACACCCTGTCCGTCGGCTTCGATGCGCTCTGCAGCAATCTTGTAGCGGCTCACGAGCAACTGCCTGACGGCTTCGGCACGGGCACGGGCCAGACGTGCATTGACTTCGGCACTGCCCTCGGGTGAGGCATATCCCTTGATAGCCACACGTGCCTCTGCATGGTTCTTGAGGAAGGTGGCAATGCGCTCAACATTGGGCAGCTGTGAACGCTCAACGGTGGCTTTGCCTTGTGCAAAGGTGACCACCGATTCCAACTCTTTGGTGCTGACGGTTTCCCTGACTGTGGGCTTGCTGTTGCGGCAGTCGTTGAGCTGCTCCTGTATGGTGCGTATGGTTTTGTCTTTTGTGGCAATGCGCTCTGCCTGACGGCTGATTTCCTGACGCAGGTCGTTGATCTTGGCATTGAGGGCGTCTATTTCCGACTGCTCGCGCAGACGGGCCAGCTTGAAGCCATGTGTGCCGTTGCTGTTGCGGAATTTGTAGGTGATGCCTGCAGTCAGCTCAAGGGCGGCATGGTTGATGTTGTATTCCACTCCGGCACAATCGGTGAAGCCTCCGTGGTAGTGGCTGCCTTCAAGGTTCCATGTCACGGCCGGACGCACGTTGAATTGCCATGCCCGATCCTTGCCGAAGTTGAAGTTGATGTCGAGGCCTGCTTTCGACACTGCATAATTGTAGTCGTCGGCATGTGCCACATACTGGTGACCCCACCCGAGGCCATAGACGGCCACCCACTCGATGGGGCGTGCCGAACCCTTGTAGCCTCCGAAGAGGTTGCTGAGGTTGAGCATGTTCAAAAGGCTGAGGTTGAGGCCGTCGACAGCCGTACAGCTGTGCATGCCGTATAGATGGTCGCCGGCCATAAGTGCCTTGCCTTCAAGGCCGAGCCCGTAGATGGGGGTGATTTGTTTGGCTAATGTGAGGTTGACGAGCGGACGCATGCTGCCCACGAAGGCATGCCCCTTCAACGGAGTGTAGACACCTCCCGAGAGTCCGAGCGACCAGTTGTCACCCAGTTTGCTGCCTTCAACAGTTTCGCGTGCAGCACCGCTGACGCTCATGGCTGCACATAGGAGGAAACCAATCAGATGTTTTTTCATATTCAATAGGTTGTTATTTGTTTGTTACCCTTACGGATGCTTAGATGATGCAAAGGAACATCTTTTTTTTGGGATGGCACTGCTTCGGATGCAAAAACATAGATGCCGATTCCCGAAAACAAAAAAATGCGGCACCACTGTGCCGCAAGCACTTATTTCTTACAGTGAAAAATTACGTATTCTCACCGGGAATCGAACCCGGATTGACGGTTTAGGAAACCGTAGTTCTATCCATTGAACTATGAGAACCTCTATGATGAACTCTATGCAAAGATAGTTCTTTATTTCCAAATGGGCATGTTGCGGGCTTAAAAAACGCTGTCAGAGGCCTGAAATGAGCAGGTATCGCAGGTCGTTCTGAGCGTACCACTGCCTGACAATGCCGTTCATCTCTCGTCCCAACCGGCGTGAGTCGCAGCCCAGAACCGAGTCGAGCAAGGCCCAGAAGCGAGGGCCGTGGTTCATCTCTCGGCTGTGGCACAGCTCGTGACACATAGTGTAGTCAACATAGCATGCGTCCATCAGCAACAGGTAAAGCGACAGGTTCAGATTGCCGCGCCCTGAATAGCTGCCCCAGCGGGTTTTGACATCGTGGATGGCCATGCGGTTGAATGTCAGCCCGGTACGGGCAGACCACCGGTTGAGCCGCGGCACAAACAGCAGCCGAGCCTGGCTGCGGAGCACTTCGCGGATGACTCTTCGCATGCGTTTTTGAAACAGGGCATCGGCCGAAAGCTGCCCTTCGGGGCAATAGAGTGTGGTGTGGCCCACACGCTGACTCAGGTGAAAAGAGGTCTGGCTGGTGCTCTCCAGATGCAGCGAAAATAGGTCGGTGGAGATGCAAAAATCCATGTCTATGGGCTGGAACTCCATAGGGCAAAGTGGCTTGTCGGGGGATGCGGAGCCTTAGTGACGTGCCCTGCGCACACTGATGCGCGGACGCGACGACGAGGATTTGCCGTTCGACTTCTGACGCTTGAGCTGGCTGCGCGAGCTGGTCGACTGCTCCTTGTCCTTGTCGGTCTTGGCTTTGGCCTTTACAGCCTTGGTGTCTGTGGCTGCAATGGTGGAGTCTTTGGCAAAAGCTGTGGAATCCAGGCCCCACACATGCTTCTCAAGTGTGGCAAGCTCCTGTTCAATGCGCTTCTGCTCTCCCTTCATCAGGGAGTCCGAACTGACAAGGACACGGCCCTGCAGGTTGTTGGTTTTGTAGATCTGACCTTCGTATTTGGCCGTCGAGAAATAGTCGTCTGCCGATATCATAGCGGCATTGTTGTAGTTGCTGGCCATGAGTTCGAGCTTGGCAAGGAAAGGGGCAATGTCTTCATACTTCAGCCAGAACATGGGATATTTGGCCGGTGCTCCGCCAAACTCATCGCCTTCTTCGCGCACAGGACACAGGGCTGTGACCTGCGTATGAAACGAGGCTGTGTGCTGGTCGTAGTAGGTGCTTTCCTTTATATAATAGGACTTGACGGCAGCCGAAGGAATGTCGCTGTCTTCGATGCGGAACTGCTCACCCTTTGACTCGAAACGAATGTGGTGACGCTCCAGGATGTCTTTGGGCTTGACCACATTGGACTCCTTGAAACTCTCGTTGCCATCAATGGTGTAGTCGTAGGCTTTGACCTGCCGGCGCATCACGAGCTTGAAGAGAAACGTAAAGAGGTTCATGCGGTCTCCATCGGGTTCCTGGGGATAGTAGAGCACAGCATTCTTGTCTTTGTCAAGGTTGATGGACTTGTATAGGTCGCGTCGCCAGGCCACATCTGCCGGCATCGAAGGTGCAACGGGATATTCCAGTTGGGCACGCTCAGACACACCGACGGCTTTTTTCTGTACTTGTTGCTGTGCCTTCTTCTGGGCTTCGCGCACACGGGCCGGCGGCTGTGCTATGGCAGGTGCCACAACATATATGATTAGGAATGCAAGGAATAAACGTTTCATCTGTATATGTGTTTCTTCTGGTTAGTTGACAATGACTTCAAGAGCCTGAGGCAGCGTGCGTGTAGAGCCGTCGGGTCCTTCGGCACGCACCCTGGAGATGTAGAACCGCTTGCCGCGGCTCAGACGGTGGAATATGGATTTCTGACGCTCGGTAAACTTGTCGCTCTGCGAAATCTCGGTGATGGCATTACCCATGTTGTCATAAAAGACAGTTTCGAAGCCCACAACCCGGAAGGGGATGTCAAGCAGTCCGTCGTCGATGGCTGCACCGATGCCGTCGACCGACAGCAGGGTGGACTTTGAAAACCCACGCCCTCCGACATAGTGGACTGTATGGCCCTGGGCATCGTTGTAGGCAATATAGGCCGTGGGGTCGGGCAGACGACGCACACGGAACTTAAACTCTCCCATCTTCTGCATGCCGCCTCCGGCCTTCGAACTGATGGTGATGATGGCATCTTCGCCTGCCTTTGCAGGGTGGGCTATATACTTGCCGGGACCTGTGGGGGTAAGGCTTCCGCCACTCATAACAGCCACAATGTCACTTGCAGGTATGCCGGGAACAGACACGCTCATCGGGTTATTGTAGCCTGCATAGAGTACATTCATGAGGTCGGCAGATACGGTAGCCGAGGGTGCAACCACAGTGTATTTCTGTGAAAAGTCGCGACGGAGTACCTCGCCGGAACGGTCGGTCATCTCGATGTGGCCGCTGAAGGTGAAGTCGCCTGTGCTGCCACAGGTGAACTCATACAGCCCGTTGTGCAGGTTGACATTGCGGTTGCCGATGTATATCTTGGGCTGCTGCGTGGTGTCGACTGCGGCCATGATGATGCGGGCACTGAACTTGTTGCCCTGCACTATGGTTTGGGCGTTGGGTATTACATAGGCATTCAGGGAGTTGACCCTTACGTCCTTTACGTCAATATTGTTGATGAGGGCATGCAACACTTCGCCTTCGGCATAGCGCACATCGCTCTGTAGCTTTGTCAATAGGGTGGTGGCGGCAGCCACAGGCATGCTTTCAAACATGGCCTCCTGCCAGTTGCGACCCATCAGTGCCTCTTTCTTGGGCACATCGGTCGAAAGATTGCTGGCTATGATGTCCTGACGCTCTTTGTCACTTACGAATTGAAGGATGCGCTGCCGATAGCTTACGATGGCATCGTAGAGGTGCTTGCCGCGTCCTCCTGTCAACATGACGCGCGTGGCAGCCTCAAGGTCTTCCTTGTTGCGGATGTTGTGTATGTCGCCCTTTTCTCCGTCAGCTTCGCGCACAATCTCGTGCTTCAGCACATCGGCCAGGTTGAATAGCGAGTCTGACATTTGCTTAACATAGACGGCCTTGTCAAACCATGCCTTTACCTTTTCGGGGTTTTGCTTCATCTGCTCATCAAACTCGCTGTAGATGTTGGCGTTCTCCTTCGATGAATTTGACGTGGTTCGGTTGAGGCTCTCTTCGACAATGGAGAAGCCGTTGAGTACATCCGTGGAGACATTAAGAGCCAGCATGGCCATCAATACCACGTACATCAGATTGATCATCTTCTGACGTGGCGAGATGGGTTTCTTCTTGATTCCTCCTGCCATCTTACTGTTCGTTGGTGTTGGCAGCAGCATTCTTCATGTTGACTGTCAGTGCCTTTATCATGCGGGCATAGACACCGTTGAGCTCTTCTATCTGGGCTGCCATGCGGCGTGTCTGCTCATTGATGTTGTCGATCGACCCTACTTGCTGGCTGATGCTCTTGAGCTGCAGCTCGTAGATGGTGTTGATGCCCGTCAAAGTGCGGTTCAGGTTGGTCATTTCCTCGCTGTCGGTGGTCAGACGTGAGCATTGCTTTTCTACGCGGTCAAGGGTCTCGGTGAGCAGTTTCAGCTTTTCTACGTATTCTTTCGAGGCTTCTTCCAGCTCGGGAGTTGCCGTTGCCTGTGCCTGTTGAAGCAGGCTTTCACCGGCAATCTGTACTACTCCCGACAGGCTGCCCTGCGGTTGGGTGGTGGCAACTCCTGCGGATTGTGCCCCGATTTCCTGCTCAGCTTCGCCCTGGATGGGCTGCTCTGCCGGTTGGGACCCATTGGCTCCGATGCCTCCACCGATAATGATTGTGCCTCCGGCATTGCCGCTACCACCCTGCACGGATGCCGCAGGCTGGGAACCGGCCGGTGTAGTCATCTTTGCAGATATCTCTTCGTCTGTGGGGTAGTCATCGGACAGCTCGCGTCCAATCTCGCTCTTGTCGAACGGACGGTCGAAGGCCGAAAGGAAAAACACTACTACTTCTGTGCCCATGCCGATAAACAGCATGAGGTTGGCTCCCGGAAGGTGCGTCAGCTTAAACAGGGTACCGAGGATTACGATGGATGCACCCCAGCTGTAGGCATAGTTTAGGAATGTCTGTCCGGGCACGCTGTCCATCCAGTGCTGCATGCGGACCACGAAGTTTATTCTTGCAGGTTTCATAATGTAGTCAAGTTATATAAGGTGTGGTTATCTCTTTTTGCTGTTGTCGGAAGCCATGGAACGCACGCAGCGGAATCCTATGTAGCAACGTGGTTGGTTCTGGTATTCGTAGGTGCGCCAGGCGGAACGTATCATGGACTCCGGGTCTTTCCAGCTACCGCCCCTCACTGTCTTTTTCTTCAGGGCATAGGGGTCTTCCTTGGCAGCCTTGTAGGTAAGCTCGGGGTTCAGGTCGCTCATGCTTTGCACACCTGCCAGGGTATAAATGGTGCTCGTCCACTCTGCCACATTGCCTGCCATATCATAGAGCCCATTTGAATTGGCTCCGTAGATGCCGACACGTGAAGTAATCAGGTTGCCGTCTTCCGTATAGTTGCCTCTGTCGGGCTTGAAATTGGCATAATAACAGCCTTTTTCGTTCTTCATGGATGGCTCGGTCCAGGGGAAGGGGTTGCCTTCCTTGCCTCGCGCTGCATATTCCCATTCAAGTTCTGTGGGAAGGCGGTAGCGTTGCAGTTGCCGGGCTTCGCCGCGTAAGCCTCGCAAAAGATAATCGGTGCGCCATGCGCAGAAGGCAGTTGCCTGTTCCCAGCTTACACCTACGACGGGATAGTCATTGTAGTCTGCGCTGCTGAAGTACAGACGCATGTACTTCTCGTTGTTGGCATTGGGAAAGTCGTTGACCCAACAGGTGGTGTCGGGATAGATATTGACAATATATGTATTGAGAAAGTCATAGTAGCTTGACAACGGGCGCGTAATGGTCTGACGTACGATTTTGCCGTCTTCGTCAATGTAGGCCGTGTCTTTTGAAATCATTACCACTTCATTGGCATCCACTTCCTTGTCGGTATTGAGGTTGCGCTCTTCGGGGTTCAAGCGATATTTGCGCATGGCTGCCTTTGCATAGTCGTAAACCTCGTAGCGGTAGTTCATCTGCCTGTAGTCCAACATGCGCTCTCCCGTTACGGGATTGGTGTAATACAAACTGTTGATGGCTGCCTCTTCGCTCTCTGTCAAGTTCTTCCATGGAATGGGACGTGACCAGTCAAGGTAGGGCTTTGCCAAAGGATTTCCTTCTTTGTCCTCCTCAATCTTGAAAGCTTCGTTGCCACCATAGTTGGGATCGGCCAGGCGTTCGCGCAAGATGGAGTCGCGCACCCAGAAGACGAACTGGCGATACATGGAGTTGGTCACTTCCTTTTGGTCCATCCAAAAGCCGTCGACTGAGATTTCTTTTGATGGGATGTCTGCACCCCAAAGCGTGTCGTTCTTGTCAAGACCGGCCTTAAGAAAGCCACGCTCCACCTTGACCATGCCATAAGGTGTGGGTTCGTCGAAGGGCTTGCCCGAAACACCGACAACTTCTCCACCCGATGACATCGAGCGACCTCCGCTGAAGCATGAGGCAAGCAGTATGGAGCTGAGCATCAACGCAACAAGTATCTTTTCAATCTTCATGTTGTTTCTCTTTTCTTTATATCTTTATTACAGTTAAAGCAACCTTGTGCTCTTATGCAGGTTTTTCCCCTTTTTATAGAGGTTGAGCTTCCATTCGTAGCTCAATACCACTTCGTGTGCACCATGCTCTATGCCGACTCCCGTGGTGTATGCCTCGTAAGAGTAGCTCAGCACTACGCCGTGAAACTTTCCACCTACAAACAAGGCCACTGAGTTGTCCGGGCTATAAGAGGCTCCGCAAAACAATTGCTTGCGTTCGTTGGTGTATTCCAAGCGGCCCGACACGTAGGCTTTCCAGTCTGTGCCGTCGTACATGCCCAATAGAGATGGGTGTATACTAAAGAACGGGCTTCGCAATTGAATATTGTATCCCGAAGTCAAATAATACGCGCGTTTCACGTTTATTTGGTTGTTTTCGCCCATTGTTACCGTAGGAGCCGTCAGGTGTTGCGACGACAAACCTGCATACCAGTTCTTGTGCTGATAGTAAATGCCGGCACCGAAGTCCATCTTTGAACCGTTCACCTTGCCAGATCCGAAGGCAGGGTCGTTCGATTCCTCCAAGTCGGCTTTGCTGCCGTCAAGGCCTTCGCTCAACAAGTCGCCCTGGATGCCAAAGCCAAGCAGACCGCCAAGCAGCTTGAAACGGTAGGCATATTGCAGTGAAAAGCGTTTATGCGACAACAAGCCGAGCTCATCGTTGAGCACAACGGCACCGATGCCATGACGCGGGTTCAGAAAGAACATTGGAAGATCAACACCGGCATACATAGTGGCCGGTGCATTGTCGTAGCCGCTCATCTGCGCACTGTAAGTGCCTATGATGCGCATGTTGTCGGTTGTTCCCGCAGCAGCCGGATTGAACGACGGCTCCATCATCCAATAATGAGTGAACGAAGGGTCGTATTGTCCTCTGATCTGTACATGACAGACAAGAAACAACAGAGCAGCTGATGCGAGTATCCTTTTTACCATTTGTGCTGAATCCTGATATATAACTTGCCTTGCCCTTATTTATTGCAGGGCAAGGTGTATGATTCTTCCGCGTGATATGAAACGCTACTACAAAATTAGTGAAAAGTTTTCCAAGTATGTGGCTGATGCTTGAAAAAGAACTCCCAAGCAGGAATTTACATGGTATGAGTGACAATTCACAAGCCTTGAAGACGAATTTGCAAGGCATAAAACAACCGCTCCAAGCAGAAAAGGCAACATTCCTTTATGCTTGGAGCGGCTGTCAGGCAACAATCCCTATGGCTCCGGTGCGAAAAGCGGATCCCATGCGGGCAGTTTCACAGGCTTTTCCTTTGTTAGTTGCAGCAACTTGTCTGAGACGTATTTCTTTTCGATGACTAATCTGAAGACATATTCAGAGAACCATTTGTCTGACATGATGATGTGTCCCTTATATCCCGAGTCGGCTCCCCAACTGTTTTCCACCATCCACTTGCGAGGCTTTCCGCTTTCGTCAAGGTCAACTGCCATTAATGTCATGGCATGCGTCGAAGCACTGGCAAAGGTACGTATGCGGTCTTTCTTGTCCATTGGGAAGTCAGTGCCCAGCAAATCAGCGTAATTGTAGTTGCCGGGATCTGAATAACCGCGCTTACTGTCAAGGAACTTACTGACGTCGCAGCTCAGATACATCATGGTGCTGTCCTTGATAGACTTGATGGCCATGTCCTTAAGCTCGTCTATCGGCACATTGACAAAGGTCCAGTTCTCTCCATCGTAGGCATGGCGATCCAAGTCAATCTCATAAGTCTTGTAGAACTCGTGCGACGGATCGTTCATGAACATCACATAGTTGCCCTTCAGGTCTTTCCCGATATATTCCTTGTAAAAGCCCAGCGGAGTGTATTCCTTAGTGCTGACGGGCTTGCCTTTTGAGTCTGTGCGCGTCCATGTAAACTTCTCGGGCGGCATGCCGAAGCAACGCACCAGGATGGAATAGACCGTAGCCAGCATTTCCTGCTTCTTGGCCGCAACTGCTGTAGCCTTGTCACCGTTGGCTATCATGCTGCGCAGGGTCAATCCATACTCCCGCAACTTCTCGCTGAGCTGCTTGCTGTAGGTTGATGTGCTGTTGCTGTTGAATGTTTCAGGCATGGCTGATGCAGGCACCACACCATACTTCGTTATCAAGTCGGCTACCCCTGTAAACTGGCCTCCGTCAGACAATGGGTTCTTGAATAGCCACTCAACCAGACGGTCGTTCATGGGTTTCTTGCCGTTGTCAATGACTGCTTGTAGAAACAGGTTGGACTTCTCCAACTGGTCATAGAAGAACACATAGTTCTGCGATAACTGGAAATCACCAAGGTCGTAACGCTGAATCATCCTTGAGCGCAGGATGTTCAAGCCTGTAAAGAGCCAGCAACGTCCGCTGTTTTGCTGGTCTGTAATGCCTTTCGACTCAACTTTGTTCGAGAAGTATGTGCCGCCGGGTATATCGTTCTGGGCAACCTTTGCCAAGGTGCGCAAGCCGTTTACTGCAACAGCATTGGCAATGGCTTTGTCGGCCCCTTTCATTTCGGACTTCTGTCGGAAGTCACGCAGCATCTCGGGAGTAATATCCTTGTTCTGAGCCGACAAAGAGGGGGCAAACATCAGCAGCCCCGCAAAAGCAGATAAGAAGGTTTTTGCTTTCTTCATTCTATAGATTCCGATGCATTAATCCTTGATGTATTCGCTCCAATCAGTCAGGCGCATGTCACCTTTGCGGCGGAATGTGTCGTGCATGGCAAAGGCGGCAGAAAGCACATGGTGCACTTCACCGCCATATTTGGCAGCTATCTTCAAGTAATCGTTCAGTAATGGACGATAATCGGGATGTGCAATGGCAATCAGACGCTTTGCGCGTTCCATGTCACCAATGCCACGCAAATCGGCCACTCCGTATTCTGTTACGACGGCACTGATGAAGTGGCTTGTATGGTCTACATGCGAGCAGAACGGTACGATGGAACTGATCTTACCATCCTTGGTTGTACTTCCGCAGCTGAAGATGCTCAGGTATGCATTGTTCGTAAAGTCGGCAGAGCCGCCTATGCCATTCATCATCCGTGTACCACTGATCTTAGTGGAGTTGACGTGACCATAGATGTCTACTTCTATGGCAGTGTTCATGGCACATACACCGATACGCGATATTACTTCGGGGCAGTTAGATATTTCGCTCGGGCGGATGACGAGGTGTTTTTTGAAGAAGTCGATATTGGCATAAATCTTTTGCAGGGCTTCGTCCGTAATGGTCAGGGAGCAGGTTGAGGCACCTGTCACACGTCCGCTAAGCAAAAGGTCGACAGCTGCGTTTTGCAGCACCTCGGTATATATGCCGAAGTCGGGTATTTCCTTGCATGAGCCCATGGCTCCCAATACGGCATTGGCTGTTGAACCCACACCGGATTGCATGTTGAGGAAAGACTTTGGAATAAGCCCTTTGCGCAGATTGTCAAGGAGAAAGTCGGCAACGTTTTGTCCGATGCAGTCAGTTGTTTCGCTGGGTGCAGTGAAAGCGCGGGCCTCGTCGGCCAGGTCACACTCTACAATGCCGCGAATCTTTTCTGCAGGTACTTCAATATAGGGTTTGCCTATGCGGTCCATCGGGCCTGTAACGTCTACCGGGCGACGATAAGGCGGCTGTTCTATTTCATAAATGTCATGCATGCCACGCATCTTGCCGGCGTGGTGCAGGTTATACTCCAGAACAATTCCTTTCTTGGCCATGCGGCAGATTGTCGGCGAGATGCCGCCTGCCGCAGTCAGGTACAGCTGTGCCATGTCACCGATGATATCTATGTCGCTGACTTCTATGATGGCCCAATCCACATTTCCCAGATTGCCATCGCGCAACTGTGTGGCCATGTTGGAGAGGTTCATATCCTGATAAGCCAGTTCTCCGGCATTGACGTGGGTGCGGAAGTCCTTGTTTGTTGTGTAGGGTGCACGGTATGCGATGGCCTGTGCGTTGGTCAGGTCACCGTCACAACTTTGTCCTGTCGATGCACCGGTATATACATTGATTTTAAAGGGGCGGCCTGCTTCATGTTCGCGCAAGGCCTTTTGTGCAATGGCGTGTGGCACCATCTTGGGCACACCGGCGGGTGTAAAGCCGCTCAGACCCACATTGTCGCCGTTTTGTACTAATTCTGCGGCTTCCTGAGCCGTGATTCTATTTAATTCCATCTTTGTTTATTTTTCTTTTCCAGCTGCAAAAGTACCCAAAAGTAGTGGGAAATATGCCTTTTGCGAGGTTTTTTGCATTAGAAGAGGAATAGTTTTTCAAGCCAATAGGTCACCATACCGGCAAAGAAGCCCAGTAGGGCCAACCAGCTGTAGTGCTTCAGATACCATCCGAATGTCAGTTTTTCCAGACCCATTACCACTACACCTGCTGCACTTCCTATGATAAGGATGCTGCCTCCTGTACCGGCACAGAATGCCAGAAGTTGCCAGAACGTGCCGTCGACCATCAGACTTTCAAGCTCGTGGTTGGCCAATGCCTGGGCAGGAGTTGCTATATCGTACATACCCATGCACGAGGCGACGAGCGGTACATTGTCTACAATCGAAGATGCCACACCTATGGCTCCCGTGACGATGTATGCGTTTCCGCCCGACCATTTTTCAAGGTTCTGTCCGAGAGCTGCCAGTACTCCAGTCTCCTGCAATGCACCTACAGCCATCAGTATTCCCAGGAAGAACAATATTGTTGACAGGTCTATGCGCTTCAATATGCTGCTCACACGATTGGGATGAGCCTCATCTTCGTGGTGGCGATAGAACACTTCGGTCATTATCCAGAGCAGTGAAAGCACAAGGATGATGCCCATAAAGGGAGGCAGTCCCGTGAGGCTGCGGAAGACAGGCACGAACACCAGGCCCACGACTCCGACATAGAACACGGCCCGACGCTGTCCTTTTGAAAAGTCGTAGTCGTCTTGTTCGGCTTCATTGCCTTGGGGTTCGGGCACTTCGCCCTTTAACAGATGCTGAAGTATGAGCAGGGGCACGAGCACTGAAATCAGTGAGGGTAGCAGCAGCTCCTTGATGACGCCTATCGAAGTGATGTTGCCTTTTATCCAAAGCATGATGGTTGTCACGTCGCCTATCGGCGAGAATGCTCCACCGGCATTGGCGGCAATGATGACCATGCCGGCATACGACATCCGGAGTTTTGTGTCTTGCACCAGCTTGCGCAGCACCATCACCATCACGATTGACGTGGTCAGGTTGTCGAGAACGGCCGACAAGAAGAATGTCATAAAGGTGATTCGCCACAGCAATGCCCGTTGGCTCTTGGTTCTTACCTTCTCTCTTACGAAGTTGAAGCCGCCGTTTGCATCGACCACTTCTACGATGGTCATGGCTCCCATCAGGAAGAAGATGATTTCACTCGCGTCACCGATGTGTCCGATGAACAGTTTGTTCAACACATACGTTACGGCAGTGGCGGCACTGCCCTCGCCCATGGCTTTCTGCCATTCCGAAAAGTCGGGGCCGTGAAGTGCCGGGACATATGTGCCGCATTCCGACATGTAGAGCACCCAGCACAGTACACTCAGCAACAATGCCACGGCCGTTTTGTTTACTTTCAGGCTACTTTCCAAGGTTATCATCAAATAGCCCAATAAAAAAATCACTACGATGAAAGTCGTCATTGTTTAATAATGGATGATGTAAGTTTGTTGTTATGGTTATATTACTCTAACAAAGTTACTGCTTTTCTGCTGCATACGCCATGCGCAGTCATTGGAGCGGTTTCGTTTTATGTTGCACAACATAAAACGAAACCGCTTTTTTTTACCTGCACTTTCCAAAAGCGTTGTGGCGAAGTTGTCATTCAGTTGTTGTATCTATACCTTATATAATATGTAAGAAAGCGGGCATGTCGATATGACACGCCCGCTTCTTGTTGTCAGTATAAACTATATCAGATTACTTTACGGCTACTTTTCGCTTGCCGATGATATAGATTCCTTTCTTCAGGTTCTTGCCGGCTTCGGTAGCCTTCACGTTACGTTTGATCAGTTTGCCGTCGATGGTGTAGACGTTCACCTTGTCGGTGGGTCTCAGCACTACGGTGTTCTTGATGCCTGTGATGCTTTCACCGGTTTCGATAACGAGGTCTGCTTCACCTTCTTCGTTTACAACTTGCTGCGGGATGATGTAGCCTTCGCGTCCACTGATGCCGGCATTCTTTTCAGAAGCCTTCAGTTGGGAGTTGACGAAGATACCCATACCCGGCTTGGCTATGGTTTCGCCCTGCAATGTTCCTACCAGACCGTTTGCCACGATGGCCGATGTGTCGGTAACCGTTTCGGGGATGAGGAACTGAATGCCTTGCTGCTCAGAGCCGTCGCCGAACTGGGTGTAGTCACCTACTTCAATGATAAACGGTTCGCCTGCTGCAAACTCTTTCTTCAACTTCAGTTCGAGACGAGTTCCTTCCTCGCTTGTTGTCAAAGCTTTCACGGCATAGGTCTTCACGGTTCCTTCGTTGATGTCCATCAGTGTAGTGCCTGCTTTCAGTTCAAACGGCAGAGTCATCACCTTGAGACTGTTGTTCTGGTAAACTGAGATGTCCATGGATGCTTCGGGGTCTGTGATGGGCACAAACTTGAAGGCTTGCTGGTTGTCACCGTTGCTTGCCCAGTTCAGGATGGTGTTGGTGCTGCCATCAGTCTTGAAGCTGTTGAAGTACTGGTTGGGGGCATCGGCTTGCTGAACCTTGAACATACCATTTCCGAAGTAATAGATGTTGTAGGGAGCCTTTTCGTGCTGCATCACAGGACTTGCGTCACCGCCTTGTCCGCGATACTTGCCCATATACTGGCCTGTACCAAGGCTTTGGATGGCATACTGACCTTCAGAGCCTTCGATCGGAACAAAGCGCCATACAGAGTAAGGATCTGTCTCAGGAGCTTTCGTATCTATAGGATATCCTCCGATATAGAGCTTGCCGCCTACGTTGAGGCTGCCGAGGAAGATAGGCTGGTTCTGTGCGAATTCACGTGTGGAGCCCGAAATGAATGTGTACCACTGGTTGGGAACAATCTGTCCTACGTGCGTCATGAAGGTCTTGTAGGCGTCGTTCATCTTGGCAACTGCTGCGTCTACTGTGGCTCTGGTCGGCTGCACGGGGTCAACGCTGGCCTTGGCTTCGCTTACTGCTGTGGCAAAGGCATCGATGGCTTCCTGGCTGTCAACGAATCCGAGAGCCTTGCTTTCGTCAACTACAGAGTTGGCTACGTTCTCGGTATATCTCTTGTAGAGCTGTGCCAGTTCGGTGGTGTCGGCATAGAGACTCAGTACAAGGTCGATGGCAGAGCGCAGGGCTGTCTGCTTGTCGTTGGTCAAGAGGGTCTTCTTGGATGTGGCATTGGCATCGTCGATGAGTGCTTTCATGGCATCCACTGCCTTGTGCAGGTCTTCGTTGTAGTTATATTGTACGCGTTGCGGGTCGAGTCCGTTGTACATCTGCCAGCAGGCAACGTTCCATGTGATACCTGTCACGTCGGGGTTGGCAAAAGTACGTTTTGTGCCGTTCAGTGCAGCGTTTTTGATGACGAAGCGTACATATTTGTATTCGCCGCCCAGCTCAAGCACCGGTGAGGTATACTTGGCTCCGGGTTCTGCTCCGGGGAATCCTTCGGTCAGTTCGGTTACTTTGGTCCATTGGTCTATATTGGCCTGATCGGGGTCTGCTCCGAGTTCGTCATCGTTGGTTACGTATACTTCGATGTCGGTGGGGTTGTCTACATAGGTAGTTCCCGTACGTCCGATGTATTCAAACCAGAAGTTGCTGACCGGTTGGTTAAGCTTCACTTGCAGATTGTGGTAACCATAGCCCGTGTAAGGTGCTCCGGCGTCGGCCAGGGCCTGCATCCATTCATCCGGTGTTATGGCTGCATTGCTCATGGCATCAGCGATAAAGAATGAGTGGTAGTTGTAGCTGTAGTGGGTTTCGGGCGACAGGAGGTGCTCAAAGCTTGAGTCATTCTCAGGCATACCTTCGCCGTTGTTGCTGCTGAACTGTGAGGCATCGGTAATCAATGTCTGCTTGGAGCCGAGTGCATCTGTATAGGTGCTTTGGGCTTCGCTGACTGTGTTGACCAGTTCCGTATAGAGTGAGTCGCGGTTCACATAGAGAGCATCTACGGCCTTGATAGCTGCATTGAGGGCTTCGATGTCGGCTTCGGTCACGGTGTTGTTCTTCACCTTCTCTTCACCGGTAGTCATGAGCTGCAGCATGTTGTCGGCAGCTTCTTTCATGCCGTTTACGTTGCTGTATTCCGATGTTTCGGCATAGTCGGGCTTGTAGAGCTGCAGTTCGCTCAGGTTGAATGTGACACCTGTGCTGAACGGATTCATGAATGTGCGCTCCGAATGCTTGCCCTGGTGGGTGGTGTGGCGTACGACGAGACGCACATACTTGTAGGCCTGGTCGAATGTGAGCAGCGGAGAGGTATATTTGGCTGCCCTTACGTCATCGGGGAATCCTTCGGTGAGGTCGGTCACGTGCACCCACTTCGTTGAGTCGGCTGCGGCTGTGCTTGCACCGAGTTCGTCGTCATTGGTCACATAGACGCCAATGTTGTTGGGGTTGTCGTGGAAGTCTGTGCCTGTCAACCCTGTATATCTGAAGAAGAGTTTGTCTACAGGTTCGCTGAGAGCTATTTGCAGGTTGTGGTAGCCTACGCCTTCTCCCAGTTCCGATTTCATGGTTTCTGCATCCCAGATGGAGTGGAAGATGGTGTTGATGTCGCCGTCAATCAGGTTGGAATATACACCGTCCTGAAGGGCGTTGGATGATATCTGGTTGCCGTCGGTGATGAGTTCGGGATAGTCGAATACCTTGTCTTTGGCTGTCTGTGCCGATGCAAGGCTCACTTTCATCCTGTCGTTGAGGGCACGTTGTGGGCCTGCCTTGACAAGGCTGTCAATGAGCTGCTGGTCGGTTACCTTGAAGATGAGCCATCCTGATGCACCTCCGGCACCTCCGTTCCAGGTGCATATCTGGCCGCTGATGCCCACACCGCTCTGGTGACCCTGGGTGTGATAGGCCTGGTCGTTGGCTTTGTTGGCTATGTTCCACTGCACGCTGCCTCTCAAATAAGTGAAAGTCTGCGGTGTGGTCTGCTCTTTCGACATGGGCACTATGGCACTTGTGCCCTCTTTGGTATTGATATATTCACCTGTAGCCACGTTTTGTACGGAGTATTCTCCTTCGGCCAATTGGGTCACTTTGAAGAGCTGCGAGGGGTCTTTTGCGTCATAGGTGCCCCATGCCAGATTGTGATCGGTGTCTACGGTCATGGCTTTGTCAACTCCCTGTATGGTTTTGTAGGCATCATAACCACTGATAAAGTGGTAGTAGCCATCGGTTACCTTGATATAGGCATCCTTGATGTTGTCATAGGCAGTCTTCAGCTGCTCATAGTGCTTTGCATATTCTTCATCAACGTCGGCACCGTTGACATAGTAGTCGTCTGCGTCAAGATAGGTGTTTTCGTATGCCTTTACCTGCTCTTCGGGATAGTAGCCCGGTTCGGTACCAATGGTAAAGGTATTGCCGTCGGCCTTGATTTCGTCGAGCAAAGCTCCCAGTTTTGCCTTTGCGCTCTGGTCATAGGCTGTGCGATAGAAGTTCCATACGATGATGTCGGTGGCAGGACCGTAATAGGTGTATCCATAGTTCCAAAAGGGTCCGAAGTGGAGTTTCGTGTCACCGTTGTAGTGGGTGAGCACTCCCGTTTCATTGTCAACGAGGCCTGTACTCTGCCATTGATTGTGTGGCTCATAGCTGTCAAGCGCGCCTTCAACCTCAAAGCTCGTAGCTTCTGCTATGTTGTCAACGAGGAATGTCTGCAGTCCGCTCTCTACTCCCTGTACGTATTTTTTGGTGTCCTTGTGCTGCAGGTAGTAGGACGGAACCCCTTCGTGTTGCTCGGGGGCCTCCACGACGATGTAGATGTTGTCCGAGCTCAATGCTGCCATCGAGCAGTCAAGCTGGTGGGTGTCGGCACTACGGTTGTAGTTGTCGGGTACGCCTTGCAGGAAGCAGATGGTCAGGTCGGTGACTACCGAGCTGTACTGGAGATCCCATGTTCCGCTCGCATTTTGGAGCAGGATTTCGTCGCCTGCTTTCAGTTCGCTCCAGGGGATGCGGTCACCTTTCACCAGGGTGCCCGATGCGTCCTGAGCCATCATCGGAACAAGCCCGATGAGCATCACTACGAATAAAGATAAAAATCTCTTCATGTTGTATGGTTTTAGTTAAACAATAAAGTGAATGTTTTATGGCTCCAAAATTAGGCATTTATTTTGTAACCGCAAATTTTTTGTCACTCTTTTGTGCATAGCACGTAACATTTAATCATTTTGTCTGCATATTGCGCAATATACTATACAAAATCAAAGATACATACATCGTATTGTGGCATTATGCAGATATAACGAATAAAAATACGACAATTCGTCATTTTGCATCACTCTTTGCCGGCTTTGATGTGGCTAACCTGAATTTGCGATGTGGCCGGTTGCAGGTTGTTTTCTGTACATGAAACAGGTCGTTTCCTGTACATATCACAGGTTGTTTCCTGTACAGAGAACAATGTGTTTCATGTACAGGAAACACTCTGCAATCTGCGGGGTTGTTGCCTGCAATGTGCCGCATTGCAGGTGCAGCAGTCAGTTGTCTTTCAGTTTAAGGTAGCAGGTGATGGGGTAATGGTCCGAGCTTCCCATCTTGCTGTCCACTTTTGCGCTGTAGCTTTTCCAGTGGCTGCTGCACAGGATATTGTCGAGCCTGAAGTACATGCCTGCCTCATGATAGGATATGCCCGGCCCGATTCCCGACGACGTATAGGCATCATCGAGGATGTCGGTGAGCCGGTGGTGGGCATACGATATGGGTGAATCGTTGAAGTCGCCACACACAATGACGGGGTAGTGCAGCCGTTCTACAAAGGCTGCCAGGGAATCTGCCTGCTCGGCTCTGCGCACTCCTGCCCTGCCTATCTTGCCGGTGAGATAGCCCACATTGCTTTTCACGTTGACTTCGCCCGGTGTTTTCACGAGGTTTTTATAGAGACTTTTGTCTCCATCCGATATGGCATTCGACACGAAATGATTGTTGATGACGGTGACGGTATCGCCATCCGGAAGTTTCAAGGTATAGGCAATGCCACCGTGACACTCTGCATGGAAGGGCACCCGTTGTCGCCGGATGATGGGAAAGCGTGACCAGAATCCGAGTGCGTTTGTGCCGATGTGTATGGAGTCGTGATAGGGCCAGCGGTTGCGCACGGCAATCACTTTGTCACCATTTTCGTCGGGCCAGTACTGGTATTCCTGCAGGCACACGATGTCGGCATGTGATGAGCGCAGGTAGCCGAGCATGGCATCGAAACGGCTTTTGTGGCTCTCGTCATGGTCGGTAATGCAGAATCCTTTGACGTTGTAGCTCATTACCTTGATGCAGCCTTGCGGATGTGGGTCGGGCAGGTTGATGGGACAGTAGGTGCGCACTGCACTGAAGCATAGTGCCATTCCGGCTATGGACAGCCAGATGAAACGCGGACTGAAGACGGCCCAAAGCAGCAGAAAGAAGATGTTGGCCGCGAGATAGAAGGGAAAGGTGAGGCCGAACGCCACCAGCAACCTGAAGGAATCGGGGTGAACTGTGGCCGACATGGCACAGAGCCACATGAGCAGTATGCTTGCGATGTTGGCTCCTACGAGGGTAAACGTAAGAATCTTGCGGGCTGACTGTAGCATCGTTTGTCGCTTTAGTCTTTGGGAAAGGAGCCTTGATGCCTATTTCTTTCCGGCATCAAAGAGCTTCTTCTTTTCTTCATCGGTCAGGCTGTCGTAGCCCGAACGCTTGATTTTGGATAGTATGCGGTCTATTTCTCCGGGGTCGGATGTGTGGTGACTGTCTTCGTGATGACGGGATTGCTGCTTGCGCTGACGGGTGCTGTTGTTCCATTCTTCCAGCTTTTGTTTCAGGCGTTCCTTGAACGAAGGCTTTTTGGGTGTATATTCCTCCCACGAGGTGAAGCCACTGCGCTGCCTGCGGTCTTCGTCGCGCCAATGACGTATGAGCAGCCAGCCGAACAGCATGCCGCCCAGGTGGGCAAAGTGAGCCACGTTGTCGCCCTGCGAACTCATGCCCAGCAGCAGTTCTATCACCGCACTGGCAATGACCATGTATTTGGCCTTGATGGGTATGGGCGGTATAAGCAGCAGGATGCGCTCATTAGGGAACGTCAGGCCGAACCCCAGAAGAATGCCATAGATGGCTCCCGAAGCTCCCACCGTGGTCCATGCATTCAGATACTCGTCCATACTGATACTGCCATATCCGGTGTCTACAAATGTGTAGGCGTTAAGTCCCTCAATGTAATAGGTACAGAGCTGCACCACTTCCTGCATTACGCCGGCTCCCAGTCCGCATACCATATAGAACAGCAGGAAACGCCTGGGACCCCAGATGCTCTCCATTGTACGCCCGAACATCCAGAACATGAACAGATTGAAGAAGATGTGAGTGAAGTTGGCATGCATGAACATGTAGGTGAACAGCTGGTATATGTGGAACTCGGAGGCCTTGATGAAGTGGAGTCCGAGCAACTGGTTCAGGTCAATGTTCCAACGTTCACCCACAACGAGGGCGAAAAACATGAGAACGTTGATGATGATTAGATTCTTTGTGATGGGAGGAGTACGGAACATCGTTTATCGTTTTATAGTGCAAAAGTAGTACATTCTGCCTAAACGGCAGTCACCCGACGGCCTTTTTCAATCGGAAAGCCTTGGCGAAGGCACTCTGTCAATGATGGTTTTGTAGACCACGGCCAGCAGGAACGTCACAACGAGATAGCCTCCCAAATTGGCATACCAGTCGCCTCCAGCCCCGATCTGCCGGATGAACCAGGCACGCACTATGGGGTGGACCACAAACAACACCGACGACAAGGCCCCGACCTGCACCAGCACACTGCGCACATGTCCCCTGAGCCCTACCAGCGGCAAGCATGCCAGTGTGAAGAAAAACGGAGTGAGCAGCCATGCCACCTTGTTGAAGCAGCACAGGCAAAACAGCGGCACGCACACAAGGGTGAGCCACTTGTTGTAGTGCATGCCGTAGCGCGCCATCCAGATGCCCATGGCAAAAGGCAGCATGGAACCCACAAAATTATAGCGCAGGTAATTGAGAATGTCCATGTGGCGGTCGCGGATGACAACCGAATATAACAGCAGAGCCATGCACAGACATGTGATTATCACAAGCATCGACCTGCCACGCCGGTAGATGAAAAGCCGGTAGACGGCATACAATTGCATAATGAGTGAAAAGAACCACCAGGGACCCAGAAACAAATCGTGCTTGGGCAACCAGTGTGTCAACTCGCGCAGCCAGGGCATGCCTACGGCAAAATCGCGTGCCGGCAGCAGGTTGGCCAGATAGGAAAACATCAGCACCACATGATACCACGTGTGTTGCCATTGCCAGTCGTGCTGCATCAAGTCGCTCACCACCCACAAGAGAAAACCCAGCCACAGCAGGTGCCACAGCTTGCGGGCATTATACCACATGAATTGCCAGAAGCCGACCCTGCGGCTCATCTTCTGCTCATACTTGATGACAAGTCCGTAGCCGCTCAGGAAGAGAAACAGCGGAACGCCATAGTGACCCACATAGGAAAAGAGGTTGAGCAACACATGTTCGCCACGCGAAACAAAGCCTATCAGCGCCCAAGTCCTGTCGAGATGGAAGGTGTATTCATTCTCAAGGGCACACACAGGAAGCCAGTGGCAGAAGTTGTGTAACACAATGCAGAGGATGGCAAATCCCTTGAGCAGGGCAGTGTCTTCAAGTGAAAGAGGTTGTCGCATGAGTGAACTATGGTCGGAGTGATAGTGAATCGACGGTGCGGGCAGCCTTCAGGCGTTCGCGCTCGAAGCGGGTGCCGTGAAGCAGGCTGTCATAGTTGTATTGCCTTTTCAGCAGGCGCGGACGACGCACATTAAAGCTGTCGTGTAAAAGGTCGCGACGCCTGTCATAGTACTTGCAGCGAATGCCGGCAAGCCCCATTAGAAGGTGCGGCAAATCATCGGTCATAAAAGGACGTTGGGATGCACGGAATGCAGCCTTGACCACGTCGGGATGCAGCTTCTTGAACAAGGGAGAAAACCACATGGTCATGGGCACCTCAAACTCGTAGTGGGCAGCCAGGGGAATGAGTGGGTCGGCAGGTGTGCGTCCGAACATCAGGCTGTGATCGAACACTTCCTCACCATGGTCGGAGAGATAGAGCACAATGGCATCACTGTCCTTAAAATAGGAACAGATGCGGCCGAACACTTCATCATTGTAGCGTGTGGCATTGTCGTAGTCAACAATTATCTGTCGCATCCAGCGAGCTAGGTTACCGCGGCCTTTAAGACTGTCGGGTGTAAAGTAAACATCCTTGGAGGTGAAGCGGTAGTCATACTTCTGGTGCTGCCCGTAGAGGTGGAATATCACCAGATTGCAGCGCCCCGGCACATAGTGCTCATACTCTCTGATGAATGCTTTGTCGTAGCGGTAAATCATGCGGTTGCGATGGTCAAAGCAGAGAGAATCCATTTCGGGGTCGTTGAGAAAGAAACTCCCGTTGAAATCAATGCCGCTCTGACGCTTCACATTCTGGAACTGGTTGGTGAGAAACGCCACCTTGTAGCCGGCCTTGCGGAACAGGGCAGGAAACAATACGCCATCGCACCAGGTGCCGGGCTGCTCTATGCTGTGGGTGGAAAATACATTCTTGAACACATTGCTCGTGAGATTCCACGGTGCAACCACGTCAGTAAAGGCCACCAGTTCGCCATTGCGCAGCATCCGGAGTTGCCGGGGTGTGGTGGCCAACGGGTAGCCATAAAGCTGCGAATGATACTTGTTGTAGCTCTCACCTATGACAAGTACAATCTGAGGGCAGCGATAGGTGCAGGTGTCTACAGTCATAGTGTGCATGTTGCCCTTCAGGGTGACCAATGCCCTGTCGGCCAGTTCGAGCATGCGATAGGAATAGGCTATGCGGTAGAAAGGCGTGTAGAAAGTCTGCCACCTCACCTTTT
>ERZ808252.590-NODE-590-length-33940-cov-5.268555_pt1 | contig 33940 bp, 27 predicted proteins | sample MGYA00521242_ERZ808252 | MGnify/ENA primary metagenome ERZ808252 (study PRJEB31516, sample SAMN03275581) | gut metagenome | biome: mammalia-associated habitat; material: feces | host: Papio cynocephalus | place: Kenya | collected 2012-08-07 ...
GGTAGGGAGACCCCTCCGAAAGGGGTCTCCCTGCGCCTCCAAGGTCTTATCCCTTACCCTTCTCGCACAACTCTCTCAAGGGGCACTCCCCGCACTTCGGGGCGCGGGCGGTGCAGACGTCGCGTCCGAAGAGAACGAGACGGTGGCAGAAGTCGGAGCGGATTTCCTGCGGGAGAAGCGCGTCCATGAGCTTCTCAACCCGCACGGGATCGCGGAGCGTCTCGGGGTACATCCCAAAGCGACCGCAAATGCGGATGCAGTGCGTGTCGGCAACCGTCCCGCCGGTCCCGTAAAGGTCACCCAGAATCAGATTCGCAACCTTTCTGCCAACCCCCGGGAGCTTCAGAAGCTCCTCCATCGTGTCGGGCATCTTCCCGCCGAATTCCTCCACCAGCATCCGCGAAGCGTCCCGAATGTTCTGCGCCTTCACGTGATAAAGCCCGCAGGAGCGGATGCAGTCCTCAATCTCCGAAAGGTCCCCCGCCGCCAGAGCCTCGGGCGTGGGGAAGCGCCGAAACAGGTCCGCGCAAACCAGATTCACCCGCTCGTCGGTGCATTGCGCCGAAAGCCGACCCATAATCATCAGCCTCCACGGGTCGTTCCCCCAGTCCAGCGAGCAGACCGCGTTCGGATAGCGCGCCTCCAGAATCTCCGCAATCTTTGCAACCGTTTGCCGCTTTTCCGCCTGTGTCATAGCGAACACCCCCTTTTCCTGCTGACAGTATAACAGATTTTCGACAAAAAGTCAAGCCCCGTGCAAAAATGGAAAAGATTCTGTCGATTGGAAATTGACAAACCGACGATTTCATAGTATAATATAGATACGTTTCCGGTCCGACCGGAAGAAAGGAAAAAGGAATAACGGAATGAAGCGATTCACTTTTCGCGGCGGAACCCACCTTGACGAGCATAAGGACACCGCCGCGCTTTCCACGGAGCGCCTGCCCGAGCCCGCAAGCGTCTCCATCCCGCTCTCCCAGCATATCGGCGCACCCGCGGCTCCCGTGGTCAAGGTCGGTGACAGCGTGAAAATCGGGCAGAAGCTCGGCGAGGTCACGGGCGGGCTGGGCTGCCCCGTCCATGCAAGCGTCTCGGGCACCGTCCGCGCCATCACCACCCGCCGCAACGCAATGGGAACCCCCGTGACGAACATCGTCATTGAAAATGACGGTCTGCGCACCATGGATGACAGCATGAAGCCCATCGCAAAGCCGCTCGCGGAGGCAACCCCCGAGGAGATTGTGGAGATTGTCCGCGAGGCGGGCATCAGCGGTCTGGGCGGCGCGACCTTCCCGACCTACGCGAAGCTTCAGAGCGCAATGGGAAAGGCGAATCTCGTCATTGTCAACTGCGCCGAGTGCGAGCCCTACCTCACGGCGAACCACCGCCTCCTGCTGGAGCGCGGGGAGATCGTCATCTCGGGCATGGAGATCGTTATGCGCGCGCTGGGCGTGACCGAAGGCATTCTTGCGGTCGAGGATAATAAGCCCGATGCCATCCGCCTGCTGGAGGACCGCCTGAAGCGGCGCGAGGGACTGGAGAGAGGGACAAATCTGCGGGTCTGTGTCCTGCGCACCAAGTACCCGCAGGGCGACGAGCGCCAGCTGGTGGCGGCACTGCTCGGGCGGGAGATTCCCGCAGGCAAGCTGCCCGCCGACGTGGGCTGTATGATTCTCAATGCCGAGACCGCCGCGGCAATCTCGCGCGCGTACTGGCGGGGACTGCCGCTGACCAGCCGCATCGTCACGGTGACGGGGGACTGCGTGCGGAATCCGAAGAACGTCCGCGCCCCGCTCGGCGCATCGGCGCAGGACCTCATCACCTTCTGCGGCGGACTGACCAAAACGCCGAAGAAAATGATTTCGGGCGGGCCCATGATGGGCTTTGCGCTCTGGGACCCCGAAACGCCGGTTTCCAAGAGTATGTCGGGTCTGCTCCTCTTCTCGGAGGAAGCCGACAAGCCCACAACCGTCCATTCGCCCTGCATCCACTGCGGCAGATGCGTTTCGCACTGCCCGATGCACTTAATGCCGAATTACCTCGCGGCTTACGCGGCGGCAAGGGAGTATGAGAAAGCCGAGAAACTGGACGTGATGAGCTGTGTGGAATGCGGGACCTGTACCTATAACTGCCCTGCGGGAGTGGAGATTGTCCAGCACATCCGCGTGGCAAAGGGCGCAATCCGCGCCAAGAACGCCGCCAAGCGCGGGGGAGGTGGAACGAAATGAACGACGAAAAACGGGTCCTTTCGGATATGCCCGAGCTGTTGACGCTGGCACCCTCTCCGCATATGCGCAGGGGCGTGACCACGCGGAATCTGATGATGGACGTGCTGATTGCGCTTGCTCCCGCGGCGGTGTTCGGCATTGTTGCGTTCGGCTGGCGCGCGGCGGTGATTCTGCTGCTTGCGACTGCGGCGGCGGCCCTTGCGGAATACCTGACCGAAAAAATCCTGCACCGCCCGAACACCATAGGAGACTGCTCGGCGGCGGTTACGGGACTGCTCCTCGGCATGAACCTGCCGTCCACCGTGCCGTTCTATGTGCCGATTGTCGGCTCGGTGTTTGCAATCGTGGTGGTCAAGCAGATTTTCGGCGGCATCGGCAAGAACGTGATGAATCCCGCGCTGGCGGCAAGAGTGTTTCTCATGCTGGCATGGACCGCGAAGATGACGAAATTCGTTCCCGCGTTTGCGTGGATGAACGGGACCGATGCGGTTGCCTCGGCAACGCCGCTCGCCTCGCTGAAAACGGGAGCCTTTGACGGCTCGGTGCTCGACCTCTTCCTCGGAAAATGCGGCGGGTGCATCGGCGAGGTCTCGGCGCTCTGCCTGCTGATCGGCGGTGCGTACCTGCTGGTGCGGCGGGTCATCGCATGGCAGATTCCCGCGGCGTTTCTCGGAACCGTTGCGCTCCTGACGCTGATTTTCCACAAGGGGGACATGAGCGCGGTCAGCTTCATGGCATCATCGCTCTTCTCGGGCGGTCTGATGCTTGGTGCGTTCTTTATGGCAACCGACTATGTAACCTCTCCCGTGACCCCGTGGGGACGCGTGGTCTACGGCGTGGGGTGCGGCGCTCTGGTGGTGTTCCTGCGCTTCTTCAGCGGCTACCCCGAGGGCGTGTCCTTTGCAATCCTGATTATGAATGCGCTGGTCTGGTACATCGAGCTGTTGACGAAGCCGCGCGTGTACGGAAAGGCGAGAGGAAAGGGGGAGCGGAAGCATGGAAACGGCTGAAACGAAAACCAAAACCAAAATCGAAAAAAGGACCGTGCTGTCGGTGCTGAACATCGGCGCGCGGCTGTTGGTCATCTGCCTTGTTGTGGCGGCGGTGGTGTCGCTGGTCAATGAGGTGACCAAGACCCGCTACGCCGAATTGCAGGAGCAGGAGAAGGCGAACGCGATGGCGTCCATTTTCGGGGCGGAAACGCTCACCTATACCGAACTCGGAAACGGCGTGTACGCGCTGAAGCAGGGGGACGAACCGCTCGGCTATTGCGTGGAGAGTACCACGGCGGGCTTCGGCGGCGAGATGTCGCTGATGGTCGGCTTTGACCTCGACCGCACGATTGTCGGCGTGCAGCTTCTCTCGCACTCCGAGACCCCGGGGCTTGGCGCAAAGGTCAACGATGCGGGCTACCTCTCGCAGTACGGCGGCAAAACGGGGGACCTTGTACTCGGAGAGGACATCGATGCAATCTCGGGCGCGACCATCTCGTCAAAAGCCGTGCTTGCGGGCGTAAAGGCGGCGCAGGCAACGCTGGATTCCGCTTTGGAAAGGAGTGACGCACAATGAAGCACAATTATCTGAAGCAGTTGAAATCGGGCATTCTCGATCAGAACCCGACGCTGGTCCAGCTTCTCGGAATGTGCCCGACGCTTGCGACCACCACGTCGCTGAAGAACGCGTTCGGCATGGGCATGGCGGCAACGGCGGTGCTGATTTGCTCCAACGTATTCATTTCGCTCCTGCGGAAATTTATCCCCAAGCAGGTGCGCATTGCCGCCTACATCGTCATCGTTTCGGGCTTTGTCACGGCGGTGGAGCTGCTGATGCGGACCTACATGGTCTCGCTCTATCGGTCGCTCGGGCTGTTCATCCCGCTGATTGTGGTCAACTGCATCATTCTGGCGCGCGCGGAGGCGTTCGCCTCCAAGAATCCGCCTCTGCCCTCGGCGATGGACGGTCTTTCGATGGGTTTGGGCTTCACTTTTGCCCTCTGCATTCTCGGGACCGTGCGCGAGCTGCTCGGCGCGGGTTCGCTTTTGGGACATCGGATTCTGCCTGAGGCGTATCCCGATATGGTCATCTTCATTCTGCCTGCGGGCGCGTTCCTGACGCTCGGCTTTACGATTGCGGCGGTGCAGAAAATTAAGGATACCGTGGAAGAAAAGAAGCGCCGCGCGGCGGAGGACGGAAAGGAGGAAACGGCATGAGCTTTACCGATGTGCTTTTGATGATGTTTACCGCCGTTTTGGTGGAGAACTTCATTTTCTCGCGTTTCTACGGCTGTTGCCCGTTCCTCGGTGTTTCGGAGAAGCCCGACACCGCGCTCGGCATGGGCATGGCGGTCACCTTTGTCATGACCGTTTCGGGTGCCGCGACGTGGGCGGTGTATCACTTCCTGTTGGTGCCGTTCGGTTTGGAGTACCTCAAAACCGTTGCGTTCATTCTGGTGATTGCGGCGCTGGTGCAGTTTATCGAGATGTTCCTGCGGCGGTTCATCCCCGCGCTGTACGGCGCGCTTGGCATCTATCTGCCGCTGATTACCACCAACTGCGCGGTGCTGTCCTCGGCGCTCCTGATTGTGCAGAACGAGTACAATTTCTTGCAGGCGGTGGTGTTCGGCTTCTCTGCGGCGCTCGGCTTCACGCTTGCCATCACGGTATTTGCGGGGCTTCGCGCGCGGATGGAGCACGCCGACCCGCCCCGCGCCTTCAAGGGCTTCCCGCTGACGCTGATTGCGGCGGGGCTGTTGGCAATGGCGTTCTCCTGCTTCTCGGGCATCAAGCTGTAAGGGAGGGGACCGATATGGAGCTTTCAAACATTCTGATTCCCGCCGCGATTTTTGCGGGGTTGGGAGTGATTCTGGGAATTCTGCTTGCGGTTGCATCGCGGGTATTTGCGGTCAAGACCGACGAGCGGGTGGAAAAGATTGCCGAAGCCCTGCCGGGCGCGAACTGCGGCGGTTGCGGGTATTCGGGCTGTGCGGCGCTTGCGGAGGCGATTGTGAAGGGAGACGCGCCCGCGAACGCCTGTCGTGCGGGCGGTGCGGCTTGCGCGGAGAAAATCGGCGCGATTATGGGTGTTGCGGTCACGGCGCAGGCACCGGTTCGTGCGCGGGTGCTATGCTCGGGAGAGTGCGGCAAGGCGAAGGAAAAGAGCCGCTACGAGGGGGTACAGGACTGCATTGCCGCTGACAGGATGTACGGCAGTGACAAGTTATGCGCGTTCGGTTGCATGGGGCTTGGAAGCTGTGCAAGCGTTTGCAAGTACGGTGCGTTACGCATCTCGGGTGGGATAGCGCGTGTGGATGGGGCGCGCTGTGTAGGCTGTGGTGCGTGTGTATCGGTTTGTCCGAAGCATCTGATTACTCTGGTTCCCGCCGACGCGAAGTACACGGTGGACTGTCACTCAACAGAGAGCGGTGCCGTGGTACGCAAGGTATGTGATGCGGGTTGCATTGGCTGCAAGCTCTGCGAAAAGAACTGTCCCTCGGGAGCGGTTCACGTTACAGACAATCTTGCCACAATCGACCCCGCCCTCTGCACCGGCTGCGGCATCTGCGCCGCGAAGTGCCCTCGCGGGGTGATTCGGGGGTAGGTAGGGAAGACCTTGGAGGCGCAGGGAGACCCCTTTCGGAGGGGTCTCCCTACCCTCCAAACCTCCCTGACCTACCCCGAACTTCCCCCATGTCCCCGCCACTTTGGAAGCGGAAATTTGTTTCGCTTTTTTGGAGTGGCGGGGACATGGGGGAAGTTTTTTGTCGGATTGGGGAGGTGCGAATTTTTTACAGGGTGCGGCTTCGCACCCGATTGGTGGGGGGGATGGGTTTATGTTGATATTCTTTTTGGGGTGCCTCTTGGATGGGGGCTTTTTCTTTTTTTCGTTCTTCCGAAAAAAACTCAAAAAAATTTTGTGAGCTTAAGGCGGGCTTTAGGGAGGTATGGTAAAATAGAGGCACAAAAGGCAAGGGAGGGACTTTCCTATGAAACGGGTAACGAAAAATGTGATTTTATTTGCGGCGATGGCTGTGGCGGTTGGGATGCTGGCTTTGACCCTTCTGCACGGGTACGGCATGATTGGCGGCACGGGAAACGGTACTGTCGGTGCGCCGAGCGAGGGGCTTCCGAGCGGTGGACCGAACGGGGACGGCTTCGGGCGACCCGATGGGAACAACAACGGCAGCAATGGCGGAAGCAATGCAAACGGTGACGGGGAGGAGATTGGCGAGGTCACGCTCCCCGATGGCGGCAATTCGGGCAATGCGCCGTCCGACAACGGTCAGGAGGGCATGACACCGCCCGACGGCAACGGTCAGGGCATGACCCCGCCGCAAATGCCGAACGGAGGGGACTTTGGCGGGGTCGACAACGCGGGGAACGGGGGCAAGGCTCCCGCAGGCACGGGCAACGGGCTCGGCGGGCATCTTGCGTTCGCAACGGTCTGGGTATTCCTGTTTGCGTTCTGCCTTTCGTGGGCAATTTACAGTCGGTGCAATTCCGAAAATGCGGGAAGGAAAGGGGGAGACGGACAATGGAAATCCGAACCTGCTTCAAGCGGTACGAACTGAAATATCTGCTTAACGCGGAGCAATACGCCGCCGTGCGGGAGGCAATGCGTGGGCGCATGGTCCCCGATGCTTACGGCAAGAGCCGCATCTGCAACCTTTATTTCGACACGCCCGACTTCCGCATCATCCGCCGCTCTCTGGAGAAGCCGATTTACAAAGAAAAGCTCCGTTTGCGGAGCTACGGACCTGTTGGCGCGGGAGGCACGGTGTTCGCGGAGCTGAAAAAGAAGTATCAATCGGTGGTCTACAAGCGGCGGGTGACCATGACGCGGGAGGGCGCGCGGGACTTCTTCCGTGACCCCGACCCGCACACGCAGATTGAGCGCGAGCTCGCCTATTTTCTGACGGTCAACCCGACCGCCGAGCCGATGGTCTGGCTCTCCTACGCAAGGGAAGCCTTCTTCGGCGCAAACAATCCCGATTTCCGCATGACCTTTGACACCGACGTGCTGGCGCGTTGGGATGACCTGACCCTCGGCGGGGGCATTTACGGCACGCCCGTGCTCCCGCAGGGGAAGGTGCTGATGGAGGTCAAGGTCGTGGACGCGGTTCCGCTCTGGCTGACAAATACGCTCTCGGCGGCGGGCATCCGTCAGACATCCTTTTCCAAATACGGCACGGCATACCTGCAACGGCAGGAAAACGGGCTTCTCACAGGAGGACAACACTATGCTTAACAACCTGTTCAACAGTGTTTTCGCGGACGAAACGCAATCCACGCTGTCCGTCGGACTGTTTCTGCTCTGCATTCTTATCGCTCTGGTCTGCGGCGGCATCTACGTTGCGGCGTTCTCCTTCCGTGCCCGCGGAAGTCGGAGTATGCGGCTCTCGCTGGCGCTTCTGCCTGCGGCGGTCTGCGTGGTCATCATGATGGTAAACGGAAACGTCGGCATCGGCGTGGCGGTGGCGGGCGCGTTCTCGCTGGTCCGCTTCCGCTCGGCACCGGGGAACGCAAAGGAGATTTCGGTCATCTTCATGGCAATGTGCTCGGGACTGATTGTCGGGGTCGGGTACTTCGCATACGCCCTGCTTTTCAGCATTCTGATGGGCGGACTGCTGATGGGGCTGACTGCCTTCGGAGAAAAGGAGCGGAACCGCGACCGCGCAAGAACATTGAAGCTGACAATTCCCGAGGACTTGGACTATACGGACGTGTTTGACGATGTGTTCCATGCCTATACCGAGAAAACAGAGCTGACCGCCGCGAAAACCGCGAATATGGGAAGCCTTTATAAGCTGACCTATCGGGTCGTATTGAAGCCGACCGTCAGCGAAAAACAGTTTCTGGATGACCTGCGCGTGCGGAACGGCAATCTGGAAATTCTCCTCGCCCGCGCGGAGGAAAACGAACGGGATTTGTAATCTTTAGATAAGACCCTCGGCTCTTGTTGCAGTGAAAGTTTTCGCCCGCCTTTTTCAAAAGGCGGCGCGGTCGAGGGCGCGGAGCCCTCGTCGCGCTCCGCAGAGCGCGAAATCTTTTTTCGGCGCTTTCTTTTTGCAAAGCTTTTTCTTTGCGCCTCTATGGTCAAAGAAAAAGCGTTAAAAGGGTTTGCACATTTTAAGGACGATATATCTTTTACCTTAAGCAACTTCCATTTCCGAAAGGAGAAAAATCATGAAAAAGAACCAATTGTGGAGTATCCTGCCAAGCCTGTTGCTCTCCGCCGCATTGCTGGGAAGCTGTGCGCAGACGGGAAACGGCGGAAACGGTACAAACAACTCCGACAGCACGAACAACAACGGCGGAGCCATCACCGATGACAGCACCGTGACAACGGTTCCCATCGACACCACCGCGCATAACTACGCCTTCGTGTCGCAGGACGGCGACAGCTACACCTATCGGTGCGATGACTGCGGCGAAAGCGCAACCGTAACGGTCAAATGCGAATCGGGAACCGCAGGCTGCGCAAAGGTCGAAGGCAATACCCTGACCCTCTCGGGCATGACCGAGGATAGCGTTTATAGCCTTTCGGGTGTCTTTTACGGCAATATCGTGGTGGAGGGCAACGAGGCTTGCAAAATCGAGCTGGAATTGCAGGGCGTGACCGTGAATTCCGCCGCCGAATGCCCGCTGACCGTCAGCGGCGCGGATGAGGTGACGATTTCGGCAAAGAAGGGGACCGATAACTATCTCTGCGACCTGCGCGAGGCGGTCACGGACGAGGACGCAATCAGCGCGGCGGTCTGGACCGACTGTGACCTCAAGCTACAGGGGAAAGGGAACCTTTACGTCAGCTCGGTTGCAAACAACGGCATCCACACCAAGGACGACCTGAAGGTCAAGAACCTCTTTTTGCAGGTGGAGTGCGAGGACAACGCGCTGAAGGGCAACGACAGCGTGACGATTGAATCGGGAACCCTGATTCTCATCGCACGGACAGGGGACGGTATCAAGACCACAAACAGCGACCTCTCGTCAAAGGGCAAACAGCGCGGGACCGTTGCCATCACGGGCGGGGATGTCCGCATCTACGCCGCCTGCGACGGAATCGACGCGGCATATGATGTCACGGTGGACGAATCCTCCGCTACCGTGAACCTGACGGTCTTTACCGACAAGTACTCCAAGTATTCAAAGGAGGTCAATACCGCCGATGAAAGCATCCTCTACCTGCGCACCACCACAAGCAATTATCGGTATTCGCTCTATTTCTATGATGACAAGGGCGGCACGTGGTGCAACGCAGAGAGCGCCAAGTCGATGGGCAACAGCCGCTACAGCTATTATACGGTGACAAAGCCGAGCGGATATGAGAAATGCAACCTGTATGTCTACACCTCCGACCAGACGCAGGGGCAGAAGGACAGCTACTATGCCGCGAAGGAGGATATCACGCTCAACGATAACTACGATACCATCGCAATCTCGTTCGGCACGACCATGAAGCTGACATGGACCACCTACAGCACCGCGCAGGGCGGCATGGGAGGTCAGGGAGGCCCCGGCGGTATGGGCGGCATGAACGATGGGAACACCGATAAGGGCGACCGGTCCACCAAAGGTCTGAAGGCGGCGAATGCCATCACCATTTCGGCGGGAACCGTGACGGTGGAATCCTACGATGATAGCATCCATGCAAATAACGATACCACGCCGGAAAACGGCGCGGCGGCAACGGGAAACGTGACGGTCACGGGCGGGACCCTGACGCTCTCCTCCTGCGATGACGCAATCCACGCGGACGGAGCGGTGACAATCTCGGGCGGAACCGTCAACGTCCTGAAGAGCTACGAGGGCATCGAAGGAACGACCGTCACCCTCGCGGGCGGCGACATCACAGTGGTCTCCTCGGATGACGGCGTGAACGGAACGGGGACGAGCGGAACGAGCATCGTCATCTCGGGCGGTACGCTCTATGTGCTGGCAGGCGGGGACGGCGTGGATTCCAACAGCCGCGATTCCTACGGCGGCATCCTGTTCGCGGGCGGCAGATCGGTCATCATCTCCACGGGACGCGCGGATTCGTCCATCGACACCGAGGCGGGCTACACCTACGAGGGCGGCTACGTCGTGGCAATCGGACTTGCGGGCGGCATGAGCACGGAGTCCACGCATTGCTCCCCGTCGCTGACGAGCATCGGAACGAGCAAAAGCGTGACCCTGACCGCAGGAAGCTACCTGACCGTGAGCGGCGTCGTGACCGTCAAAGCGCCCACAGCAATGAACGCATTGGTCATCTGCCTCGGGAAAACGAACGCAAGCATCTTGGCGGGAACAACCGGGGGCGGGGACGCGGATGTCGTCTGGAGCGTTGCGGGGTAAAAGAAAATAAAAAGCGAGCCCCAACCGTGCGGTTGGGGCTTTGTTTATTGAACCGTAATTTTCAGCGCGTGTCCTTTATCGTAGGGTGTTCCCGTCAGGACGTACTGCGGGATGATTTTCGCCTGTCCGTCTGGCGTTTTTGCCTGAATTTCGGTGTAGTAATCCGCGTGGAGGTGTCCGCAGAAGACACCGCCCACAACATCCGCGCTGTTGATAATCAACTGATAAATCGCGCCGTTTGCGGTTTCGGGGGAGGTGGAGGGCTTTGCAACGGTCGAGCCGGTGTAGAAATTGAAGGAGGTTCCCGCGCCTGCGCCCGCATAGCTTGCATCTACCTCGCGGTCCCTTGGGTTACCCGTGCTGATGGGCTCATGGAAGAAGAGAAGCACCGTATATCCCTTTTCACGCGCCAGTGCAAGGTCATCGCGCAGGAGCGGGACCTCTTCGTCGCGGAAATAGCCCATGCCGTTGTCCATCTGAATGACCATGACCTTTTCCTTCAGAATGCGCGAGGTGTAGAGGATATCATGCTTCCAATAGTCCTTCACCATCTGCTCGCGCTCCTCGAGGGAGAGGCTTTCTTTTACCTTGCCCTCCATTTGCTGTTCGCGTTCGTGGTTTCCGAGCGCGACCAATACGCGGCTGACCTTTCCGTCCGCATCGCGGTAGCGGTCCCAGACCGTCGCCTTCAAAAGGTTCATGCTTCCCTCGGAGAGATAGTCAATCGCATCGCCCGTGATGACGATTTGGTCGGGGTTCTGACTGTCGGCATAATCAAGCGATGCTTTCGCGTTGGGAACGAACGCACCGTCCTTGCCCCATTTGCGGTACTGCGCCGTGCTTGCAAGCGTGGGGTTCTTCAAATCCTCCGCCGTGCACATTCCCATGTGCAGGTCGGATAGCTGAATCACCGTCACAGGGTCGCCGCCCTTGCCGCTGTCGATTGTGACCTCGCGGATTTTGACATCGTTCCACATTCCGTAGTGCCACGGGTCCTTCGGGGTGTCGGGCTCGGTCGGCTTTGCGGTGGTCGCGGGGGTCGTTGCGCTGCTGCTCGGCTCGGTGCCGTCTGTCGTGGTCGGCAGGTCGGCTCCGCCACCCGCACATCCGACCATCGCCAATGCCAGCAGGCAGGAAAGAAACAGCATCCATCTTTTTTTCATCGGTTTCATAGATTCTCCCATATGCACATACAGGGAGCAGACAGCAAGTCCGCTCCCGTATGGTTGTTTTTATTTTGACAGCCAAAAGTCTTTCATGTCATCGCTAACGCCGCCGTCCTGCTTGAAGTGCTCCAGCGCATTTGCGAAGGACGAATATTTTCCGCCCGCAACATCAGTTGCAATGAACGCGATTCCACCGGGGGACAGATAATGCCCGAGGTCAAATATCAGCGTATCGTGGATGATCTGCAACGACTTCAGCGACTGCGGGTCCTTAGCCGCCTGCCCCTTCAACAGGGTTTCGTAATAATACGGCATCACGGAAACATATCCGTTGTAGGCAAGGCACTCCACAACGTCACCGATACAACCGCGGAATTCCTCGGTTGTGTTACGGGGAATTGCAAAGGTATCGGTTCCGGAGCCAACCAACGATTGATAATTTGCGACCTGATCGTCATACTTCGGGAAGGGAAGAATGCCGAATTCCATGTCACGGAAGGTCGAAGCCGCAAGCGAGACGTTATCATCGAAATACGCAATGGTATTCGTTGTGAAGTTGGCACGTGCAACCTCACGGTTTTTCTCCTGCTTTGCATATTCGCCGTTCACGAATTTCGTAAACTGGTCCATTGCGGTGATGGTGCGCTCGTTATCGATGCCGAGCTTGTAGGAAGCTGTGCCACCTTCTTTTTCCACTACAACGATGGGATAGCCGGTTGCGTAGAGCGCATCCATCGGTCCGCGGTCGTTCTGGCTCTGATATCCGAAGCCGCCGTTGTCCTTGAGGGTTGCGCCAACCTCCTCCGCAGATTCAAAGAAGGTTGCAAAGGTCCAGTTGTTGTCCGCTACCAGCTGATAAGGGTCGGTTCCCTGCGCGTCTGTGACAAGGTTCTTGTTGAAAAACATACAGTTTGCCGCTCCCACGCTGAGGTAGGAGATATCACCGTTTGCTGCATAGAGTGCACCGGAGGGTGTAGTCCACGAATTCCGAAGATTCTGGCTCCACCACGATGCTTCAAGGTTGATGGTCGGCATGGTGCTCCAATCAGCATAGTAGTCGGTGCTGATCTCACGGAAAATTTTCATGCCGTGGTTGAGAACCAAACCGTAAGTATTGGTTCCGGACTTATCCGCTTTCTGTACGGCGCTGTGAACGCCATCCTCGCTCTGTTTATCGAACAGCAGGATGATTTTCAACTGGTCTTCAACCGCACGGTTGCGGTAATAGACTTTCTTGTCCAAATCGGTTCCGTTCTCATCCTCAACCGCCATTTCGTTGACATAGTCGGACTGATTCCGCATCAGAATCCGGAAACGGTCGTAATTGTAGGTATTACCGGAGTAGTTGGGCTTCAGCTCGCCGTCACCGCCCGCTGTGGTTTCCTCTTTGGTATCGGGGTCGGTTTCATCCGAGGGAGTCGGGTCCTTTTTGCCGCAGGCGGCAAGCCCCAGCGCCATAGCAAGCGCCAGAGTGCCGAGCCCGAGACGTTCCAACATTTTTCTTGCGTTTTTCATTTTGGTTTCCTTTTGTCTTATTCGACAGCTTCAACACCCCAAACCTCGGTGTAATCCTTTGTGTTATCGTGCGGATCGCCGTAGGATGTTGCAATAATATCAAGTGTGTCAAATGCCACCGTTGTCATTTCGGGTTCCGAATACTGCTTTTTCATCAGATAAATCCCCCTATTCGTTTAATATTCGACTGTAATTTTCAGTGCGTGACCGCTTTCGTAGATTGAACCGGTCAGAAAGAGCTGCGGAATCTTGCGGGTTCTTCCGGAAACCTCACTGTAGAAATCTCCGTGAACATGTCCCGCGAATATTGCCGCAATGTTGTCGGAGTTCTCATAAATGAGATTCCAGATTGCCTCGCTCGCCTCGGAATCGTTTTTGGTTCCCGCCGCAACGTTTTCGTAAAGGTTCTGGGTGTTATGGACACTGCTGTCAGGGATATAGGTCGCGTTGACCACCTTGTCGGTGGGGTCGCCCGTGCCGATTGCTTCGTGGAAGAACAGAAGCACCACATAGCGTTTTTCCTTTGCCAGTTCAAGGTCACTCTTCAGCTTCTCTACCTGTTCCGGATGGAAGAGCTGCCCAAAGTGCGACCCTGCGACATCGGGACGGTCATTCAGACCGTTGTCCATCTGAATGACCATGACCTTATCCCGCAGAACGCGGGAGTTGTAGTATAGGTCGTTTCCCCAATTGCTTTCCAACAGGTTGGTGCGGTCCTCAACGCTTACCGTCTCATCAAGATAGCTGCCGTCTTCCTGCTTCACGGGGTCCCAGCCGCATCTTTGAATCAACTCATGATTGCCTGCGGAGACAAGGACCTTCCCGTTGGGATAGCGCTCCCAGATGTTCTTTTTCAGCCACTCCAGCCCGCCTTGAGAGAGATAGTCCAGCGCGTCACCCGTAATCATAATCTGGTCGGCTTTCACCGAGTCTGCATAAGCCAGACCGCGCAGTGCGTTTTGGGTAACTTCCGCGCGCTTGCTCCATCCGCGAACCTCATAGGTTTTTGCAAGCGTGTCGTTAGCCAAATCCTCCTCATTGCAGATACCGATATGCAAATCGGTGAGCTGAACAATGGTCAGGCTATGTCCGGTTTCTCCGGCTTTGATGGTGAAATCCCGCGTTTTCAGACCGTCTGACTGTGTGGTCGGGTATTCGAGCTTTGAGGTTTCAAACATCAGTTTTTTTTTACAAAATCCAACAGCTTGTCATACTGTTTCTGGGTGTAGGGGCTGTAGGTGCCTTCCGCAACAAGGTGGCAGTACTCTTCGCTGTATTCCTCTTCGGTATCAGCGCGTGCCTTCTCAGCAACCTCGCTCAGACTGCGGATGTTATCCCCCTTGAGGTTGCCTTCCGCATCCTTCGTTGCAACGAAATCGGAGTACACGATGTAGTCCTCGCCGTTAATTTCATAGATGACATAAGCTCTTGCCGCAAAATCGGTGGTATACTCCGCTTCGGGCAGGTTGACCAGCGCCGCATTGTAGGTTTTGTCGTCCTTGCCTTCAACAGTGCCGTTCGCGTCCGCTACGATGTTTGCATACTTGATGTTTGCCGCATCCAGTGCCGCCATGGTGAACTCGTTGTCGCCGAGGTCAGCCGCCTTGACAATCAACGTGCCGTAGATCTTATACTTCGCGTTCTTGTGGAGCATGGAGGTAAAACGCAGACCGTTCGAGTTCGTTTCGTCAAATACGATACGAACAGATGCGCCGGATTTCATTTTGGGGGTGGCGATGTAGTTGGTTGTCAGGGCTGCTCCGCTCTTTTCCGTTGCGGCTTCAAAATGGGTGCTGTCGGCGCGGTTGTAAGTTGTTTCCGTGCCGCCTGCGACCAACAGAATTCCTTCGGGAACCGAAACCGAAGCCTTGCCGAGCAGGTTGAATACAAAGGATTTCAGCGGGTTGCCGCCGTGTGCCACCGAAATTGCGGTGTTGGCGATGGTTTTAGTGCCGTCCTCTTTGTTGTTATAAATCTTGTTGTCCATGTTCACCACATAGGATGCCTCATCCCAGATGTTCAGTACCATATCAATGGCTTTGCCGCAAGCGTAAATACCGTTATTCTCGCCCGTGCACTGCCAATTCAGCTGTGTTGTGCCACCAATCGTTGCATTCACTTTAATCGGGTTATTGCTCGGGTCTTTAGAGTCAAAACCGATAAATTTCATGAGACGGTTTCCGGCAGTCACCACCGAGGCTCCGTCAATTGTCACATTCATGGTTCTCGTGCGTTCCGTGGTGTCTGTGAAGTAAAAGACGTTTGCTTTCGATGTGAGGTTAGCATTCGTTGCCTTGATGTCGATTGTTGCGGAGTAATTGGAGTAATCAAACAAATTCACCCCATCGCCTACAGCTTCCAACGTGGAATCCGCAACGGTAACATTCATAGTGCCGATGCTGTTCGCGGTTTTGATTACCGAGTTGTTTGTGATTTTCAGGATACCGTATCCGGAATCAAAGAGCTTCAGGTTCTTATTTCCGGAAATATCAATATCTACATTGTCAAAATTGCAGGTCACATTTTGCTGCTTTTGGAAGTTGGCAAACAGTCCTTTGCTTCCACTTAACCACGTACCTTCATTGCCAACACGAATCGAGCATCTCGTCAGATTCAGCGAAGTTCCGCCGGCAGTGGTGTTTGAAAAGATAAGTGCGCTATCTTTGCGATTGTAGCTACCGACAGTGGTAATATTGCATCCTTCAAAAGTCAGAGTACCGCCCTTTCCGAGTATACCGCCGATAGGCTGCTCCGATCCATCCGCAATTTTGATATCAAGGTTTTTAACTGTCAGCTTTCCGCCATTGACACGCAAACCGTAATTGGTGGTAAAGGAAAGATTGCTGACTCCGTCGATAACCAGAGTTTTGCCTTTTTCGATTACGACATCAGCCTTTACGCCGCTGACATCCGCAATTAGGGTAATGGTTGCAGAGGTTTTGCCATCGGCAAATGCTGCATCCAACGCATTTTTTGTGTTGTCGTATCCATCGACCTTAGAAGAGAAGAATTTGTAGTATCCCGTGTATGCACCGTTTGCATACGCCTCTTCAGCGGTTCCGACACGGCAAACGTACCCCTCCGCTTTTGCCAGTGCATCGTAATCCTCTTCCACAGCGGAAGCGGGCAGGACACACAGAACAGAGGTCATGAGCATTGCAAGGACTAAGAACATGGATAACAGTTTCGTTTTCATTGCGTTTCTCCTTTGTCTTTTTTTATTGCAGCTTTGTTCTTTGCTTTTCCATTCTTTTCCCGTCCGGACAGGAAGCGAATGAAAAACGAATTCAATTCAGCCTTCCTACGGTGCTTTTGTTGAATTCGCCAAAACAGTTGCAATGTTACAGCTTTATTATAGCATAACCGCTTGTATATATCCATCGTCTTTTCAATCCAAAAAACTTTGAATTTCGAGCTTTTTGCTTGACAAAACAGGATGGAAATGTTATAATAAGGTTAGATTTACAAAACCGTGACCTTCCCTTTGCAAAGCGCGCTCTTTTTTTCTATATCCTCATGCCACAGGAGGTACGCTATGGTCATTACCCACATTCGGGAGAATACCACCAAAATCTTTTTCCCAAAGATTATCAGTCAGGCACCGCTCCGCGTTCTGGAAATCGGCAGAAGCAACCCGCCCGCCAATTATGACACCGGCAATATGCCCCGCCCCGTCTGGGTCCTGCATTTTGTCATCAGCGGGAGCGGCGTGGTTTGCGGCATCCCGTTTTCCGCGCCCTGCGCCTTCCTTTTCACGCCCGACACCGTTCAGCGCTACACCGTTGACAACGACAGCGAGTTCTTTGAGCAGTATTGGATTAAATTTTCGGGTCCCGCCGCGCCGTCCTACCTCTCGGAAGCGGGCATCCCGACCACCGCAGGCGTTTTTCCTTGCGTCTATATGCCCAAAGTGGTTGCCTTGTTCCGCGAGGCGCTGTCGCTCTCCTTTTATCAGGACAAGGACGAGGGCTACTGTATGCTCGGTGTCCTCTGCCAGCTGTTCGCGCTCCACGCCGCCGCGCAAAGGGGAGCGGGCAACGGCGCACAGCACATCAGCCAAAGCATCCTCCGCGTTTGCGACTATATCCACGAGCACTATACCGAGCCCATTTCCGAGGGTATGCTGGCGGAGCTGGTCCACCTGTCGGTTCCCTATATGCACAAGCGCTTTGTCAAGGAAATCGGGACCCCGCCAATCCGCTATCTGAATCAATACCGCATCCAATGCGCCCAACGTCTGCTGCTGGAGGAGAGCCTGACCGTAACCAAGATTGCGGAAGCCACGGGCTTTATCGACCCCAACTATTTCTGCTGTGTCTTTCAGCGCTTCAGCGGCGGGCTTTCCCCAACCGAATACCGCAAGCGCCACCTCCTCCACTCCGACCCGCCGCAAGGGGAGGATATACCCTGATTATAACAGATGTAAGAAAAAGCAGAGGCTGTTGTGCCTCTGCTTTCTTTGCTCAGTAATATTTAGACCAGTTCTTGTTCTCGTTCTTGCTTTCATCGCTATCCGACTGCGCGGTGTAGCCCTCGACAAAGATTTCCCGAATGTGCTCCACCTGCTCGGCGCTCACGCCCTTGGAAATCAGCCACGCCTTGGCTTTCTCGGCTTTTGTCTCGCCCGCAAAGCCGTCCAGCTTGCTCCACCACTGCTTGAATTCGCTTGTAAAGTTGTTAAACCTCGACCCCTGCGTGGAGAAGTTGGTAAACAGATAGTCCCGCGCAATGTCCTCATAGCTTGCCCCGCAAACCGTCAGCAGAATAAATGTACTGATGCCCGTGCGGTCTGCCCCCGCCGTGCAGTGGAGGTAGACGGGGTTCTCGTCCGCCTTCGCAATCAACCCGAAAATCGTCTTGTATTCCTTGGCAAACTCCTCAAACCGACGGCTTTCGGTTCCCGACGGAATGGAGACCGCTGTATAACGGATGCCGTCCACGTAGGGACCCTTGCATTGGTATTCGTCCCGCAGGTCAATCTCCTGTCGGATGCCGAGGCGCACCAGCTCCGCCTTGCCCGCTTCGGTAATGTCATCGAGCTTCGCGCCCCGATAGTACAGCCCCTGACGGATTTTTCCGCCCTCTACCAGAGAGGACGCATACCCGCCGATGTCGCGGACGTTGGTCACGCCGTCAATGTAGAGGTTGCGCGGTCCCTGCGTTGCGGTTGTCATGCTGTGAATCGGGTTCACCTGCGCTTCTTCCAACGTGGTCCCGCCGCGCCACCAAACCGTCTCCCCAAGCATCAGATTGTAAACGCGATAGCTTCTCGACCGCAGACCGTGAACCGTCACCGCACCGTCAAAGTTTTCGTTGTCGGCGTATTGCATCACATACCCGTCCGCGCTCTCCGCACAGTCGGAGGAGAAGTCCATCAACGTCCCCGCAGGGCGGCTCAATTCCTGCACGCCGTTTGCATATGCCAAAATGTTTTCAAGGTTCGGGTCGGTCAGATACCGATATTGCAATGCCGTGTGGAAGTCGTTCTCGGGAACAACGCCCTCAATCGGCGGTGCGTAATCCAGCTTTCGGATTGCAAAATCGAAATAATCGATGTTCGGATTGCCCTTGCCCGTGTTCGCCGCCACACTGACGCGGAAGGAATGCCGCCCCGCCGGAAGCGTGACAGCCGTGTAGGAGAACCGCTCCCACGCAGTGATGTCGTCCCGCGCCGCAAGCACGGTCTTTTCCGACCCGAGCGGCATATTTTTGTTTTCGTCAATCAGATAGGCATAGGACTGCGTGAGGTCCTCGTCGTAAGACTTCCATTTTTCGGTCTGCGCATAGGCGGCGGACATCGTCAGCTCCGCAGGGAAGGCGAGCTCCACCCAAAACTCAAAATAGCCGCCTTTGGTTGTGTCTCCCGTTGCCGCCGCAAGAAATTTTCCGCCCGAGGCATCCGCGCGCTCCACAATCACGGTCGCGTTGTCGGATGACTTTTTGTAATTTGCCGTGTCGACCGCTTCGGCTTCCAGACGTGCCGTCCCTTCCCGATAAATCCGAAGCGTGCTTCCGACAACCTCGTATACGGGAAGCTGCGGTTGGTCGGAGGGGGAGTCGGAGGGAGCTTCGGAGGGTTCTTCGGAGGAAGTCGGTGCCTCGGAGGTTGCACCGGAATCAATCGCCCCGTTGCCGCAAGCCGTGCCGAACAGAATCAGCCCCGCCAACAATGCCGAAAGGATTGCAATTTGTTTCTTCATGTCATCTGTACTCCTTTTGTCGTGTTATGTTTATTATAACATATCCCCCCACCGCCTGTCCACTGTTTTTCAAGCCTAAAATCTTAAATTATCAAGTCTTTTCGAGGAATCGTAACAGGTGTTGGTTTTGTGTCAAAAAACTCTCGTGCACACTGCGAAAAAACGCTTGGGGTCAATGGCTCTTTCTGTATTCCCCAAAACGAGAAAAAGCCCCGAAATCTTGCGATTTCGGGAGCTTTTCCCGTGCCACTCACACAATCCGGATATTTTCAAACATTTCCGGCTTGATTCCCTTTGATCGCCTCTCCACCCGAGGATGGAGAGGGCTTGGGGCGGCTGTGATTACCGGGTTACAGTGCAACCGCTTTCGGTTTTGCCGATATTGTCGGTAGCTACGGTCGTGCCCGAGAAAGTGTTGTTGTTGCAAGTGCCCGTGGTAGCATTCCAGTTGCCCACGATCTTGCCGATAACCGCCGTCTTTCCCGCAAGAACATTTTCCGCCTTAACGGTTACATCGGTCAGCTTATTTCCGGTGACGTACGTATCCTGGTTATTGCTATTGCAGATATAACCTACGATACCACCGACCTTGTACTGACCGGAGACAGTGCAGTTTTCAACGGTGCAGTTGGTGATGCTGCCGTAGTTGTAACCAACAATTGCGCCGGTGTACTTGCCGCCGGTGACAGAGCTGTTTTTGACGGTCACGCCGCTGATATTCGCAGTTGCATCGCTCGACACGATGCCCGCGCACTGGTTTTCAGGGTTGCCGGTTGCCGTAACATGAATATTATCCAGCGTCACGTTTTTAACGGAAACGCCATGACCGAAGAAGCCGACATTGCCGGTCGAGGATGCCAGCTTTGCGTTTTTAATTGTATGACCGTTGCCGTCAAAGGTAAATGCTGTATTTCCGATATCCGCAAACAGGAACGGATTTACGCGCGCATTTCCCAGGTCAATGTCGCAGTCCATCTTTACGGTGAGCTTATGAATGTATCCCGTGTACCAGATGTTGTAGTCTGCACCGTGGAGTTCAAAGGAATAAGCCTTATTCGCTTCGTTGCTCAAAAGCGCCTTGCGGGCTTCGTATGCTTTCTCGTGGTCGAACACCTGCGTGAAGTAAACAAACGCCTCATAATCCTTTAATGTAACAGTTGTAAGGGAGCCATTTGTTCCTTCAGGATCTTTTGCGGTCGTGATTTCCACGCCTGCGGGCATATGGATACCGTCATTTCCATAGGTATCTAACAACTCACGGATTGTCACAGGATATGTTGCGCTCCGGTCATAAGTATTGCCATTGCTGTCATTCTCAACAGTATCCTGAGCAGCAACAACAGTGATGCTGATGCCATCGATGGACAACCCCTGGTACTCATTGCCGGCATCCTTCTTCATGATTCCGGTGATGGTGATTTTTCCGGTTACGGCTCCGGCGCTGAGTGTTCCCTCAAAGTTGTTGAGGTCTGCAACCGTGGCAACAGTGGAAGTACCGTCCTTGGCGATAAGAGCATCGCCCTCTACCTTAACCGTGAAGTCAATCGCTTCCAGCAATTTGGCATTACCGACAAGCCCGTTGATGACAACTTTGTATTTGAGAGCGAGATTGCCGTTGTTCTTGATGCGGAAACTCTCAAGATCGTAAGAACACCCCGGCTCCCATAAAATTTTGTCCTGATCCCTGCCATCTTGGACAACCCATTTCAGAGCTTCGGAATTGAGTTTTGCATCGGTTTCGCCCTGCCAGAGCTCAACATCCAGGCTACCCGCCTGAATCCGATTGACTGCGGTGGTTGCGGTGTCGGTGAACCATGCGAAGGTGGAGCCGATAAGCATTGATGCGCAAAGCAGCATGGAGAGCAGGCTCGCAATCAACGCTTTTTTTGTGGAACGTGTTTTCATGATAAAATCTCCTTTATGTATTTTTGCCGATGCAAGGCTTCAGAACATCTCCCGCATCGACGGAAAGGAGATATTCTGCTTATGACCACAGCAGGTCAAAATTGGGCAGTATCGCTAAATTTGCGCAGCGTACCCCCCCCCCCATGGTCTGATTCGCCGATTGTGCAATTTTCATAGCTTCTCCTCCTTGCTTTCGGCTTTGCCGAATCCGGCATCCTTCTTCGGCAATCAAAAGGTATAAACCGTGCTTATGCCCTTTGATTGCCTCTCCACCCGAAGGTGGAGAAGGCTTGAAGATTTATGAAACCCTGTTTTCCGTTTGCGCAGTCGTCTTCTCTTCAATCGAAAGGGAAGACCTTTTGGGGATTATTTCTACCTTAATTGTGTCAGAAATCAGCAAAAGTAGGATTTCCATGGTCAACCAAATTATATCACAAAAGTTTGACATTGTCAACTGTTTTTTTGATTTTTTTTAATATTATAAGACATCTGCACTGATGCAGGGATTTTTTGTAGCTGAATGAAGCTTTGCATTCCTGCATCAAGTGATTTCTTTTGCGCTGTCTGTGGCAAAGGACGCTTGACAGAAAAGCTATTTTCGGTCAGATCGCTTTCCACAAATATATATTCGCGGATAGCGCTGCCGTATGCCGTGATAGGAGGCGCATTCACAAGGGAAAGGAAGTCCGATACATACGCCTTGAGGCTGTAGACAGAACGGTTCGTGATAATCCGAGGAATCGTATCCGCGCTTGTGTAGGCACGCCCGCGTCCTCTCCCTTTGAATCGCGCCCGAAGAACTCCGACAGCATCCCGGCATACTCCGGCTTGTAATCTGACTTTGCCGTGACCACATTCCGAGCCCCCTTTGGTCTTTCCATGCTCTCACATTCTTTCACGCGCGTAAACATTAAAAAATATTCTGTTTTAACAGGGATAACAGGCATAAAAAGCCCCGATTGGTTCAAAATCGGGGGTAAATGGTTCAACTTTTCGTATTTTCAGAGTATTTCAGGGAAAAAGAAAAAGGATATCTGTTATCAAAGTCACTTTTGCACAGCCGATTTTGTGTGATCCGGTACTTTGCGGCGAAAGTTGCGCCTCCGGCAATTATGATGGTGCTTCATTATATAACGGCAGAATATTACAAGAAAAAGCAGGGCAGTCCATTGATTTTCCTGCTTTTGATGTGCTAAAATGAGAGTAAATCGGGAGAGGGGAAGCTGTCACTTCCCGAAAAGAAAAGGAGAAATATGATGAAACCGAAAAAATGGCTTTCTTTGCTACTCGGACTTCTGTTGTTGGTCGTTCCGCTTGCAGCCTGCTCGTCGGGCAAGAACCCCGAAACGCCGAGCGGAAGCAGGACGGATGATGGCGGAACCGAAGCGCCGACTGACCCTGTGGAGACTGCGGACCCCAATACGGTTCCCGATCTGCCGAGCGATCTGGACTTCAAGGGCAAGACCATCCGAATCCTGACCCGCCAGAACCGGAACCGTTATCAGGAGTGGGGCTCCAACGGCACGTTGGACGATAAAGCGGACGATATCGACGAGCAGGTCTACTATCGGAATCTTGAAATTCAGAAAAAACTGAATGTCGAGTTCGATATCACGCACGCAACGGTTCATGACAATGACCTCAACGCATGGCTTCTGAGCGCGGCGCTGTTGAACGATTCCTTTGATATCATCAGCAATAAAGCCTATCAGTCGGTCAGCTCGGAGCTGCTCGGCTACTACATGAACCTTTATGACGTGGAGAATCTCAATCTCAATAAATCCTACTGGAATCAGACCTTCATTTCCGCAGGAACGGTCAACGACAATCTGTATACCGTGGTCGGCGATATGAATATCTCGGTGTACATGACCATGTTCTGTATGTTCTTCAACATCAACAAGTGCGAAGCGCAGGGCGAGGGATGGTCGATGGACGAAATCTTCGACGTAGCATTGCAGGGTGACTGGACGTGGGAGAAATTCGCTTCCTATGTCAAGGACGCAGAGGTGGACCTCGGCGCGGAAAAGCCGGTTTACGCATTCTATTCACACACCTATTCGCAGGCGTATGACGGATTGCTGCAATCGTTCGAGCTGAACCTCGTCAGCACCGACCCCGATGACGGAACGCATACGTTGGTGGCGGGAACGCGCTACGAGAAGCTGCAAAATGCGACAAAGGCGGTTTACGACCTTTACTCGAACGCAAACGTCAAGCTGGATACCTCCGGCTACGGAAACGGGGAATACAACCTGTTCGATGCGGGCGAGGCGCTGTTCTCTATCGAGTGTGTGAACGATGCGCAGAACCGCAAGAACGCGAACCTCACCGATGAATACGGGCTTCTGCCGCTCCCGAAGTATGAGGCGGACGGAACCACGAACTACTACACGGGTTTGCAGGACAGCCATAACGTCATCTCGGTTGTCAAGGGCAGAAGCAACTATGCGGCAATCGGCGCGGTTTTGGAGCTGCTGTCGGCATACAGCTACGAGGGCATCCGTCCTTACTATGTCAATACGCTTGCAAAGCAGAAGTATCTGGATAACCTCAAGTCCCAGAAGGTGATGGATCTGATTCTGGATGGCGCGAGATGGGATTTTGCGGCGATTTATGCCGCCTATCTGCCCAATCGGGACGGTAACGCACCGCATATGGCGCTCTGGAGAGGCGGATGCCAGCACGGAAACACGGCATACCGCTATGAACAGCACAAGGACACTTGGAACAAGCTGCTCAAACAGTTTGACGCAGACGAACACTTTGCAAGAAAGAGCGCGTCATGAAACGGATTCTGAAACGGACGGCTCTGTCTGCGCTTGCCGCAATTCTGCTCCTCGCCTCCTGCGCGGGCGGCGGAAACGGTGCGGGGACAGGAGCTGCGGAACGGACCACCGAACGGCATACCGAAACCGACGCGCCGATTGACGGCTTCGCGCTTCTGCGGGACGGAAAAGCGATTCCCGTGGTGTATTCGGAGCTTTCCTACGCAACGGAAGCGGAACGGCTGGCGAAAGCCATCGGCTCGGCGGCGGGGACGGAGGAGGTCAATACCGAAAAGCGCGCGGCGGGGAGGGCAACCGACAGCGCGCGGGCGGAAATCCTGCTTGGGCGCGTGGACTGTGACGAAAGCAGACAGGCATATGACGAACTGACCGACTATTCGGTCTGCACGGTGCGGGTCATCGGAAACAAACTGGTCATCTCTTCGCTGGAAAAAGCATCGCTGACCGAGGCGGTGACGAAACTGCGGCTGGCAATCTCGCGCATGGAGGACAGGAATCTGACCCTTGCGGCGGATTTTGCCGAACGCTATTATTCCTCTTCCACGCTTGCAAAGGCGCAGCTGCCGATTGCCGAGGGACAGGAGCTTGAAATCATTGAGGAAAGCAACGACAGCCTTCAGATTCTCTTCAGCGATACGAGCGAGGCGGCGTTTGAGACATACTGCGAAACGCTTGCGGCGGCGGGGTATACCCTGCGGCAGGAGAACACGCAGGAGGGCAACCGCCACCGAACTTACGTCAACGGCGTCTGCTCGGTGCAGGTCAGCCGCTTTGCGGGAATCGGGCGGCTTTGCCTGTTTGTCGACCCTTACAAAAAGGAGGGACAGCTTCCAGCCCTTGAGGACAGCTACACGCCGATTTACGATGTGCCGCTCCTGACCCAACTCGGGCTTTACAGCAACGACCCTGCGGTCGTGGATGAGCTGAGCGCGAAGGCGGGGAGACAGCTGACCGCCGATTCGGGCGGAATGGGGTATGTTATCCGTCTGCGGGACGGGCGGTTTCTGCTGATTGATGGCGGTTACGGTGTGGCAGATACCGAGTCGAACGAAAAAACAGGGGTTTACATGGAGTCCGAGGCATATCGGAATGACCCAACGAAGAAAGGCTTTGAGGACGCGGACCGCATTTACAACACGATGAAGGCGCAGACTGCCGAGGGGCAGGAGCCACGGGTTGCGGCGTGGATTTTTACCCACGCAGATATCGACCATGTTGGCGCGTTCATCAAATTTGCGGAGAAGTACGGAAAGACCGTTACGGTCGGACAGCTGATTTACAATTTCCCCGTGTCATCGATTCTCACGGGATGGGGCGACCAACGCGCGGCGGTCGTTCAGGCGGCGGCAAAGTACTACGGGAGCGTTCCGACGGTGACCGCACACGCAGGGCAGGTCTATCGGATTGCGGACCTGACGGTTCGGATGCTCTTCAATATGGAGCTTCTGGAACCAGACCTGCCGAAGAATCTGAAATTCAACGACACCAGTCTGGTTTTTCAGATTGAGACCGAGGACGGCACGCGGCTGATGATTCTCGGCGACTGTTATCCCTGCGAGGCGGAGGTCATCGATAAGCTGTACAGCGGGGAAACGCTGAAATCGGATATCGTGCAGGTGTCGCACCACGGCATTGAGGGTGTGGGGCACGGCGACAGTCTGTATGAAAAGATTCAGGCAACTGCGGCGCTCTGGCCTGCGGGAACTTGGAAGTACAATTACCCCTGCACGTTGGTCAACGGGAGCACCGACCCTGCCGCCTGCCGGACGCGCGACGAGCGCGATGCCAAGCACAACAAATGGATTATGGACAACATTGGCATGAACGGAATCTACCTTGCAGGAGGTGAGAACACGGTCTTTGAACTGCGCGACCACGGTTTGACCCAAAAATCTTAAAAGAGCCGCGAAAAGCGGCGGAAAGGCTTGAAGATGAAACGGTTTTTATCTGTTCTTTTGATTCTCGCAATGCTTGTTTGTACGATTCCCTCATTTGCAGTTCTTGCAACTGCCGAAGGCGAAACAGCAACCGCGTGGGACGGAACTTCCTATGACGTGTCGTGGTGCGACACCGCCGACAGCGGTGCGAAAATCGACGGTAAGACGTACAAGGTCACCGGCTACACGGCGGAGGAAGCCAAGACCTACGAAATCAGCACTGCCGAGCAGTTGGCGGGTCTGGCAAAGTTGGTCAACGCCTACAAGGGCGACAGCTTTGCGAATGTTACAGTATACCTGACTGTGGATGTGGATCTCGGCGGGAAACTTTGGACGATGATCGGCAAAAACGGGTCAACATACAGCGCAACTTACGCTTTTGCGGGCTCGTTTGTCGGTAAAAAGGAGGACGGGAGCAATGCGGTCATTTCCAATCTGACCGTGAAAGACGGCTCGACCTCGCAGACGTGCGTTGGTCTGTTCGGTCTCTATCGCGGACCGCTGATGGCGAATCTGACGCTGAAAAACGCGGTTATCGAGTCGGGCTACGGCAGAACCGGTTCGTTCGTCGGCACGGCGGGCGTTGCCGCAACCTTCCGCAATCTGACCTCGGATGCGAAGATTACCATGACCGCAACGACTGCATGGACGTGGACCTGCGCCGGCGGTCTGTTCGGAACCTCCTACAATGCGACCGACGGATCCGGAAACGTATTTGAAAATTGCGTGTTTACAGGAAGCATCGGGTACAAAGATAAAAACACAAAAGTTCAGGGATGCGGCGGAATCGTTGGATTCAACGAGGGGGTTGCAACTTTCAAAAACTGCGTTGTGACCGGAAACATCAGTGGCGTTATCGATGGGATTGCCAATAAGAGTGATCACGATAATAACCCTCGTTCCGGTGTCGGCGGTATTCTTGGTGCGGCAATCTGGGCAAATAGCAAAGCCGCTATCGTGATGGAAAACTGCTACGTTTCCGCCACGCTTGCGGGCTATCAGCGTGTTGGCGGATTTATCGGTTCGCTGTTTTCTAACCCCGGCAACAATGCAAACAAATTTACCGACTGTCAGTTTGACGGTATGGTCGTCAGCAACGGCGGTGACGCAAAGGCGGCGTTCCTCGGTTATCAGGATTCGGATGATGCAAAGCCGACCTTTACGAATTGCCTGAACACGGGCGTTGCCTCCTGCCGCTCGAACGGCTCTCTGAAAATGGGACTTGTTTACGGCAATCGCCCCGCTACCTTTACGAATTGCTACGGTACTTACAAAGCGCTTCTGAAAACAGGGGCGACCGAAACGACCGGACTTACGGAGAGCGGCAAGCTGCCTGCGGACTTTGACGCGACGGTTTGGGAAGCCCGCGAGGGAAGCTATCCCATTCTGAAGAACGCAAAGGCTTATGCGAATCCCGATTTCCTCACGGCGGACCTTTCGTGGATTGATGCCGCGAGCCTGACCAAAGCGGTCTGGATTGATAGCGAGGCAGAGCTGCTTGGCGCATTCCGGATGTTTGAAACCGATTCTTGGGTTTTCGGTGACCGCAAGCAGGGGGATGCCGTTTTCAACAACATGATGAACGTGCAGTTCTCGGGCATCGTTACCGAATGGCTGAAAACTGCGCCGTATACCACCGATACCGCCTTTGGTGACATCGCAGGCAATTGGAAAATGCCGATGAAGACCGATGGGACGGCGAGCGCTGAGAACGTGAAGAAACTTTACTATCAGACCACTGCGGCAAGCGAAGGCAAGTACGGTGTGCGCTTTGCGGCGGAAATCAAAGGCTCCGATTGGAGCGCGGCGGAGCTCCGTCTGGTTGCCACCTACACCGATGCGGAAGGAAATACCAAAATTTCCGCGCTCAGGAAAGAGGCAATTACGGTTTGCTATTCCGCCCTGCTTGAAACGCTTGACGGCGAGACCGCGCCCGCAACCCCTGCGGAGGGCTATGTCTGGATTGTGCTGGACATCGGCGCGATTTCCGAGAGCTATACGAACATTTCCTTTGATATCTGTGCCTCGGTGACCGATGCGACCGGTACCTATTACAATGCGGATTATGCGGTTTCGATTTCCGCACCCGCCGCACAATGAGGAGGATGGGAACATGAAAAAACAGTATCTTTCCGCAACCTGCGTTGTGTTTGAGCTGTCCTGCGCGGATATTCTGACCCTTTCGACGAAAGAGGACAATTCGATTCAAAAAGTCAAGAGCATCGATTTTGATGACCTGTTCAAAATCACCTGACAGCATCGGTTTCTGCGTATTTGTTCTGACCAACCGCGGCGGAGCGCTTCGGCGCTCCGCCGCATTCTTTTTTGGGGAGGTATCTTCAAATGAAGCTGTCTGTAAATGTTGAAAATCTGTTCTATCGGTTTCCGTTTGCGAAGGGCGCGGAAATCTACAAAAACGCGGGGTTCGATGCGGTGGATTACGCGCTTTCCGAGATGGTGAGCGATGCGTCGCCGCTCTGCGGTCCCGATTACCGCGCGAAAGCGGAGGAAATCCGCAAAGCTGCCGAGGAGGTCGGAATCCCAATCAACCAGACCCATGCGCCCTTCACCTTTGCGTATAAGCTCTGGGCGGACGAGACCTCCTACCGTGAGGTCGTCTATCCGCGCCTGTGTCGCTCGGTGGAGATTTCGGCTCTGCTCGGCGCAAAGGTCGTGGTCATGCACCCGCTTCATCATTTCCCGTATCGCGGGCATGAGGAAGAAATTTTTGCGCGCAACTTGGAGTTCTACCGCTCGCTGATTCCCGTCTGCCGCGATTGCGGTATTGTGATGGGCATTGAAAATATGTGGGCGGAGGACGGCAGGCACAAAGTGATTGTGCATGACACCTGCTCGCAGGCAGCGGAATTCGTACGATACATCGACACGCTCGACAGCGACCGCATGAAGGCTTGCCTTGACCTCGGGCATATCGGGCTTCCCGCCGAACAGCGTGACGAGGTGCAGGATGTGATTCGCATCCTCGGACATGACCGACTTGCGGCGCTCCATGTGCACGACAACGACTACCGCCGCGACCTGCACAACATTCCCTTTGAGGGGCGGCTCAAATGGGGCGAGATTATGCGGGCGCTGAGGGAGATCGGCTACACGGGGGACTTTACCTACGAGACCACAACCGAATTCATGCGCGGCGCACCCGATGACTTTGTCCCGATTGGTGCGCGGTATATGGCGGATGTCGGGCATTATCTCATCGGAATGGCGGAGGGAACGGAATGCTGAAAACAAGGAAAACGGAGCTGCATATCGGACTGCCGAAGCCGGTTCGGGTTTTGCATCTGACCGATATCCATCTGTCTTTGGCGGATAACGCGGACGGTGACTCGATGAAGCGCCATGCGCGCGGACGGCGGGCGGTCTTTCAGGGCGAGGCGAATGCGGATGACGAAGCAAGGCTGTCGGAGCTGCTCTGCGAAGCCATGGAGTACGGGCGGCAGTTTGATGCAACGATCATCACAGGCGATGTGTTGGATTTCGTGACGCACGGCAATCTCGCGGCGGCGCAGGAAATTCTTGCTCCCTACGATTACCTCTTCTGCGCGGGCAACCATGAATTCACACCGCGCGTGGGACTGCCCGACCGCTTCTCCAACCGCGCCGCTTTTTATGACAAAGTGCAGGCGTCGCTTCGCGGGGATATGACCTTTGAGAGCCGCGTGGTGGGCGGGGTCAACCTGATTACCATGGAGAACGGGTTGTACGTCTGGTACCCGGGTCAGCTGGAGAAGCTGAAGCGGGAGGTTGCGCGCGGGTATCCCTGCGTGATTTTCTGTCATGTGCCGCCGACCTCGCCCGAGCTGAACCACACCCCCGAGCACGCGGGACTGGAGGCGGATGCGGACACGATTGCCATGACCCGCCGCCTGACGCGATACATCGATGAGACCCCACAGATTCAGGCGGTTTTCGCGGGGCATGAGCATCGGAATCTGACGTTGGCGCTTCCCTCGGGCAAGCCCTGCTATGTGCTGGGGGCATTGTTCGACGGAACCGTTGGTGAGATTGTAATAGACTGAAAAGCGGGCGCATCCCCGACAGCATTTCCGCTGTCGGGGATGCGCCCGTTTGGAGAATGTCTTGCGGGGGGACGGGCAAAGTCCGAAGCCTTATTTTTCTGCCAATACCAACACCTCATATGGAGCAACCGTTACCGTGCCGCTCAAAACGCGGTCGGTGAGAAGGTCACGGTAGGGGTGGGGAAGCGTGATCTCGCCCGCGCGGTTTTCAAGCTCCGCAACCGTGACGCCGCAGACCGCGCCCTCCCGTGCCGTGACGCAGAGGTTTTCGCTCGCGGCAAGGATTGGCGAAAGTCCGCAAAGCCTGCGCACGCCCTCCGCATCGGGCAGGCTTCCGAGCAGAATGAGCTGCCCCGCGCCGATCTGCCGCCGCGTGATTGCCGCCATGCCCGCAAATTCTCCGCCTGTATAGGTCGCAAGCACCTCGCAGTCAACGGGCTCCAACGCATCGTAGGTCAGAGAGACCCCGCAGGGGGAGCCGTCCGCCCATACTGCCGTGATTGTCGGGTCATTCAGCGGGGACTGATAGCGGATGCGTGCGCCGCAAAGCGACTCCAGAGAGAACATCGGCGCGGCGGTCGGGCGAACTGTGTCGGCGGTGAGAATGTCGGTCATCGGGCCTGCTATCCATGTTCCGCCCGCCGTTACCCATGCGGTCATGCGGTCGAGCAGGTTGCGGTCAAGCGTTGTCAGAAACGGGGAGAAGATCACGCGGTAACCGTCGGGAGAATGCGGCGTGTCGATGAGGTCGACATTGCGGTGCCCGAGCGCACGGCGGAAGCAATCCCGCAGGGTGCTCCGATAGGAAAAGTCCTTGAGGAGCGGAGCGGAATCAAAGTTGTTTGCGGCAACGGTAGAGTAGTGAATCGCAAGCTCCGAGCGGATGCGGCTTTGCGCGAGAAAGGTCTCGCATTTTTTCAGGTCCTGCGCCGCGCGGCGGACCTCCTCGCTCACGCGGTAGGGTCTCCCGCAGGGGGAGAAGAGCGCGCCGTGCGCCAGCTCATGCCCGTTCGGGTGCGTGCGGAAAAGCCAGAAAAGATTGGCTTCCGCACCCATGAGAAAGGGGAGCATCGTGTTGACGTAGCAGTTCCCCACAGGGCGTGCGCCGTTTTCCGCAACCTCACTGCCGTTCCAACCGACCTGCGTCTCGGTCACCCAGAACGGCGTGGATTTGATGGGGCGGAGAAAATCATACGAAAAGGGCAGGTCGGGAAGTGCCGAGGCGGGGTCGTAGTGGTTGAACTGCACCACGTCCATCGGCGCGTTCATGCGGTAATAGGACAGTACATTGTTCGGCATCATGTCGGTTCCCACGGGTCCGGAGGCAAGACGGTGCAGGATATCCGCCTGTTCCCGTGCGAAGGTCTCGGTCTGTCTGCACTGAAAGGTGCGCCATGCGGTGCGCAGGGAGGGGTGCCGCCATTCCGAGGGACGCGGCGGTTCGATTTCCTCAAAGGACGCATAGGAGAGTGACCAACGGGTCATTCCCCAATGGTGGTTGAGCGCCTCGATTGTCCCGAACCGTTCCCGCAGAAAATCGCGGAACGCCGCGCGGCATTGCGGGCAGAAACAGCCGCTTTGGTATGGAAACAGTTCGTTGTCAATCTGCCAGCCCATCACTGCGGGATGGTGCCCGAACCGCTCTGCCAACGCCTCGACAATGGCGCGGTTCTTTTCCCGCATCAGGGGAGAGGTCCGGCAGACGTGGTTGCGGGAGGAGACGACCTCGCCCCTCCCGTCGGAATCCACGCGGGTGATTTCGGGATATTTTGCAAACATCCACCGCGGCGGCGTGGAGGTCGGCGTACAGAGCAGAACCGAAATGTCCGCCTGCCATAGGCGGTTGATGACCTCCTCCAACCAATCAAAATCAAATTCCCCCTCGCGTACCTCCAGCTTCTCCCACGCGAATTCTCCCACGCGCAACAGGTTGATGCCGTATTCCCGACAGCGCGAAATATCCCGTTCGATTTCCTCCGGCTCCCAGAGCTCCGGATAGTATGCGGCTCCGATGTACATAAATGCCCTCCGTGCAAAATGATACCTTTATTGTAGCCTGTATTGCGGTGGAATTCAATGGACTGCGTTGCTTTTTTTAGTAGGATTCTGCTTTTTTTCTGCTTGTTCCGCAAACGTTTTTTGACCATATAATTCTGCGATGTTCAGCAGAATAATACAAGAGATTGCAGGATTTTCCGTTGTCAACGAGACAGGGCGGATGGTATAATTAAGGGAAAATCATTGATATGGGGGGAAACTCCGAGGGCAGAGACGCCTTTTGAGGCTTTGGTCAATATCACGGCACATTCTCACATTTTTTCAAAAAAACAGCGGAGGTATCATTTTGGGAAAATTTATCGTCCGTCCGCAAATCAAGCTGATGCTGGAAAATTTTTTTCGTATTTCCGGCATTCGGATTGGTATCTACGATACCGATGAAGAGATGTCCATCATTTCGGATTACCCGCACTGGGCGCCCGAATTCGAGCATTTGACCTTTTGCGAAAAAGCGAAGCTGTGTTCCGGCGGTTTCATGAAAAAATGCGTTTCCTGTGACCGAAAAGCCTTTTTGAAGGCGCGGGAGACGGGAAAACCGCAGATTTACGAATGTCATATGGGATTTTTGGAGGCAGTTATCCCGATTCTTGCGGGAGAGCGTGTGGAGTGCTTTCTGATGATTGGGCAGGTGCGCAAACGGACGTTGGCGGAGGACGGCATGAGTGAGGAGGCGGCGCGGGAATTTTCCGCGCGGTTCCGAATTACGGACATCCGCTATTCCGCAGAGGATTTTCGTCATGCTTGGGGGCGGATGCCCTGCATGGACTATGAAACCTTTTCCGCGTATGTCTATTTTCTGGAAATCTGCGCGCAGAAAATTTACAGCGACAACTATATCAGGCGAAGCGAGCGCTCGGTGTCGGGCGAACTGATTCAATATGTGCGGGACAACCTTTATCGGAATGTGGGAATCGCGGATGCGGCAAGGGAGCTTGACATGAGCGCTTCCCACCTTTCCCATTTCATATCGAAGGAAATGCGGACAACCTTTACCAAGTATCTGAACGATTGCAGAATTGAGGAATCCAAACGCCTGCTCAGTATGACGAATATGAACATCAAGAACATTGCGCTTTCCCTGCGCTACAGTGACCCTGCGTATTTCGCCAAGCAGTTCAAAAAGGGTACAGGCATGACCTGTACCGAATATCGGGAGTCGCTACGCAGGCAGAGCTGGGAAACCGAAGACAACGACCCTTAGGCGGACAAGCCTGCGCAATGCACATCGTGCAACCGACATCCGCACGGGGTGTTGCTGAAAATACCCCTTGTCGGCAACTTGGTTACCCTTGATATCCGATGTAACAAAAAATGTAACAAAACAGGTCAAATTCGGCGTAACACAGAAACAGAAACTCCGATATTTTGTGTGTAAAGATTCTTTTACCACAAAACATCGGGGTTTTCAGTTGTTGGCGGAGAAGGAGAGATTTGAATTCCAATGAGTTGATTCTAATCCGTCATATACGTCCAATACGTTTGTACAGTTGCGTTTTGGGCTCAATTCTGTGAATTTTCCATGACGGAAAAAGCCGTAAAATATGGCAGTTGGGGTCGGAATTGGGGTCAGAAAACAGCGCTTTTTATAGGAAATATCCGTTATACTTTCCTGTATCGTTTGGTCGCTCCGCGTCCCTCTGTGCGCAGCAATCCGGCTTCGCGCATTTGGCTGATCAAAGTGAATGCGCGGGTCTTTTTCAGCCCAAGTAAGCTCTGAACCTCTGCATCGGAGATGAATCCGTGCTTGTTTACATAATCCAAAATTTTTT
>ERZ808252.593-NODE-593-length-33856-cov-13.841543_pt1 | contig 33856 bp, 34 predicted proteins | sample MGYA00521242_ERZ808252 | MGnify/ENA primary metagenome ERZ808252 (study PRJEB31516, sample SAMN03275581) | gut metagenome | biome: mammalia-associated habitat; material: feces | host: Papio cynocephalus | place: Kenya | collected 2012-08-07 ...
AACCCAATGGTTTCTTCCAAATGTTTTTGTTCAGCAGAAACTCGAATTTTGACCTATTATTTACCCAGGGTAAATAGGCTGTTTACATGTAAAAAATAATTGCAGAATTTAACATTTTCCTGTTGACATTTTTTTTCATAAAATATAATATACTGAACATAAGCAATGCGGCAGTCGTATAACGGCTTATTACCCCAGCCTTCCAAGCTGGAGACGAGGGTTCGACTCCCTTCTGCCGCTCTCGGACCTTAGGTTTTTCTAAGGTCTTTTTTTTTGCCTATTTAACTTGGATTTCTATTTTTTATAAACTGTCATCGCCGTGCTTGACACGGCGATTCAATCCAACTTTTCATAGATTATCGGGTCAAGCCCGATAATGACAGTAAAACATAAAATCTGAAACCTTGCTTACATTTGGAGGAAAGAATGAAAATAGCAGTAGCAGGAACAGGATATGTAGGACTTTCAAATGCCATTTTACTTTCGCAGCACAATGAAGTTTTTGCAACAGATATAATTCAGGCTAAAGTTGACTTAATAAACAGTAAAAAATCTCCAATAATAGACAAGGAAATTGAAGACTACCTTGCAAACAAAAAGCTCAACCTTACAGCCACAACAGACGCAAGAGTTGCCTACAAAGACGCTGATTTTATAATTATTTCAACTCCTACAAACTACGACCCAGAAAAAAACTACTTTGACACTTCTTCTGTTGAAGCAGTTCTAAAACTTGTAAAAGAAATAAATCCAGAAGCAACAGTTGTAATAAAATCCACAATTCCAGTCGGCTACACTGAAAAAATCCGCATGGAAATGGGAATTAAAAATCTTCTGTTTTCCCCGGAATTTCTTCGTGAAGGGCACGCGCTTTATGACAATCTTTATCCATCAAGAATCGTTGTAAGTTTTCCAAAAGAGCAGCCTGAATTAAAGAAAAAAGCCGAGCAATTCGCTTCATTACTTAAAGAAGGCGCAATCAAAGAAGACATCAAGATTCTTTACCCGAACTGCACAGAAGCAGAGGCAATCAAGCTTTTTGCAAACACATATCTTGCCTTGAGAGTTGCATATTTCAACGAACTGGACACATATGCGGAAGTGCGCAGCTTGAACACAAAGTCTATTATAGAAGGAATCTGCTTAGATCCTAGAATCGGAGACTTCTACAACAATCCTTCGTTTGGCTACGGCGGCTACTGTCTTCCAAAGGACACAAAGCAGCTTCTTGCAAACTACAAGGACGTTCCGCAGAATTTGATTCATGCGATTGTAGATTCAAATTCAACACGCAAAGACTTTATCGCAGAGCAGATTATCGCCAAAAAGCCAAAAATCGTTGGAGTTTACCGCCTTACAATGAAAGCAAACAGCGATAATTTCCGCCAAAGCTCAATTCAGGGAATTATGAAACGCATAAAGGCAAAAGGAATTCCTGTGGTTGTTTACGAGCCTTCGTATAAAGAAGATGAATTCTTCGGTTCAAAAGTAGCCAAAGACCTTTTGGAATTCAAGAAAACCTGCGATGTAATTATTTCAAACAGAATGTCTCCTGAACTTGCAGACGTAAAAGAAAAAGTCTACACAAGGGATTTATATTCACGCGACTAAGGCATAAAGATGATTTTAATAAATGGAAACTTTCTTTGCAGAAACCTCACAGGAATTGAAAGATTCGCCTGGGAAACTTGCAGGCAGCTGGACTTAATAGTTTCAAAAGAAGACAATATTGCGCTTTATGCTCCTGCAAACGCAAAGTCAGTTCCAGAATACAAAAACATTAAAATCATCGTGTCAAAAAAAAGTATTAAGAGTTTTCCACTGTGGGACATGGGAACTTTTTCTTTAGCCTGTAAAAAATTAAAGGCAACCGGGCTTAACTTTTCAAACACTGCCCCGCTTGGAAAAAACTGCGGAATTTCTTTTATACACGATATTTACGCAAAGGATTTTCCTCAGGACTTTAAAACGTTCAAGGACAAGCTAATAAGGCTTTACTGCCGCCTAAGCTACTGGAACATTGCAAAAAACGCAAAAAAAATCATAACGGTTTCACAGTTCAGCAAGGAGCGGATTCTAAAAGCATACAAGGTTTCGCCACAAAAAATAGAAATTGTTCCAAACGGCTGGGATCATTTTAAGTCAATAGAAGCGGACAATTCAATATTTGAAAAGTTTCCCAAGCTTGAAAAAGGCGGATTTTACTTTACACTCGGAAGCCTTTCAAAGCGAAAGAATTTAAAATGGATTGCATCTTACGCAAAAAAAAATCCGCAGGAAAAATTTGCGGTTTCCGGAAAGGCAATATCCGGACTTGTTCCAAAAGAACTTAAAAACTTGCAGAGCCTTCCAAATGTAACGCTTTTAGGCTATGTAACAGACGGACAAGTAAAATCGCTTATGGAAAACTGCAAGGCGTTTGTTTTTCCCTCTTATTACGAAGGATTTGGAATTCCGCCGCTTGAAGCTCTTTCATGCAAAGCAAAAATAATAGTTTCAAAGTCAGCAAGCCTTCCTGAAATATATGGAAATTCCGCCCATTATATTGAATGGAACAACACAGACTGCAACTTAAACGAGCTTCTAAAGAAAAAGACTGAATCCCCGAAACCAATCCTTGAAAAGTACACCTACAAAAATTCCGCGGAAATCCTAAAAAAAATCATAAAAAATTAAAAAAAACGCTAAAGTTAAGCTACCGTTACGCCGATAATCAAATTGAAAAACCATGGCTGTTCAACTTCGTAGAAGACATCAGCCAGGCTATTCAATGTAAAAGATTGCAGATGTAGCCTTGTAATGCAGATGTAGTCTTTTACAGTTTTAGACCGAAAGGATTTGGTCTTTATAATTCCATGGAGGAAAAATATGGTCATCAACCACAACATGTCCGCAATGTTTTCAAATCGTTCTTTAGGAGTAACTCAGGGTTCACTCACAAAGGACATGGAAAAACTTTCTTCTGGCCAGAAAATCAACCGCGCTGGAGACGATGCTTCAGGACTCGCAGTTTCTGAAAAAATGAGATCTCAGATCCGCGGATTGAACCAGGCTTCAAGAAACGCAGCAAACGGAATCAGCTTCATTCAGACAACTGAAGGATATTTGCAGGAAACTACAGACATCATTCAGCGCATCCGCGAACTTGCAGTTCAGGCTTCAAACGGAATTTATTCAGATGAAGACAGAATGCAGATTCAGGTTGAAGTAAGCCAGCTCGTAGCAGAAGTAGACCGCATCGCTTCTCAGGCTCAGTTCAACGGTATGAACATGCTCACAGGAAGATTTGCACAGGCTACTGGAGAAAACACTCCTACAGCTTCTATGTGGCTTCACATCGGCGCAAACATGGACCAGCGTATGTCTGTTTTCATTGGAACTATGACAGCTGCAGCTCTTGGAATGAGAGAAATTGGAACTGAAGAAGTTATGACAATTGCGGCTCCAAGTGATGCCAACCGCGCAATCGGAACTCTTGATGAAGCTCTTAAAATCATCAACAAGCAGCGCGCTGATCTGGGTGCTTACCAGAACCGCCTTGACTATGCTGTAAAGGGACTTGATATTGCCGCTGAAAACACACAGGCATCTGAATCAAGAATCCGCGATACAGATATGGCTTCTGCAATGGTAGAATTCACCAAGAACCAGGTATTGTCACAGTCTGGAATTGCAATGCTCGCTCAGGCAAACAGCCAGTCACAAAGCGTCTTGTCTTTGCTCCAATAGTGTGATATACTGAATACAAAGAGCATGGAATTTTCTATGCTCTTTGCCGTTTGCAGGTTTGATTTACACTTCAACTTTGCTTTCCATCTAAATCTTTCCCGCAAAACAGCTGTGCTTTTAGACACGGCTTTGCTTCGTTTTAGAAGCTGATCTTTGAAAGTTCTGTTTTCCATGATTGTCTGTAACAGCATAGACAGTTGCTTAAATTTTTTACAAGGGAAATAAAAGCAACGGTTCCTGCTGTACAAGGTCTAAAACTTCTGCCGGGGGCGCAAAAACCAGCAGAAAGCCTTTACAGACGGGCATTTTGCATGATGCATTATGTACGATTCATGGAGGACATTATTATGGTCATTAATCACAACATGAGCTCAATGTTTGCAAACCGCACATTGGGAGTTTCTAATTCCCAGTTGATGGGCAACATTGAAAAACTTAGCTCAGGCGAAAAAATCAACCGCGCTGGAGACGACGCTTCAGGACTTGCAGTATCTGAAAAGATGCGCAGCCAGATCCGCGGACTCAACCAGGCTAACAGAAACATTCAGAACGGAGTTTCTTTCATTCAGGCAACAGAAGGATACTTGCAGGAAACTACAGACATTCTTCAGAGAATCCGCGAGCTTTCAGTTCAGTCTGCAAACGGAATCTACAGCGATGAAGACCGCATGCAGATTCAGGTTGAAGTTTCTCAGCTTGTAGCAGAAGTAGATCGCATTGCTTCACAGGCTCAGTTCAACGGAATGAACCTTCTTACAGGACGTTTTGCAGAGAATTCTGTAACAAACAATGTAATGACATTCCAGGTTGGCGCTAACATGGATCAGAGAGTAACAGCTTTCATTGGAACAATGACAGCACAGGCTCTTGGTCTTAAGGGAACTCAGGGTACTGACGAACAGATAAGCATTTCTACTCCAGATACAGCTAACATGGCTATTGGAGCAATTGATGCAGCTCTTAAATCAGTTTCACGCCAGAGAGCAGACCTTGGCGCATACCAGAACCGCTTTGAAATGGCTTCTAACGGTATCGCTGTTGCAGCAGAAAATATGCAGGGCGCAGAATCAGGAATCCGCGACACTGACATGGCTGCTGAAATGGTTGAATACACAAAGAATTCCATTCTTGCTCAGTCAGGAACAGCAATGCTTGCTCAGGCAAACAGCCAGTCTCAGAACGTATTGGCTTTGCTTCAGTAGTATTAAAATAACGGCGCAAGCTGTAACCGTGTTTTCTGAATAAGAGAAATCTGGATGTCTTCTTTTAGACAGCAAACACGTAAGAGCGAGGAGGGGTGCGCCCCCTTCCCCTCTCTTCTTTTTTATTTTTCAGGAGGAAATGTCCATGAATACAATCAGTATGAATGGTCAGACAATGGCAATGGATGGCCAGCAAGTCTACAACGCTTTCTCTCCGCAAAAAGGAGAAGCAAAGGTTTCTGTAAAAGGAACTTTGCCAAACTCAGCTTCGGAAGTGCTTCAAAATTTTGAGGCGAACCAGGCGGATTTGGAAGCATCTGTACAGGAACTTCAGCGGCTTTCAGACATTGTTACAGGCCACAAACTGCATTTCAATGTAAATGACGAGCTTAACAGAGTTGTTGTAACAGTTGTAGACGCATCAACAAACGAAATTATCCGGGAAATACCGTCAAAAGATATACAGAGAATTCAGGCAAGAATGAAACATGCCATCGGTGTACTTTTTGATGAAATGATTTAATGGCAGACGGACTGAACATACCAGGCGTAAGCGACAAATACAAAACAAACGATCTCGTTGAATCCTTAATGGAAGTCGAACGGATTCCTTTAAAGCGTGAGGAGTCCAATCTTGAGACGTATAAAAAACAGCAAGATGCCTGGCGTGGAGTCAACCAGAAAATGTCTTCACTGCGCGACAGTGTAAAAAGCCTCTACTCTTTTGAAAATCCATTCAGCAATAAGCTTTCATCTTCCTCGGAAGAATATGCGGTAACAGCAGATGCAGGGCGCGAAGCAGAGTTCGGATCATTTAAAATAGAAGTTCTACAGCCAGCCGCATCAGACAGATTTTTAAGCGAAGAAATAGACAGCGATATGCAAGTGGCTCCAGGAAAATACACTTATTCCGTTGGAGAAAAAAAAATCGACTTTAACTGGAAAGGCGGAAAACTCAACGACTTTGTTAATGCCTTGAACCGCCGCGGAAACGACACAATAAAAGCAAGCTTGATTGGTGTAAGCGCAAATAAAAAATCACTTCTAATTGAAAGCCTAAAGACAGGGAAAGAAAACCGCCTTGTATTTGAAAATCAGGCTCTTGACTTTGCAAAAAAAACTGGCATGGTTTCTTCTGCAAAATCGGAAACTATAACTTTAAAATATTCTTCGCTTTCTGCAAAAACACCGGAAACCAAAGATGAGATTCAGCAGGAAAAAATTCCTGAAATTTCAAAAAGCAAAGTAAAAGCAAACGGAAATGACATTACAATAGAGCCAAGAGGTGGATTTGAGCTTGAACTTCCGTCTTCAATAAGAAAAAGCAGTTCTGGAAAAATAGAATTCTCTTTCACTGAAAAAAAAGTTCAGGAAATAACAGAAGAAACAGTCCAGACTCCAAAAGAAAAACTTGAGCTTCCGCCTCCCTTGCGCGTTACTTATGAAGGAATAAGCGTATTTAACAACCCAAGCGACTCTACTCTTCCGCCTGCGCAAGAACAGCAGGAACAAAAATCCAAGCCAGTTGAAATTTCAAGCAGCCAAGTATTTTTTATAAAGGATTCGGACGGAAACGAGCAGCCTGTTGATTCAAAATATTTTTCAAAAGATTCAAGAGGAAAAACAAAAGTTTCTGTGAGCATTTCGGACTTTCCAAATGCACAGTCGCTTGTTGTAAGAAATTCAAACACAGGCAAAGAAATTTCAATGACTGCTCCGCTCTGCTTTGACGAAAAAAAATCTCTTGGATTTGAGCCAAAAAATGCAATCTCAACTGCGCAGGACGCAAAGCTAAAATACGAAGGAATCACCATAAGCCGCCCCACAAACGACATTGACGACATAGTTCCAAATGTTACCCTTCACGTCCATGAAAAAACGGAAAAGCCTGCGAACATAAAAATTGAGCCGGACACAGAATCCGCAAAGGACGCAATTATAACTTTTGTGGGCAAATACAATCAGGCGATTGCGGAAATGAATATTCTTTCTATCAACAAGCCTGAAATTGTTTCCGAACTTGACTACCTTTCTTCTGATGAGCAAGACAAAGCCTACGAGCGGCTTGGAATGTTTCAGGGGGATTTTTCTCTTACAAACGGAAAATCATCTTTGCAGCAGATTGTTTCTTCAAATTATAGATTTTCCGATGACGCATCCGTTACAATGCTTTCGCAGATTGGAGTTTCTACAAATGCGAGCGGCGGCGCAAGAGGATACAGTCCTTCCCAGATGCGCGGCTACCTTGAAGTTGATGAAAAAAAACTTGACGAGTGCTTAAAGTCAAATTTAAATCAAATAAAAAATATATTTGGCTACGATTCTGACGGAGACTTGATTATTGATGACGGAATCGGATACAAGATTGACAGGCAGCTTACTTCCTGGGTTCAGTCAGGCGGAATAATTTCTTCAAAAACAAATTCACTTGAAACGCAGATAAAAAATTCAAATTCGAAAATCACGCGGCTTCAGACCCAGCTGGACAGAAAAGAGGCAGATTTAAAACGAAAATACGCAAACATGGAAGGCACGCTGAACAGCCTTGAAAGCCAGCAGTCAACAATGCAGAATTTTTCAAATCAAAATAACGGCAGAAACAGATAGGAGAAAATCATGGAACTTTTTGTAAACGGTGAAAAAATAGACATTACACTTGAAGATGAAAAAACAGTTGGCGAAGTTTTAAAGTCATTTGAAAAAGAAGCAGAAAAAAGCGATGCCACGACAATCGGCATTTTTCTAAACGGAAAAAAAGTTCTCGCAGATGATTTTGACGAGGCTTCAAAAACTCCGCTTGAAGAAAATACAAAAATCGAGCTTACCGTTTTAAGCAAGCAGGACGTAATAGATTCCCTTGAAAAATCAAAAGACAAATTTTCTTCGCTCGCGCAAAAGCTTCCAGAAGTTCCGGTCGCGCTTCAGGGCGGAAAAGATAAAGAGGCAAACACTGTAATAGCAGAACTTGCAGAAGCAATTGACGACTTTTGCCATACAGCGGCTTTGAGCGCATTGTTCCCAGAAGTATATTCAAGCATTGTAATAGACGGAAAAAGCGTTACAGAATTTTTTGAAGAGTTTGCGCCGATTGCAGCAGACTTTGAGCAGTCGCTTGAAACAAAAGACAGTGTAACTTCAGGAGACTTGTGCGAATACGAAATTGCACCGCGTCTTGAGCTTATTGCAAAGGCTATAGAGGACGGCCTTAAAAAGTAAAAATCATGGATACAGGCTCACCTATAGAAGCGCGTCTTGCTTCAAGCGGATTCGTATATTCATTTGTCGCATGTTTTCTTGCTATAGCTATAGTTCTTGTAATTTTGTATTTTATATATTTGAAATACAAATCATTAACTAAATCAAAAAAATGGATTGAAGCAAATAAGAACAGACAAACAAAGTTTTCAGATGTAAGAAAAATTGCGCATGAAGCAAATCTTGATAGCGCAGAAAAAAAACTTCTGTGGAGCATCTGCAAAACACATCATGCGCGCAATATTCAGTTTTCTTACCGCTCAGAAAATGAAATGCAAAATCTTTTTAAATCTGAATTCCAAAGAATGAATGCGCAGTCTCCAAGGAACGAAGAAAAAATTTCAGTTTTGTTTTCATTAAGATACAAGCTCGAAAAACTTTATGACAGAAAGCATTCCATAACTTCCACAAAATACTTAAGACCCGGGCAGCAAATAAGAGTTCTGGATGAAAACCGCAATCCGCATGATGCAACAGTTCAAAAGAATACGCCGGAAGGTTTTTACATAGAAATTTCCGCGGAACTAAAAAACTTTAAGCCAAAGCCTCTTTCAAAGTTTATGATAAATTTTTCTTCTGCCACAGGAATGCTTTACCAATGCGTTGTAATGGCAGCTCGCTACGAAGATATTCCAAACGGAAAGGAACTTCTTCTTATAACGCATTCTTCAACTCTCAAAGTTATTCAAAAGCGAATGACAAAGAGGCAGGGAACAACCATTGAATGTCTTTTTTCCGCAGTAAAAGAAATAAAAGCCGGGCGAAAAACAAAATTTGAAGTTCAGCAAAAAAAGCACACTGGAACATTCATTGATATTTCCGCAGGCGGATGCAAAATTTCATGCGGTCTTCCGATTTCGAGCAACCAGTACATTCAGCTTTACTTTAAGCTTCCGGGAATTATTGAGCATCAGGCGCAAGGTCTTATTATAAAAACAAAAAAATCCGCGGACGAAAAAACATTTGTGCTGTACATTAAATTTACCGATATTAATATAGCTGCAAAAAATGATATTTATGCTGCGATTTATGATTATTTTTGAGCTTGGAATTTAATTACATTATGAAAGTTTTAGAAATAAATTCGATACAAAAAGAAGACGGGTACATTTACTACATTCACCACTACAAGGCAGTTGCAAAAGTAGAAGTATTGTCTTCAATTATTTCAATACCAATAAGTTTCACTGTAGAAACAAATCCGCTTGGAATAAGAACGGTTGACCTTGATCCGCTTCCGGCCAAGCTTGACTATCCAGTTATTCCTATAACAAAAGCAATCAAGGCTCTTATTGATAAAATGGCGCAGGAAGGTACACTTCCGCAAGTCTAATGGCAGCAGGTAAAAAAATGATTTTCCACACAAAGTCTTCAATTGAAACAATTTCACTGGGAGAAAAAATCGGCTCTCTTTTAAAGCCAGGCGACATTCTTGCAATGACAGGAACTCTCGCAGCAGGAAAAACTACAATAACAAAAGGAATCGCAAAATCTCTTGGAATAAAAGACAATATAACAAGCCCCACATTCTGCCTTGTAAGCGAATACGAAGGTGAAAAAATGCCTTTATATCACATGGATGTTTACAGGCTTGAAGGCGAAGAAGATTTTGTAAACCTGGGCGTTGAAGACATGCTCTACGGAAACGGAGTCTGCATAATTGAATGGAGCGAAAAAGTAAAAAAAGAACTTCCAAAAAAATCTATCCTAGTTGAAATCACACCTCAAGAAGACGGAAGCCGCCAAATAAAAATTGAAAACTGGAACAACGGAAATATTGACTGGAACGAGGAATAAAATGAAAGCTCTTGCAATAGACTGCGCAGTTACAAAGCTCTCTGTAGCCGCAAAAAATGAAAGCAACACAATAAAACTTACACTTGATGTTGGAATGAAGCAATCAGAAAAACTTCTTCCTGCAATTGACTATGTAATGAAAGAAGCCGGACTTTCTGCAAAAGACCTTGACTACACAGCCGTTACGCTTGGTCCTGGAAGCTTTACAGGGCTTAGGCTGGGACTTAGCGCGCTCAAGGCAATCACACTTTCAGACAATGTTCCGCTCTACGGAATTCCTTCTTTGGAAGCGTACTCTTGGCCGTATAAAAAAGCGATTGAAACAGTTCTTCCTGTAATAGAAGCAAAAGAAGATGAATTTTTTTATTCATTTTATATCCGCGGAGAAAAAATAAGAAACGAAGAAGATTCAGAAATTGAAGAAATTCTAAAACAGATTGATGCGGAAAGTTCTGTTCTTGTCTGCGGACCTGGAGCAAAAACATTTGTCGAGCGGACAAACGAAATAACACCGCTTTATTCTCTTCACTGCTTTTGCCCGGAAAATGACTGCTGCGAAAGCCTTTTTGAAATTGCAGAAAGAATGATTGCGGAAAAGAAAGAACCATTAAAAGACTATGACGGTCCGCTGTATGTAAGAAAAAGTGAAGCTGAAATAGTTCTTGAATCAAAAAATAAAAACTAATATTTTTTCAGCAAAACAATCAGCCAAAAAGTTTTCCGAGACGTTCCATTGAAATTTGCGAAGCAGCGGCCTTGTTTTCCGACTGGATCGCTTCAAACACTTCTTGACGGTAGACTTTTACATTGCTAGGAGCTTCCACGCCGATTTTCACTTGGTCGCCCTTTACATCTATCAGCGTAATAACAATATCATCTCCAATTCGAATTTTTTGATCTATTTTTCTTGAAAGGATTAGCATTATTTTGCCTCCTTTCGTTTTAATGCTTCAAGAATGTTGTGCTTCGTTGTGTATTTTGAGCCGTCCAGAATAGCCTGCATACACTGATGATTTTTCTTGTTGATTATAAGAGGTCCCTGAAAATTTGCAGTTACCGCGCTGCCATCGTCAGGAACAGTTACAATTGTAAGAACCATTACATCAGCAGGATCTTTTATGCCGATTTTTAAAAGCTCACTGTCATCAATTTCAGCTTCATAGTCATCTGTAATCAAAAACGGATCAATTAAAAGAAACGCAAGATTTTTTTCCTGCAGCGACTGAAGCCATATAAGCGGCTCATACTCACTGTCCACAAGAGCGAAATCTGTATATTCTTCAAAGCCAAAAAGCCCGGAAGGTATAGAAATTAACCTATCGTTGGAAATTTCAACACAGCCTTTAGTTTTTGTTTCTACCAGCATAAAAAAATCCTATGAATATTTTTAAATACTAAAATCCTAGCGCATATAATTGAGCAGCGTGCTTGAATACATTTTTCCAGCATTGCTCATTGTTGCCTGATTGACATATTCCATCATCTTTAAATCTGTTATGGCTTCTGTCAAATCAATGTCGCCTTCTCTGCTTACAAGCTGAGTAACATTCACATTGTTTGTCTTTGAACGCTCAACGTTATTCATTGCACGCTCATAGTCGCTTCCTGACTTTGCAAGGCGAGTTGTAAGATTATTGATTCCGTAGTCAAGAGTTCCAATCACGCGGCTTCCAATTGACTCTTGATCCCCCTTGAGCATTGAATCGCGCAGGGCAATGACAGCATCAAACAAAGAGCCGCCAGAAACTTTCACAGCGGAAGTGTTTACATTGTAAGGCGGAAACTGGCTTGAGTCTTCAATCATTCCCATGTCTGCCAACGCACTGCCTGTTTTATCTTCCATCCAAACTTGATGAGAATCTGTAGTGGAAAGCGAAAGTCCTTGTGAAACAGGATCAATTGAAGCCTTTACTGCAATTCCAGAATTATTTATTTTTGCAGCAACTGCATAAATGTTGTCGCCAGATTTTATTGCAATATCCTCACCGTCAATGCTTATAACAGAATCTTCCAGCGCCTGCCAAGAAGTCAAATCTCGTTGTCCAATAAGGTGTTGAGGCTCTGCCCAAAATGTTTTTGTTCCACTATTGTCAATCTGAAGATAAGCGTTTTCATCAACTTCAATTTTATTAGTTCCGTTGTTTCCCTTATAATTTACTTTTTCAATAAGAGCTTCATCGGAACCAGGAATGTTTCCCATTACAACATCAAAAGCCGCACCCTTTGTTCTTGTTCCAGCAAAAAGAGTATTTCCGTCTGGACCTACAGCATTTGCATTTTGAATCAGCTCCTTTAAAAGCTCGTTGACTTCAACAGCCATATTTTTTAAGTCTTCTTCTGTGTAAGTTCCATTTGCGCCAGTAATAGCAAGTTCTCTAACGCGGTGCATAATCTGCAAATTCTGATTTATATACCCTTCTCTAACATTCATCTGATCTGCAAGAGTCTGCGCATTTTTTTCAAACTGATTTACACGTCCCAGATAAGACTGATAGCGCACAAGATGTCCGGCTGCAATCGGATCATCACGAAGGCTTCCGATTCTGCTTTGAGTTCCAACCTGGCGGTTTTTTATTGCCTGATTTACTTCCTGTTTTCTAAGCTGATACTGGGTATCTGTATTATTAAACTGTGAGCTGATTCTATGCATATTCTACCTCGCTTCTAAAATAACTCAAACTCCAAGACGGTTGATCAACGTATCAAGAAGTTCATCCTGCACTGAAATAAATTTTGCAGCAACGTTATACCCATGCTGAAACTTTATTATATCAGCAAGCTCTTCATCAATGTTTACACCAGAAATGCTGTCGCGCAAATCTCTTAAGTCGCCCATTATTTTATTTTGAGTCGCAAGCTGATTTTGCGCCTGCTCTCCTTTTAACCCAACGTTGGTTACTGTATCAGCAAAATAATCATCAAATGTACGCTGACTTCCAATCATTATTTTTGTATTTCTGATTGCAGCCATTTCAACTGCTGCTCTTCCATCGCTAGGCTCTGCATAGCCTTGGGAATTTTTAAATGCTGCGGCAACACTTGAAACATCATTTTGAATAAGTCCATTTACTTCAATATATGCAGACGGATTCAAAACAGGAGAAACCGCAAACTGAGCACCTGCAAGAACATCAACCGCATTTGCACGGTTAAAGTCATAGGCATTATCTTCTCCGCTTCCCTGCAAAATTCCTGAATACCCCGTAAGGAACATTCCAGAATCCTCAACATGGCGGATAACAAAATCAGGATTTTCCATTCCGCTAGAAGATGTTGCTTTTAAAACAAGACAACTATTTCTGTCAAGATAAGCCTTTACCTCTCCGTTGGAATCATTGATTCTGTTGATAACATCTTCAACTGTGTCTGTTGAAAAATAAGCGACATCAATATTTCCACTTGCGCCGTTAATTGTCATTGTTCCAGAAAGACCAATCTGCTCCTGCATTTTAAGAGCATTCGTTCCTGTCATGCGGAAAATATAGGAAGTGTCTTCTACACCATCGCCGTTTCTGTCATAGTTTCCGTTTACGTTTTCTACAAAATCATGCTGAACAAAAAAGTCCAAGCCTGTAACGTTATTTTTTCCAATGGCATTTCTGTGGACATCATTCACTAAATCTGCAAAGTTAAGAGCCATTGTATTTAAAGACTGAATTTCACTGCGAATATCCTTGTCACGAAGTTCAACCAAAGCTCCGAGAGTTCCTCCATGAAACTCTGCATCAAGCTTTGTATCAGACCACATAAGTTTTCCGTAGCCGTTATTATCAAGCTGGCCGACACTTTCTATTTGGCGAGCAAGACTTCCTTGAACAATAATCTGCCCATCTGTGTGAACCATAAATTCATCAGGATCTTTTTGAGTAACAGTAACATTAATGAGAGACGAAAGCTTTTCAACAAGCAAATCGCGGCGGTCCATAAGATCATTAGGATTGTCCCCAAGACCTTTGCTTCTTACAATCTCACCATTGACAGAAGCAATCTGGCGCGAAAGATCATTTACCTGCTTTACAACTGCCTCAATGTCGCCATTTATCTGATCTCCAATTCCACGCAAACTTTTGTACTGTTGCTGAATTGAATTTGTCAAAGTCTGCCCGCGCACAACAACTGCAAGACGAGCCGCATCACTTTCAGGGTAAGTTGAAAGTTCCTGCCAGCCCTGCCAAAACTTGTCCATGTTTGTTCTTACGGAAACATCATTAGGCTCATTGTAAACGGATTCAATCATTGAATAATATTTGTCGCGTGTTTCCCAGTAAGACTCAACATTTTTCTGGTCAACAATACGGCTTTCTAAAAGTTCATCTTTTATTCTGTTTATGCTTTCAACATCGCAGCCTTGCCCTATCTGACCTGGAACCATCGCACGTTCCAAGTCCGGGCGATAAATCGGCTCAAAAGATTTTACAATGACACGCTGCCTAGAATAGCCTTCTGTATCCGCATTTGAAATATTGTGGCCGGCAGTCTGAATCTGAGTCGAATGCGCCATAAGGCTTCTTTTTCCAATTTCTATTCCTGCAAAAGAATTCGCCATAATTCCACGCTCCTTTTAAATGCTTCTGTTTACAACAATGCTCTGCGCATAGTTTTTTCTCATTGTGCCGTTCGGAGAATAAATTTCGTTTCTCTGCTGAGATGCGCACTGATCCATAACTTCTGAAATAAATTTTTTTGTTGCGCTCACATATTTTGCAAGCGCGTCATTTTCAACCTTGCTTCTTGAAAGCTTTGTCTTTACGCGGAGAAAAACATCTTTTACTTCAGGATGAAAATAAATATTTTCTGAAACAGATGCGATTTTTTCACGGAACTTGTCAACCTTGGAAAATTCACTGCCAAGCTCATTGATGTTCAAGACATATTCTTCAAGGCCTGCCCAGCTGCGCTTTACAACGCACTCATGAATTTTATTCTGCTCCATAAGCATAGAGTCAAGAATACGTTCCTGCTCATTAAGCACACTGATTAATTCAATTTCTTTTTCTTCCGCCATAAATTTTTCCTTAAAAAAGAAAGTTTCTATTTGATTTTCGGAATATAAAGATTTTTGTTTAGAGAAAAATTTATAAAAGAGTTATACAGAAAGTAAAATTATCTTTGGCCTGAAAGCTCAATGTAAATCTGGTCAGCAAGTCCCAAAGAAGCGTTTTTTGTAATCGATTCCGCCATATTGTCATACATCATGTCGTCGTACATTTTTCTAGCGTACTCGTTGTCTTTGCCGGCAAGATTTGTTTTTTGAATTGTATTGCGCATTGACGAAAGCATCATTTTGACCATGTAATTTTCCATTTCCATGGACTGCGCATAAAGCTCGGAAGTTTTATCAATTACGGGAGTTTTTCCGCTTGAAGTTTTTGAGTTTGCGGCGAATCCCTGCGGACGGGCGGACTTATCAGAATCCGAAGTGAATGCTCCGTAGAATCCCTGAGTATAATCCCCATTAAGACGATGATTTTTGGCAATCTGGCTTGAAGAAATTCCAGACAAAGATGTTCCCTCAGAAATTCCCAATGCAGTTTTATTCTGCATTTCCTTTACGAGCGAAGAGAATTTTTTTGCCTCATTCTGAAGAACAGCAGAGTCAATTGCATTGCTTCCATTAGACAAAGTGCCTGTTATTCCAGTTCCAGAAATTCCATTTACCGCCATGATTCCACCTTGCTTACATTTTCGGCATTTTGGAGTCAGAATTTTACAAGATTTTCTGTGATAAATTATTTAGTAAAAAAAAAAGCCTGCGACTGGATTTTTTTCCAATGCAGGCTGATTGTTAGCTATTCAATTTTTAACGCTTAAGTCCGGCGGCTGTCTGAAGCATATTGTCGCTAGTTTGAATTGCCTTTGAGTTGAACTCATAAGCGCGCTGGGCAACAATCATCTGAACCATTTCATTTACAACAGAAACGTTGCTCATTTCAAGGAACTTATGCTTTGTAATTCCCATTCCGTCAATTCCAGGACGTCCGGCAATTGGCTCTCCAGAAGCATTAGTAACTTTATAAAGATTGTCGCCTGTGTTTTCAAGTCCGACTGCATTCGGAAATCTATAAAGTTCAAGCTGGCCGACTTCAACAGGCTCAAGTTCACCGTTTACTTTTACGTTTACTCTTCCGCCATCAGAAATAGAAAGAGTTTCAAGCTGAAATCCTTCCGGCATAATTATTTCAGGCATTACGCGCAGTCCGTTTGCCGTTACAAGCTGCCCGGTTGAATCAACCTTGAATGAACCGTCTCTTGTGTATGCCCAGCTTCCATCGTACTGTTGAACTCTAAAGAATCCGTCTCCGACAACAGCAACATCTGTGTCAACTCCTGTCGCCTGCAAAGAACCTTGGGTCATAATACGCTGTGTGGCTCCAACTTTAACACCGCTTCCCATCTGATGCCCAACAGGAGTTACAGTGTCTTCCGTAGCCGGAGTTCCTGCAAGCTTTACATTCTGATAAAGAAGATCTTCAAATTCAGCGCGATGCTGCTTAAAGCCGGTTGTATTTACGTTAGAGAGGTTGTTTGAGATTGTGTCTATATTCATCTGCTGGCCGTTCATTCCTGTAGCGGCATTCCATAAACTTCTTACCATTTTCTATTCCCTCTTATTAGCGGTTTACAGTAACAACTTTAGACCAAAGTGTGTCCATCATGCTGTCTTCTGTCTGAACTGATTTTTGGTTCGCCTCGTAAGCGCGGTTTACTTCTATCATCTGAACCATTTCATTTACAACATTCACATTGCTTGCTTCCGTATATCCTTGCAAAAGACGCGGACGCTCATCACCTTCTGCAACATACGCATCTCCAGAAATTTCATTTGAATTCCAAAGCGAAGAGCCTTGCTTTTTTAGGAAACGTTCGTTTTCAAAGCGGACAACTTTTATTCTGTCCACAAGCTCGTTGTCTTCATTTGTATAAATCATTCCGTCCTGATTTACAAAAAACTTGTCATTAGGAACATGAATCGCTCCGTTTTCACCAAGAACAGGATAGCCTTCCTTTGTCAAAAGAATTCCTTCTTTTCCAAGGTGAAAATTTCCGTTGCGAGTATAGCGTTCGCCAGCCGGAGTCTGAACTGCAAAAAATCCTTCTCCGCCTAAAGCCATGTCTGTTTTTGTATCTGTTGATTTAAAAGAGCCTTGAGTAAAATCTGTATAAAGCTCATTCGTTTCAACGCCAAGCCCTATTGAACCGATTATTGGAGCCGCATCCGCAGAACCAAAAGGTGTTTTGTACACGCCGTCTGCCGCAGTCCTTCTAAGCAAAAGCTCGCTGAATTCCTTGTTTACAGGAATTTCCTTTTTAAAGCCTGTTGTGTCTACATTCGCAAGATTATTCGAAATTGTGTCCAGCCTGTTTTGCTGAGCGTTCATTCCGCTTGCTCCGATATACCAGCCTCTAATCATAACATAACCTCAATTAGTTTATCGGAATCCGAGTAAAAAAGTTAAGCTAAATCAGATCAAAGCAAATATCATGTATTTTAAACAAAATTTTCCTTGTTTTTTGAAGAATTGCAGTTTATACTTTATTCATTCTACTTAATTTTTTTACGAGATTATAAAAATGTACAGTCCACGTTTTGCCGCAATGATTTTAATTTTTTTTGCTACACTGATTTGCTTTGTAATAGCTCTTCTTCTGCTGATTCTACATAAAAAAAGCTACATGATTGAACACGACAACATAACCGGACTTCCCGCATACAGACACTTTGAAACCGATGCAAAAAAGCTTCTAAAAAACGCGATTCCAAACGAATACATGGTTCTTTCTCTTAATGCAGACAATTTTAGAATCATAAACGACACTTACGGAATTCTCTGCGGAAATGAAATTTTAAAGCTTTTAGGGCATCACTTTAAATCCCAATGCGGAAAAAATGAGTTTGTGTGCAGGTTTTACGCAGACAACTTTGTCTTCCTTATGAAAAACATGGAATTTTTCTGGGACATAGAAGAGCGCGTATACAACATGACAAATGTAGACAATATCGTAAAAAAATATCTTCCTCCAAAATATCAGTTTACATTCAGCGCGAGCATTTACCGCATAGAAAATCCGCTGGACGACATAGAATCCATGATAGACAAGGCGAACCTAGCTCAAAAACTCTACAAAAATCGTTTTGCAACCCACAGAGTAATCGAATATACAAGCGAACTGAAAGATTCCCACAACTGGAACAGGGAAATAACGCTTTCTATGGAAGAAGCTTTTGAAAACAAGGAATTTGAAGTTTTTTACCAGCCAAAGTTCAAGTTTGAAGACGAAACTGTAATCGGAGCAGAAGCTCTTATAAGATGGAACAATCCGCGCAAAGGTTTTCTTTCGCCTGCAAGATTCATACCGCTTTTTGAAGACAACGGTTTTATAGAAAAAATCGATAAGTTTGTGCTGAACAGAGTCTGCCTTTTTCTTGAAGAATGGAACAAGACTCCCGAAAGCAAAAGCCAGCCGCTTACAATTTCATTCAATTTAAGCCGCTACAACCTTTACAACCCGAATTTAATCAGCGACCTGAAGCAAATTTCACGCAGCTACGACATTGGCGACAACAAAATAGAAGTCGAGCTTACAGAAAGAATCATGATAGACAATCCAAGCCGACTTATAAAAATAATGAGCGAAATTAAAAAAGCAGGATTTTCTGTTTCCGTAGATGATTTTGGGGCTGGATATTCTTCACTGAACCTTTTAAAGAATATGCCGGCTGATGTAATAAAGCTGGACAAGGAATTTCTTTCGTCCCAAGAAGAAAACAAAAATCAAAAGGAACGAATTATCATAACTTCTGTAATCGAAATGGCAAAAAAACTCAACATAACAACAGTCGCCGAAGGAGTCGAAACAAAAGACCAGTGCGAAATGCTAAAAACAAGCGGCTGCGACATTGCCCAGGGATTCTATTACGCCAAGCCAATGCAGGAAAAACTGTTCAAGGAATTCCTCGGAATGAAAGAAAAGCAGAGTGTTTAACTTTTTGAAGAAACAGCTTAAAAAATGATTTTTTTGGAAGTTTCGTATAATAAAATCAAGATATTTTGTTGCAAAATTCAGAAAGTGTTTTATAATATTGAAAGAACATTTCAAAAAATTTGGGTATAAATCTCAAGTTTTACCAAGCGGAGGAATTTAATAATATGGCTTTGAAAAACACAGAAGAACCAAGAGTTCTTGCAATCATTTTGGGCGGAGGAAAAGGAACAAGACTCTACCCTCTTACAAAAGAAAGATCCAAACCAGCGGTTCCTTTCGGCGGAAAATATAGAATTGTAGATATTCCTATTTCAAACTGCATCAACTCTGGCTACAAAAAAATTTATCTTTTAACACAGTTTAACTCTGCGTCGCTCCACCTTCACATAAATAATTCCTACAACTTTGACCGCTTTTCAGACGGATTTGTAGAAATTCTTGCAGCAGAACAGACTCTTGAACATTCAGGCTGGTATGAAGGAACAGCAGATGCAGTGCGCAAGAACTTCGGACATTTTAGAGTTCAGCGTCCGACACATTACATAATCCTTTCAGGCGATCAGCTTTACAAGATGAATCTCAAGGATTTTATGAACAAGCATATTGAAAGCGGCGCTGAAATCACAATCGCAGCAAAAGCTGTAAACCGCCGCGATGCTTCTGGATTCGGAATCATGCAGGTTGACGACACAAACCGCATTACAGCTTTCATGGAAAAGCCGGCTGCTGACATGAACATTGACGCCTGGAAAATTCCAGAAAAATCAAGAGGCGACCTTCCTGCAAGCCTTGAATATCTTGCTTCAATGGGAATTTACATTTTCAACGCTTCAACAATGGAAGAGCTTTTAAGCAATGACAAGACTGACTTTGGAAAAGAAATTATTCCAATGGCAATAAAGTCAAAGCAAGTCAACAGCTACATTTTCAACGACTACTGGGAAGACATTGGAACAATCCGTTCATTCTACGAAGCCACATTGGATCTTACAAATCCTGTTCCAAATTTCAACCTTTACGAAGAAGACAAGCCTATTTACACACAGATGCGCAATCTTCCGCCGAGCAAAATCAACAACGCAAACATGACTGCGACACTTGCAAGCGAAGGATGCGTAATTGAATATTCACGCGTGCAAAAATCCGTAATAGGTATCCGCTCTATAATAAACGAAGGCTGCGATTTGAACGGCGTTGTAATGATGGGCGCTGACTTCTACGAAAGCGAAGAAGACAAAGCTGAAAACAAAAAGAAAAAAATTCCAGATCTTGGAATCGGAAAGAACTGCAAAATAAACAAAGCAATCATTGATAAAAATGCACACATCGGAAACAACTGTTGCATAAACATCAATGGAAAAACTTATGAAGACGGAGATCACGGTTTGTTCTATAGTTCAGACGGAATCATCGTTATCAGAAAAGGCGCAGTTATTCCAGACGGAACAGTAATTTAAAAAAAGAAGGCTGCCATTAGACAGCCCCTCTTTATATTGCACGGTTTTTTATAAAGAAAGTGCCAAAAATGCACAAAAACATCTTTATAAAACCGTGTTTTTTTTATTCTTCAGATAAACCGCCAGGATTCATTGACGCAAGGAAAGCTTCGTTGTCCTTTGTCTTTCGCATTTTGTCACGGATAAGCTCAAGCATATCGGCGTCATCCATAGGATTAAGAACTTTGCGAAGAATCCACATACGCTGAAGTTCAGCTTCAGAAAGCAAAAGCTCTTCTTTTCTTGTGCCGGATTTTTTAATATTAATTGCCGGGAACAATCTGCGTTCTGCAAGTTTTCTGTCAAGATCGATTTCGCTGTTACCAGTTCCCTTGAACTCTTCAAAAATAACTTCATCCATGCGGCTTCCAGTTTCAATAAGCGAAGTTGAAATTATTGTAAGAGAACCGCCCTCTTCCACATTTCTAGCCGCTCCAAAAAATCTCTTTGGCTTGTGAAGCGCATTTGAATCAACACCGCCGGAAAGGACTTTTCCAGAAGTCGGAACAGTCTGGTTGTACGCACGGGCAAGACGAGTTATAGAATCAAGGAAAATAACAACATCGCGCTTATGCTCAACAAGGCGTTTTGCTTTTTCCAAAACCATTTCAGCAACCTGAACATGGCGAGTCGCCTGCTCATCAAAAGTTGAAGAAATAACTTCCGCATGAATAGAACGCTCCATTTCTGTAACTTCTTCCGGACGCTCGTCAATAAGAAGTACAATCAAATAAACTTCCGGATTATTTACAGTTATGGCATTTGCAATTTTCTGCATCAATGTCGTTTTTCCAGCTTTTGGAGGAGCAACAATCAAAAGACGCTGACCTTTTCCAATCGGAACAAAAAGATCAACAATGCGTGTGCTAAGTTCTGTTGAAACTGTTTCAAGTCTAAGTTTTTCATTAGGATAAAGCGGCGTAAGATTTTCAAAAGGAACACGAGTCTGCGCAACATAAGGATCTTCAAAATTCACAGTTTCAATGCGCAAAAGTGCAAAGAATTTTTCACCTTCCTTAGGGCTTCTTGTCTGACCATAAATCGTGTCGCCAGTTTTTAAGTTGAACAAGCGGATTTGACTTGGTGAAATATAAATGTCATCAGGACCAGGAAGATAAGAGTTCTGCGGACTTCTAAGAAAGCCATAGCCATCAGGAAGAATTTCCAATGCACCAGAAGCAAAAATAATTCCGCCGTGTTCCGTATGCGCACGTAAAATTGAAAAAATCAAATCCTGCTTTTTCATAGGAGCCATTTCATCAGCAGAAATTCCATACTGAACGCCAAGCTCTCTAAGTTCCGGCATGCTTTTCTTTGTAAGGTCATTAATCAAAAGACGCGGTTTTGACTCATATTCCTCTGGATTTTCAATTTTCTGGGCAGCCTGAACAGCCTCTAGCCTAGCCTGAAGATTTCTTTCATAATTTGTGTTGTTGTAACGGTTGTTGTTGTAACGCCTGTTTCCATAGCGATTGTTGCCGCTCCATCTTCTGTTATTGTCATAACGCTGGCGAGGCACATAATGCTCTTCATGGCTTGAATCAGAATTTGATTCTGAAGATTCATGGTGGGATTGAGTTTGCGGCTCAGATAAAGATTCAGAAGTCGCAGAACCATTTTCTTGTGGCTCGGAAGAAGATTCATCTGAAGACTCCGGCTCTACGCTTTCTTGTTCAGCTGATTTTTTTACTATCCGCCGCCTTCTTACTTTAGGAGGATTTTTCGCCTCATCTGATTCTGTAGATTCAGGATTTTCATTTCCTTCCAACTGGCTTGCGGCTTCTTCGGTCTGAATTTCCGCTGCTTCATCTGAATTACGGCGTTTTATAATTGCCATAGATTACTCCAAAATAGGCATCCCAAAAGATATGGCATGTCGTTTTTATATGCAAGAACTGCAATAATTTTTATGATTTTTAATTTCAAAAAAGCCAGAATAAAAGTTTCTAGCATATTTTATAAAAAACCCAGCAAAAGGGAATTTTTGATAAATAAATTTTCGGAAAAATAAAAGAAATAAAATTACCAATAAAACAGTTTTATTCTAATCTCAATACTGCATTTTTGTCAATAAAAATTAACTTTGAAAATTACCTAGCTTCATTTGACTGCATAATAAGAGAATTTTTATATTCTTCCGAAGCAACAGAAAAAATATCAGAGGCAGGAATTTCATCAATCATGGAAATTTTTCCTTCAAATTCCACTCCGTCAGAAATACGAAGCCTTGCAGCTTTTAAATCTCCGTGAACCTTGCTTCCATCACAAAGTTCTATACGGTCTTTTGCTTCTATATCTCCAGTTATTTTTCCTGAAACAACAATTGAATTTGCGCTCATTTTGTCAACATCGCAAACCGCAGTTTTTTCAATTTCAAGATTGCCAGATGCGTTTATTGTTCCATGAAATTTGCCAGTAATAACAAGATTGTCTGAAAATTCCAACACACCATCGAATTCAGTCTCTTGTCCAAATACTGTTAAATTTCCAGCGGAAAATCCTAACATCAGCACACCTCTTAAATCTTAAAAACAAAAAAAGATTTTAATTCTGCTCATTGGAAACTTCGCTCACGGGCAAATCCCATAAAGCCTTTTTCAATTCCTGACCAGAGCGGAAAGCAACGACATAATGAGGAGCAACAGAAAGCTGCTGTCCTGTTTTTGGATTGCGGGCATTTTGCCTTCCTTTGCGAAGCCGTGCCTCAAACGTTCCAAAGCCTCGCAATTCAATTGTATTGCCATCTTTTAGAACTTCTTTCATCTGATCGAAAAGATTTTCCATAATGGTCTGAACTGCAAGCTTTTCGTATTTTGTATTTTGATAAACAGCTTCCAACAAATCGTTTTTTGTAACTTTTTTTGAAGACATTCCAATACCACAAACAAAAGGATGCTGTTTTTTTTAACAACATCCTTAAAAGTTTATTTTGCAGCTGCAAAAGTTACATTGTAAAGAATAGCCATGCGACTCTTTTTGCGTGCGCAAGCATTGAGTTTTATTACACCCTTGCGGTATGCATTGTCAAGCTCTGAATGAAGAACTTTGAGTTTTTCCTGAGCAAGGGGCTGATCCTTTTTAAGGATAGCTTCCATGTATTTCTTCAAGCTTGTATGTACTCTAGACTTAACAGCCTTGTTGCGCATTCTGCGAACTTCGCTCTGTGCATGTCTTTTTTCTGCAGATGTTTTCTTTACTGACACAGGATACCTCCGAATAAATTCCTATGAAAATACCGTTTACGGCTTTGATTTTTATTTAAAATCTTTAGGTCTGCGCTCAATGCGTTTGCATTTCTGGCATTCTGCAAGATTCTTGAGTTTTCCGTTCTCAAAAAAAGTCTTCATTACAATTTCACCGCCGCAATCTGGGCAAATAAATTTCTGTGTTGCAACAGTTGTACGAGAGTTCTTACTGGCTCCGGCCATCGTCTTCCTCCATAGTAGATTTGCAGCTTTCCATAAAAATCGAAAGCCTTTTTATTTGAAAGAAACAGCGGCGATTCAGAATGGACAAACCTTAGAAACAACCACAGATTTCTTTATATGTTCTAGAAATATACACAATTTAACATTTGTGTGTCAAGAACAGAACAGCAATTCTAAGCAAAATAAAACTACAAATATCCAAATTTTCAGCATAAAATCACTGAAAAAACTCAAAATTACACAACTGAAGATACCACAGGAAGCTTACGCCACTCTTCAAGCTGATTTTTTATAAGCTCCCGGGATTCTTCAAGAATTCGCTTTTCATCTTCCTTTGTTTCAGGAAAAGGATAAACCTTTAGAATTTTTACACGGTAAGAGCCTTTGTGAAGATTCCTAAAAAGAGAATTAAGCCTTGAAATTTGCCATCCTCCATCAAGAGCGCAAACTGCAACAGGAAGTTTTGTACTTTCAACCAGCCGCCTGAAACCGGCAGCATAAAACTGCCCTACATTTCCGTCGCGGGTTCTTGTTCCTTCTGGAAAAATTACAGGAATCTGTTTTTTTTGCAATACCCGGGAAGCAAAGCTATCTATAGAAGACATTGCGACAGAAGGACTTCCATGGCGAGGAATCATGCAGTGTCCTTGTGTCTTCAGCATTTTTCCCACCATTGGAACAGAGCCAAGAGTGTCTTTTGCGACAAACCGCGCTTTTTTTCCGCCGAAGTACTTTAGATAAACAACAATGTCAAAAAGGCTTTGGTGGTTGGAAATCACAACAAACTGCTCTGGAAGCAGCTTTAAATTTTCCTTGTCGCCAAGAAATTGAAATTTTCTATACAATTTTAAAATTGCAAAAACAACTCTTGCGCACCGACAAGTTATGTAATCAGACCAAAAGAGAGCTGCTTTCCTACTGAAAGGATAAACAAGACAAAGCATAAACGTAGGAAAAACAACTTCTCCAAGGCAAATCAAAAGTGTAATAAATCCAAGCATGGTCTGATTATAGCAAGGCTTTTTTTATTATTCAACAAGGAGCAAGTTAACGTCGTCCATTACAAGCCAAGCTCCGTTAGCACCTGATGCAGCATCAAATTCAGATTTTATTAGCGCGCTTACAGTTATTGATTCTGTTGAATCGTCAAGTTCAATTACAGGAAGTTCAGCCTTAAAGAATTTTTTCCAAGTATTTGGAATTGTAACATCGCAAGTAAATTCAGTTTTACTTCCGTCTTTTTTCTGGACAACAGCCTTGAAAACTGTTCCGCTAGGATTTTTTATTCCAGTTCCTTCAAAATGCGCAAAGCACTTGTATTTTCCAGTTGAAAATTCTTTTACAGTCTGGGAAACTGTGAATTCAAAATTGTCTTTTTCCCATGCGGTAAAGTAGCAGACGCCTTCTTTTGCATTCTGGTTGTTTTTGTCAACTTTTGGAGTTCCTTTTCCAAGCGGATTTTCAACAGTCCAGCCAGTAAGGTCGCCGCTTTCAAAGCTGCCGTTTACAAGGAAATTGCTTGCAGTAACATTTACAGTGCATTCAGCATTTCCGCCTTTTTTAAGTTTGCCAGGAATTTTATATTCTCCAAAGTCAGGTTTTCCAGTTACTGCTTTTGCGGCAGCTGCATCCCATTCAACAGGCTCGTCTTTTTCAGAACCATCATTGTAAACAACTTTTACAGTCTGCGGCAATGCCTCCTGTTTTCCGTAGGCGAATTCAACACGAGGATTTTCTACGCGGATTACATTCAGCTTGCCTTTTGAACCTGTGCGCGCATATTTGAACACATTGATTGAATCAAGGCATTTTCCGTCAAAGTCAAAGAAAGCCTGATTGTCCCAAGTGCCGCCGTTTCTTGCAGAGCGAACTTCCTTGTCATATTCAGCAGCATAAGAAGAAGCCCAGCCGCAGCCGTATTTTTCCCATGCCTTAAAATTTCCTTCAAGAACAGACTGTGCATCTGGAGATTCCGGCTTATAATGGCAAACAGGAATCCATGCAGGCTCCCAATAGAAAACGCCAACGCCTTTTTTTACAGAAGCAACAGCCGAAATTACATCCCTGACTGCGACAGCCTGGCCTTCAACAGAAAATGGATAGTCAAATTCCTGCTCAGAAGACATTCCAGACACAACATTTCCGAATCCGTCTCCGTCATCATTTGTAAACGGATATGAAGTTTCTGCAACCATAACTTTTTTGTTATAAATATTCGAAAGTTTTTTCAAAGTGACAGAAAGTTTTCCGGCTTCTCCGTGCCAAAAAGGATAATATGAAGTCGCAAAAATATCGTAGTCAACATTGAACTTTTCAAGAAGCCCTGCCCTTTTTTCCAAATATCCTTCAGAAAGCGGATCTGTGTAATGAACCACAATTTGAATATCTTTGTCAAAGTTTCTTACAGCCTTGCATCCAGCTCCGACCAAGCCCAAAACTTTGTCATCATACATTTCGCCGCACATTCCATTGTTGATTTCGTTTCCAACCTGAACCATTGTTACTTTTACGCCGGCAGATTTAAGTTTTTTCAAGCTTTCAGTTGTATATTTTGACAATGCTTCTTTCTTTTCATCGAATGTCATGTTTTTCCATGCTTTTGGAACAGACTGCTTGTTCGGGTCAGCCCAGAAATCCGAGTAATGAAAATCAATCAAAACACCAAGACCTGCATCTGTGGCTCTTTTTCCGATTTTTGCAGCAGTTTCAATATCGTTGTTTCCGCCGCCGTAGCCGTTTCCGTTAGCATCAAAAGGATCATTCCATACACGGATTCTAACGCAGTTTGCACCGCCCATTTTCAAAAGCTCAAGCAAATCAGCCTTCTTTCCGTTCGCATCGTAGAAAACACCGCCGGCATTCTCAACGGAAATCATGGACGAAACATCAACTCCCATAATAAAATCATCAGCAATATTTTCAACAGGAAGAACTGTTATATTTGCCGAACCTAGCTTTTTTGTAGAAATTCCACAAGCCGCAAGCGAAAGAACTGAAACGCAAGCGATAGCCGTTCCAACGCATTTTCTAAAAATCTTCATAACGCCTCCAAACTTTATACAAGTTATCAACACGAGTTGATTTAATTATATATCACATTTTTACAGAAAGCAAACATTTTTTTTATTTAAACAAAAAAAAAGCGGAAAATCCACAAACGGGACTTCCGCCTTCATTTTATTTGTAAAACAAATTATCTTTTTCTTACAAACGCATCCTTAAATCCTGCATCCTTGAACTTTGCAAGAACCGCGCCGTATTCATCTACAGAAAGAGGTCCGACAAGAACACGGTAATTTTTTCCGGCAGGAATAAGTGAAATAGGATATTTTGAATACTTAACAAGAAGATTCTCAATATTCTTAATATTTCCCATTGTCGCAATCTGAACATAGTAGCAGTTGCTTGCAAGAGCGCTTTCAGAAGAAACCACGTGATTCTGGATATTTACAGGATATTCAGAATGCAAAGGTTCTGGCTCACTCTTTTTTTCCTCTGGAACAGATTCAACCGGAACAATTTCAATCGGCTCATCTTCTGCAGAAGCAGTTGCAGACTCTGGAGATTCTGGCTCGGAAGGAACAAGAATAATCGGAGCATAATCACTGCTTTCATCTTCATCGCTAGAGTGAATCTCTGGTTCAGCTTGAGCTTCAGGCTCTGCAGCAGGTTCTTCCACAACCTCCTCTGGCTCTGAAACTTCTTCCGCTTGTTTTTCTTCCGCAGCAGAATCATCTTCAATTGGAGAAGGCTCTTCTACAGTTATGGCCTCTTCTTCAATTTCATCTTCCGCAGGAGCTTCCGCCTCTTCCTCTGGCTGAGGCTCTTCAACAATCACAGGCTCTGCATTTTCTTCTTCTGGCGAATCTTCTGCTTCTTCTTCGATTGGGGAAGGCTCTTCAACTGTTACAGCTTCTTCCTCGCTTTCTTCCGCAGGAGACGGCTGCTCAACTGCTTCTTTTGACTCAAGGAATCCGTCTTCTATGCTTTCATAGTCTTCGTAAGGTTCTTCTGAAACATCTTCCGCAGAAGGCTCTTCATCGTCTTGTGGAACTTCGCATTCTTCTATTGGAGCCGGAGCTTCAACAACCACAGGCTCTGTTTCTTCTTCAGCTGATTCAACGGAAGGCTCTTCGTCCGCGGCGGCTTCTTCAACTGGCTCTGCAGCAAGTTTTCCCACATCTGAAAAATCATCTTCATTCTCAGAAGCAATTTCTTCAGACTGCTCAGCTTCAACTTCAGAATCAGTTTCTTCAGACGGAGTTTCAGCTTCATCCGCAGGAAGTTCATCTTCTACAGCCGAAACCTCAGCCTTTTCTTCTTCGCCGTTGTCTTCCGTGTCCGCAATTAAAGGAACACCGGCAACCGCAACAGGAGCAACTTCCGCGGCAACAGCGGCAGTTTCAGCAGTCTGATTAGCAACTTCCGGCTCAGATTGAACAGCAGGCTCCGATGAAATTTCCGCAGTTTCTGCTTTTTCAGCAGGCAAAGTTTTTTCATCAAGAACCGCGCTTCCTGAAACTGTCTCGTCAAAATATCCTGAGCGTGGGGCAAGCTTTACCTTTACGCCTGAATTCCTTTCTATTCCAAGGCTTTTCGCAGACTCTTCCGAAATAAGGATGGCAATTCCACCTGAAGCGTCCAAAGTGCCAAGATTCAGAATCTGCAAAGTGATTCCAGTGTTCGGATTTGTAATTGAAACACTGTCTCCCGGAAGATAACCGGCAGCTTTTCCGAAATATCCGGCCGGAAGATCATCCTTGCCGGCAACTTCAATAACGCCTTCAATCGACGCGCTTGAGTCAGCAAAAATGAAAACGGAAATCAACAAAAATAAAATTCCAGATAAAAACTTTTTCATACGTCCCCTACCTACGGATGATTTTATATATATCGTCTGCTATTCCAAAAGCAAAATCGGAAAGTCCCTTGCGCTTGTCCTTGAACTGGCTTGAAGCAGGAGGAATTTTCTTTCCGCTTCCAAGAACCGCACCCGAGCCAACATTCAGAACTTTGTACGATAGGCTTGAGAGATTCGCAAGAAGGTCAGCGTCGGGATTCGTTGAAGATGAAGAGCTGAAATCAGCTGTAAGCTCCACAAAATAATCAACGCCGCCTTCCCAAGCCTCCTGTCTGGACTTTTCAAAAAAAGAAGCGTCATTTTCCACGTTGTCAGAAGCGATGGCTGGAGAATTTGAAATTATGATTCCCTTTCCAAAGAAAAAGTCAAACAAGCCTTCCTCAATAACGTAGGAAGAACTTCTAATTTCCGAATCCCCGTGCTGGACAATCTGAAAAGCGACAGATACCGCATTCGCGCAGAACGCCGCACAAACAACGATGAACAGCAGAGCCAGCCTCTTGAATCTCATAAGAAAACCTCTTTTTTCTAACTGAAAAGCCGCAAACAGCACTCTCAATTATTCATCGGCTTTTTTAGGCTTGAGTTTAGGTATTTTTAAGAAAGAGGCATTGCTACTTGATATTGTCGTACTTTGCTACCTGTCATTGCCTGACTTGATCGGGCAATCTCTTTTGACACAAGATTACCGGGTCAAGCCCGATAATGACACTAAAATACCAAAGAATGAAAGGAAAAATAAAAGAAAATAATGATTTTATGCAGAAAAAAAAGAATTTTATGCAAGAAAATGAATAAAAACTCTGGAATACTGCATATTCGCCAGGAATATCATTTATTCTTCAATTTTTATGCAAATTTCTCAAGAATATTGTATATTCCTCAAGAAAATTTAATATTCCAGAAGAATATACAGTATTCTTAAATATTTATACATATTCCAAAAGAAAATGAATAAAATTACAGGAAAATTAAATATTCCCGAAGAATTCGCCATATTCCTCAGGAATATTTCAATTTCCAGAAAGCAACTGTCATTGCCGAATGCAGTCCGGCAACCTCTTGGAAAAACTAGCGTTCAAGGCGTTTTTTGCAGATAAAGTAGGCAGGAATAAGAAAACTGTCTGCAAGAATCCAAGCGGCAGGAGAAGCAAAGCAGGCGGCAGTGTAGCCGAACACAGGCACAAAAACAAGTCCGAACACACCACGCCCGGCAAGCTCAAAAAGACCTGCGAAAACCGCAAGCTGGCTGAATCCCATTCCCTGAATCATAAAGCGCACAATATTCACCAGGGCAAGAGGAAAGTAAAATGCGCTGTTAATCACAAGGAATTTGTAGATATTGCCAAGGATTTCCTCATTGCCTGAATCAATGAACAGAAGCCCCAAATTCCGTCCGAAAACAAGCATAACGCAAAATGCAAGAAGCGCATAGACAAGACCGAGAAACGAGCAGCTGAAGATTCCGGGATTAAGACGAGAAAACTTGTGCGCGCCGGTGTTTTGTCCGCCATAAGTCGCCATAGTTGTTCCCATGGCATCGAACGGACAGCAAAAGAACATCGCAATCTTGCTTGCCGCCGCTACAGAAGCAACCGCCACAGAGCCAAGGCTGTTTACGGCAGTCTGAAGGACAACACTTCCAATTGCGGTAATAGAATACTGCAATCCCATAGGAAGCCCCATGGAAAGAAGAACATACACGTGATGGCTGTTTATCTTCCAGTCTTCCTTGGAAAGATGAAGAATCGGATAATTTTTAAGAATATAAAACAAGCAGGCAACACTTGAAACCGCCTGGGAAATAACAGTCGCAAGAGCAGCTCCTTCCACTCCGGAATTCATCGCAAGGATAAAAAACAAGTCCAGGGCAATGTTCAGCACAGAAGAAACAACAAGAAAAATAAGAGGAGTCTTGCTGTCCCCAAGGGAGCGGATTACAGCCGCAAGCAGATTGTAAGCAAGAGAAGCAGGAATTCCTGCAAGGATTATAACAAGATAGCCGTAAGAGCCGTCAAAGATGTCTGATGGAGTTTTCATAAGAACAAGAAGAGGCTTGCAGAAAACAACCGTAACAGTCGTAACAAGAACGGCAATTGCAGCAGTAAGCTTGACTCCTCCTGCAATAAACTTGCGCATGGAATCATAGTCCTTTGCCCCGAATTTCTGCGAAACCGGAATAGCAAAGCCGTTGCAGATTCCCATGCAGCCTCCGATAATCAGAAAGCAGACCGCCCCCGTAGAGCCAACCGAAGCCAGCGCGGAAACACCAAGGAATTTGCCTACAATCACCGTGTCCGCAAGATTGTAGAACTGCTGGAACAAATATCCAAAGAAAACTGGAACCGAAAATCCTAAAATCAGCCGCATAGGGCTTCCTGTTGTCAAATCCTTTGTCATTTGAAATAGATATATGAATTTTCAAAACTTTTGTCAAATGAAAAATGCATTATAATGTGCAACTTTTATTTTATAAAACAACGCCTATTTTAACATTTCACACTGTCCACTACATCATTTCACACTGGACGTTACAAAGCCTCATACTAGCCTTTACAACGTTTTATACTGGATTATACAAAAGCAAATACTGGACACTGATTTGTTTTATAAAGGTCTAAAAAGAAAAAAAAATCTGGCAAAAAAAAGCCAGCGAAAGACACAAAATACGTCTGGTCAAGGCACGCTTACGCTCAAGACCTTGACTCATCCGTTTTTAAGTTTTTGATAAACTCTAAATAAAAAGCCATACCGCAAAAGCATTTTACATTTGCAGTATGGGCAGCTAAAAATTACCGTGGAAAATTTTAACTTCCCGCGGCAATAACTATTAAAAAAATTACGAAACTATAAAGTTTCCATAAGTAAATTCAAGAGGCACTTTTCTGCAAACTTTACCACCCATAAACTGTGTCACGATTTTTATGCTGTATTCTCCGCTTTCCAAATCAGTAGGAACAACACACGCAATAGCAGTCGAAGTATTTCTTCCAAGCTCACTGGCAGAAAGTTTTACAGTCTTTGAGCTATCTTCAGTATTCACAAAGTAAAGACCAATTTCCTCGCAGTCTCCCAAAATACGGATATTTGTTCCCTTTATTTCAAGATAACCGCCTCTTGTAAGAACAGAGTCCGCCTTTGATTTTGCATCATATACACCTGTAATCACTGGCTTTTTCGAGTTGCCTATTCTGATTACAGGCTTGATTTCTTCAAAGACTTTCATCGCAGCTGCAGTTGGATGCGAAGAAATTCCAATTGAATGTTTTTCTGGTGAAAAATCCTCTGTGTCAGACTCAAAAGAGCCGTTCAGTTTAAGACGGTATTTATTGATTCCATCATCAACAACAAAGCCTTCTGCAAGACGCGACAATTTTGCGTTCCGTATAAGCATCATAATTGACAGAATCTGTTCTTTTGAAAAGCCTGCATTCAATCCAGCGACAACAATGTCATTCGCTATATCTTCATCAGTGCATACACCGCGAGTTATTGTCATGGCATAGAACTTTGACTTGCTGTTCTTGTCTTTTACCATGTTGTTTGAATAAAGAGCAACAGGAAGATGCCCAGACTTATAATCTGCTTCAATTTTTGAAAGAGTATTAATATTCATTTCTTACTCCTCGTATTAGCATTTACTAAAATATGCTTAGTTTGTAAAACCCATTTTCAAACGCCTGTTAAACTTATATAACCGTTTGAGGGTTTGTGATCCAAGATCTTACTATAAATAAAATGAAGTTTTATAGCCGCCTTGCTCTATATGTCTTTAACGGAAAGAAAGTTAATGTAAAGATTCTTACATTTTTTTCTCTACGACCGTTGCCGTTTTTCCTGTGGCGCCCAGGGAACATTAATAAATCAATTTGCTTTCCTCCAGAAATTTTATATTTATGGAAACAAATCCACTTTATACTTTAAAAGATAATAAAAACTATTTAGAAAGACAAATTTTTTGATGATTTTTTTTTGCAAATATCAATAATTTTTATTTTAAAGACACCTTCTCCATTGGCAATGAAAAAAATTTCCGTTGCCTGAAAAAAAACATGGTCGCCATCCGAACTGCGCTCTTGAACCAAGATCCGCTTCTAAAAAAGGCTGTCTTTAACTATGCAGAACAAGCTTCTGCATTTATTTTGAAGGCTGCTTTTGAACTTCCTCGTAGCAAAGCCCCACAACACGCACGCCGTTCATAAAATCAATCTGTATGTTCAAACGCTTGTTGCGGCGGTTCACGGCTATCACATTTCCGGAAAAATCCTTGAACGGACCATCCGTTATAATAACCTTGTCGCCAGCATCAAACTTGACAGGAACAATTCCCACAGTGCTTCCAAACCTCAGAATAGAGCTCACAATTTCCAAGTCGCCCTTCACAAGAGGGCTGACAGAACTATTTGAGGGTAAAAAACGTAAAAAATATTTTCCCCTAGAAAGAACATAAAGCTTTGATGCTTCACATTCTTCCGTTTCAAGAAAAACGTATCCGGGAAAAAAAAGCATCAAAATATTCCTTTCCGTTTTTAAGCCTCATCCGCTTGCGTAGAATATGAACAAATCCTTGAAAAGTGAAATTATCTCCACTAATCAGCGGAAGAACACTTTCCTTAAATTTTTCCTCTAGCCCGGTCTTTACCGATATGCAATAAAGACTCATGACGCAGAAAATTCCGCATAAGCATTCTGTCTTGCAAGCTCACATTCAAACTTTGCGCATCTATCTGCCGCAAAAACATCAAACGACGCATCCCCTTTTTGCAATGACTTGATAAATGAAGCCGTGTAAAATCCACTCTCATCTTCCAAAAGCAACGGCTTTTCGCCAATTTTGCATCCAGAGAAAAATGCGGTGCCGTTTATTTTTTCAAGCGTATTTTCAGTTAAAAACCGGCCGGCCGCAACCTGACGGGCAAAATTATTTTCACCGGCGGAATCCCTCACAAACAAATCTTCCCGCGCGGAGTCTTTATATTCCTCCGAAACCAAGCTTCCACAAGAATCAAAAAAAATTGCCGTATGAAGCGCATTTTCTTCTATAAAACCTCTTCAAAACCGTGCAGTTTTTGCATTTTTTCGGCAATAAATAGTTATCATAGA